>JAESGY010000405.1_pt1 | contig 19784 bp, 17 predicted proteins | sample 9269841 | NCBI WGS metagenome assembly JAESGY01 (sample SAMN17022865, study PRJNA683097) | algae metagenome | isolation source: Spirirestis rafaelensis WJT71-NPBG6 and co-occurring heterotrophs from... | place: USA: Pinto Wells, Joshua Tree National Park, Colorado Desert, CA | collected 2006-08-15
CAGTGCGCTCTCTGAGTGGTTTGCGCGCCGGGTCGGCGAACAACGTGGGCGGTTACGGCGGATCATGGTGGTCGCCCTGGCGCGAAAGCTTCTCATCGCTTTGTGGCGCTACCATCGCCGAGCCGAAGCGCGACGGCTTCCTGCGCTGGCATGGCGATGACGCTGCCCGCCGCGCGGTCGTCAACAACCGCACCCGCCTGCTGTCCGGGGTCGCCCGGGTGGCGTTCAGGCTGCGCGCCGAGGTCGTCGAGCGGAGCTTCGCGCTGATCCTCGACCACGGCGGCATGCGCCGGGCGTGGCTGCGCGGCCGGGAGAACCTGCACAAGCGCTACCTCATCCACGTCGCGGGCTACGATCTCGGCCTCATCATGCGGCTGCTGGCCGGCGCCGGGACGCCCCGCGAGTTCCAGGCGCGGGTTTCTGCGCACTTTGCTGCCTTCGCCACGCCGACCGGCGGCCTGCTGGCCCTCCTGGTCGTCGCCGTCGGCGATCAGATCGCCGCCGTCGCCTTCAGCGTCGAGCCAGACTGCTGCGGCTGAAGGGGGATTTCCTCAACGGGCTGATATGGGCGGAATGAATTGCTCGCCTGAACAAAGACCTGGAGCGGCTGGAGTGAGCCATCGCGAATGGAAGCCGCTCCAGGCTGTCCGGCGCGCGTAATGATGCGCGCTGACGGTCCAGACTTCTGTTGGCACGATCCAATCATACCAATCCGCATAAATGCTGACGCCCTTATGCGGCCTCAGTCGCCGGCGCCGCTCTGCGGCTTGGCTACGCGCCACTTGGCGCGGTGCCCCCGGTGCCCATGGAGACGCCTCCGGCATCTTCCATGGGGGCCCGGCCGTTCGGGCGCTCAGCCGCCTGCAGCGGCTGCAGGTCAGGGCTTATGCGGGCGGGTATCACATCGCCTGAGCGAGTCCGATCGGGCGCCGTTCGGCTGCGGAGGATTGCGTTCAGAACTGAACGTCAATCCGCCGGTGGTCATTGATCAAAGGGTGGAGTCACGCGTCCGCGCGTGCACGGCCGCCCGCGATCCGCTTCAACGGCCCGGATGCGTGAGCGCATCCGGGCGAGAGCGCCGCAGGGGCTACCGATGAGGGCCGCCGGTACTGGTCCGATCAGACGTCCAGATTCGCCACCTTAAGTGCGTTCTCCACGATGAACTCGCGGCGCGGATCCACCACATCGCCCATCAGCGTGGAGAAGACGTTCTCCGCATCCTCCGAATCCCCCAGCTTCACCTGCAGCTGCGTGCGCACCGCCGGGTCGAGCGTGGTCTTCCAGAGCTGCTCCGGGTTCATCTCGCCCAGGCCCTTGAAGCGCTGGATGGTCAGGCCCTTGCGGCCCTGCGCCAGGATGCGCTCCAGCGCCATGGCCGGGCCCTGGACCGTGGTCTCGGGACCATCCAGCGCCAGACGGGCGCCCTCGCCGAAGTCGCGGGCGAGGATCTCGCGCTTCTCGTCCAGCCAGCGCGCCTCGGCGCTGCGCAGTGCCACCGGCGTCAGCGCGTGCCGCTCCATCACGCCGCGGACGGTGCGCCAGAGCTGTAGGCCGCCCTCGCCATGCGCCGCGTTCCAGTGCCGCTCGGAGGGCAGGGCGAGGGCGTTCAGCCGCGCGACCAGTGCCGCCGCGGCGCCGGTCGCCCGCTCGGCCTCCATGGTCAGCGCACCGGCGACGGCCGCCTGCTCCACGATCTCGACCGGGACATGCGCGGCCAGGCGGCGGATGCGCGCCGTGACCTGCCGCAGCGTCTCGGCCTCGGCCCGCAGCGCCTCCCCGGTAAGCGCCCGGCCGTCGCCGAGCGTCAGCGTCGCGCCGGCGATCGCCTTCTCCAACAGGTAGTCCTCCAGCGCCCGGTCGTCCTTCAGGTAGCGCTCATCGTTGCCGCGCTTGGCGCGGTAGAGCGGCGGCTGGGCGATGTAGAGGTGGCCGCGCGCGATCAGCTCCGGCATCTGCCGGAAGAAGAAGGTCAGCAGCAGGGTGCGGATATGGCTGCCGTCCACATCCGCGTCCGTCATGATGACGATGCGGTGGTAGCGCAGCTTGTTGGCGTCGAACCCGCCCTTGGCCGGGTCGCCCGGCCCGATGCCGGTGCCGAGCGCGGTGATCAGCGTGCCGATCTCGGCGCTGGACAGCATCTTGTCGACGCGCGCGCGCTCCACGTTCAGGATCTTGCCCTTGAGCGGCAGGATGGCCTGGAAGGCGCGGTTGCGCCCCTGCTTGGCGGACCCGCCTGCCGAGTCACCCTCGACCAGGAAGATCTCGCACTTGCTCGGGTCCTTCTCCTGGCAGTCGGCGAGCTTGCCGGGCAGGGTCGAGATGTCGAGCGCGTTCTTGCGCCCCACCCTCTCGCGCGCGAGCTGCGCGGCCTTCCGCGCCGCGGCGGCCAGCACCACCTGCTCCAGGACGTTCTTGGCTTCCTTCGGATGTGTCTCGAACCAGTGGGAGAGGGCGTCGGCGACGGCCATCTGCACCACCGGCTGGACTTCCGAGCTGACCAGCTTGTCCTTGGTCTGGCTGCTGAACTTCGGGTCCGGCACCTTCACGGACAGCACGCAGGTCAGGCCCTCGCGCATGTCCTCGCCGGAGAGCTCGACCTTCTCCTTCTTCGCGAGATCCTCGGCGTATTTCATCACCACGCGGGTCAGCGCCTGGCGGAAGCCGGCCTGGTGGGTGCCGCCGTCGCGCTGCGGGATGTTGTTGGTGAAGCACAGCGCCACCTCGCGCGGGCTGTTGTTCCACCACATCGCCAGCTCGACGCGGATGCCCACGTCGGTGTCCTTGCTGACCAGGCTGATCGGCGGGCGGAAGATCGGCTCCTTGCCCTGGTCCAGCCACTCGACGAAGGCGGTGAGGCCGCCCTTGAACTGGAAGAAGACCTCCTGCGCCGGAACGTGGCGGTCGTCCTTCAGCGCGATGGCGAGGCCGGAATTGAGGAAGGCAAGCTCGCGCAGCCGCCGCTCCAGCACCGCGAACTCGTACTCGACCTTGGTGAAGGTGCCGCTGGACGGCTTGAAGGTGACCTCGGTGCCGCCCCGCTCCGCGGAGGGGCCGACGACCTTCAGCGGCTGCACGGCCTCGCCATGCTCGAAGCGGATGAAATGCTCCTGGCCGTTGCGCCAGATGCGCACCTGCATCCACTCGGACAGCGCGTTCACCACGGCCGCGCCGACGCCGTGCAACCCGCCCGAGACCTTGTAGGAGTTCTGGTTGAACTTGCCGCCGGCATGGAGGCGCGTGAGCACGACCTCGGCCGCGCTGATGCCTTCCTCCTCATGGATGTCGACGGGGATCCCCCGCCCGTCATCGCGCACGGTGACGGAGCCGTCGCCGTTCAGCGTGACCTCGACGCGCGTGGCATAGCCGGCCTGCGCCTCGTCCACCGCATTGTCGATGATCTCGAAGGCCATGTGGTGCAGGCCCGAGCCGTCATCGGTATCGCCGATATACATGCCCGGGCGCTTCCGCACGGCCTCAAGGCCCCGGAGCACGGTGATGGATGCGCTGTTGTAATCGGCCCCGTTCTGGTCAGACGGGGTGGATTCGGCGCGCGCGGCTGCGTCGCTCATGCCGGCGGCATACTCCTCAGGTCATCACGGCGGGAAACACGCCCCAATATAGGGATTCATGGGGCTTACGGCACGGGAAAATCTGCGTCCGGAACGAGTGCGCCGGGCGCAGCCCGGAACGCCTCCGCAACGCCACGGAGGGGGGCGAAGACCCCCGGATCGGTCCCGGTCAGGAAGGCCTGGGCCGGCAGGGCGGCCAGCGCGGCAAAGAGCGCCTCCCGCCTCGGAGCATCCAGATGGGCCGCCACCTCGTCCAGCAGCAGGAGGGGGGCGAAACCTCGCGCACTCGCGATCAGGGCGGCATGGGCCAGCACCACCGCGACCAGCAGCGCCTTCTGCTCGCCCGTGGAACAGAGCGCAGCCGGGATGTCCTTCGGCACATGGGTGAAGAGCAGGTCGGCCCGGTGCGGCCCGGTCAGGGTCGCCCCCGCCGCCGCGTCCCGGCCGCGGCAGGCCGCCCAATCGGTCCGCAGCCCATCCTCCACCGCCAGCGCCGGCGCCGTGTCCAGCGCGGCCGAGACCGGACATTGCAGGTCCAGCCGCGCCGCCGGGAAGGCACCGGTGACGCCGCCCGCTAGCGTCGCGTTCAGCCGCGCGACCAGCCCGCGACGGGAGGCGGCGACGGCGACGCCATGGCGGGCCATGGCATCCTCCAGCCCCGCCAGCCAGGCAGGATCCACCCGCAGCCCCTCCCGCCGCTCCTGGGCGAGGAGCCGGTTCCGCTGCGCCATGGCGTTGTCATAGGCGGCCACTTCCCGGGCATGGTGCGGCTCCAACGCCCAGACCAGGCGGTCGAGGAAGCGGCGGCGGTCGCCGGCGCCGTCCTGGAACAGCCGATCCATCTGCGGGGTCAGCCAAACGGCCGCCACCCGCTCGGCCAGCACGGCCTGGGAGCGCACCGGGGCGCCGTCCAGCCGGAAGGTGCGGCGTTCCGGCGGCCCGCCATCCGGGGTGCCAGTGCCGATGTCGTACTCGCCGCCATGGGCGTCCCGGAACCGGCCCGCGGCGGCCCAGGGGAGGGGGACACCCCCTGCCTGGCGACCGAGCTCGGCCGTCTTCGCCCCGCGCAGCCCGCGGCCGGGGCCGAGCAGGCTGATCGCCTCCAGCAGGTTGGTCTTGCCCGCCCCGTTCGGGCCGGCAACCAGGACGATGCGGCTGTGGAAGGGGGCGGTCAGCGCCGGCCAGCTGCGGAAATCCCGCAGCATCAACCGGGTGAGGGCCAACGCGGGGGCCGGCGCCATGGTCAGGCGCCGGCTCCGGCCTCAACCTTCCTCGTCGCGGTCGGCCTCGACTTCCAGCTCGTCGCCGATCTGGTCCGCATCATCCTCGAGCTCCTCGGCGTCCTCGACCGCCTCGTCGCCCTCGACATCCTCCAGCTCCACTTCGTCGGCATCCGCCTCCGGCGCGACGGTCCGCTTCTTCAGCTTCTCGTCCACCGGCAGGGCGCCGGCGGCGCGGCGCAGGCGCGGCTGCTCGGCCGGCTGCTCGGTGCCGCATTTCGGGCAGATCGCGGGCGCCCGCATCAGGTCGTAGAATTTCGTGCTGCAGGCGACGCAGACGCGCTTGAGGCCCAGTTCGGGCTTGGCCATGGGGGTGAAGCCTCGCAGATTCGCTGCCGCCCGCGCCCGGACCCGCTTGGGGTCCCGGCGCGGGAACAGGGCGACCACCCCGCGCGCCCCCGGCGGCGCGGCGGCGCATGGGTGGCCAAAAAACGGTCTGGCCGATTGCCATGCGGCATCGCCCATGTCAAACGCGCCGCATGGCCCACCCCGCCGCCCTGCAACCGCTGCGTGCCGCGGCGCCCGCCCATGGGCTCTCCGGCCGCCATCCCGTCCCCGGCGACAAGTCGATCAGCCACCGCGCCCTGATGTTCGGGGCGCTGGCCGTCGGCACCACCGAGATCACCGGCCTGCTGGAGGCCGAGGACGTGCTCCGCACGGCCGGCGCGATGCGGGCGCTGGGGGCGGAGGTGGAGCAGCTGGGCCCCGGATCCTGGCACGTGGCGGGCCGCGGCGTTGGCGGGCTGGTGGAGCCGGCCGACGTGCTGGACATGGGCAATTCCGGCACCGCCGCCCGGCTGCTCTGTGGGCTGCTGGCAGGCCACCCGATCTTCGCGGTGATGACCGGTGACGCCTCCCTGCGGAAGCGGCCGATGAAACGCGTCACGGAGCCGCTCTCGGCCACCGGCGCCACCTTCTGGACGCGGGAGGGCGGGCGGCTGCCGCTCGCGGTCCGCGGCGCCGCGGAGGCGCTGCCGCTCGACTACACCCTGCCGGTCGCCTCGGCCCAGGTGAAATCGGCCTGCCTGCTGGCCGGGCTCTGTGCCCGGGGGACGACCCGGGTGATCGAGCCGGAGCGGACCCGCGACCACACCGAGAACATGCTGCGGCATTTCGGCGCGACGGTCCGGGTGGAGGATCTGGCGCATGGACGGCTGATCGAGCTGGAGGGCCAGCCGGAGCTGACCGCGGCGCCGATCCTGGTGCCCGGTGATCCCTCCTCCGCCGCCTTCCTGCTGGTGGCGGCGCTGCTGGTGCCCGGCTCGCGCGTCACCGTGGAGAATGTCGGCCTCAATCCCCTCCGCACCGGCCTGTTCGCGACCCTGCGCGAGATGGGCGCCCGGCTGGTTGTGGAGAATGCCCGCGTCGCGGGTGGCGAGCCGGTGGGCGACATCACGGCCGAATACGGCCCGCTCCGTGCCGTGGAGGTGCCGCCCGGCCGCGCCCCCTCCATGATCGACGAGTACCCGATCCTCGCCGTCGCCGCCGCGGCGGCGGAGGGCGAGACGCGGATGCGCGGCCTCGCGGAGCTGCGGGTGAAGGAGAGCGACCGGCTCGCCGCCACCGCCGCCCTGCTGGCGGCGACCGGCATCGCCGCGCGGATCGAGGGCGACGACCTGCTGGTGCAGGGCACCGGCGGCGCCATCCCGGGCGGCGGCACGGTGGCGACGCATATGGACCACCGGCTGGCGATGAGCGCGCTGGTCATGGGCCTCGCCGCGCGCGCGCCGGTCGCGGTGGATGACGCCGCCTTCATCGAGACCAGCTTCCCCGGCTTCTCCGCCCTGATGAACCGCGCCGCCGGCGGCGCGGCGATCGGGCCGGCATGAGCGGCATCGATCGGATCGCGGGCGAGGCCGGGCGCGCGAGCGCCCGGATGCCCGCGTGACTCCGACCGACAAGCCAATAGTCGTCGCGGTGGACGGCCCGGCTGCCGCCGGCAAGGGCACGCTGGCCCGGCGCCTCGCTGCCGTGCTGGGCCTGCCCTATCTCGATACCGGGCTGCTCTACCGCGCCACCGGCCGCCGCGTGCTGGATGCCGGCGCCGATCCGAAGGACCCGGAGGCAGCCGCGGCCGCGGCGCGCAGCCTGGTCCCGGCCGACCTGGCCCGCTCCGACCTGCGCGGGCCGGAGGCCGATCTGGCCGCCAGCGCCGTCGCCGCCATCCCTGCGGTCCGCGCCGCCCTGCTGGACTGGCAGCGCGATTTCGGCCGCCGTCATGGCGCCGTGCTGGATGGCCGCGACATCGGCACGGTGGTCTTCCCCGAGGCACGGGTAAAACTCTTCGTCACGGCGAGTGCGGAGGAGCGCGCCCGTCGCCGCTTCCTGGAACTGCAGGGCCGCGGCACCGCCGCCGATCCGGCGCAGGTGCTGGCCGAGCTGCAGGCGCGGGATGCGCAGGACAGCCAGCGCGCGGTCGCTCCGCTGGTCCCGGCCGCCGATGCCGTCGTGCTCGACACCACGGAACTGGACGCGGATGCCGCCTTTGCCGCCGCCATGGCGCTGCTCCGGGAACGATTGGGCGAACTTCCTGCAGCGCAATAAGCCTGTGGGCGATGCCGCGTGATTCCCCTTGACGCCCATTGGCCAAAGGCTTAGCCAAGCTCGGCTGCGTGCCTAGGGGGGCCGCGGCGTTCGTGTTCCGGGGGCCGGCATGCCGGCACGCCCGTGGGACGGACCGGTAACGGGCGGGCCGATACGCCGCCTTTGCACAGGGTCGCCGGACGCCTTGGCCGCTCCCGCTGCGGGAGGGCAGGTGTCGGACCAAGCCGTGCCCGTCATCCCAGGCATTGCCCGGGATCGCTTCGGGGGCGCAGGGCGCTTGCCTGCTTTCCGCAGGCTTCCCAGGAACAGACCGCTACATGGCAACCGCCACCAGCCTCGCCCAGGATGCGGGGTCCGAGGACTTCGCCGCACTGCTCGACGCCACGCTCGGCCCCGATACCGGCTTCGCCGGCTCGGTCGTGACCGGCCGCGTGCTGCGGATCGATGACGACTACGCCGTCGTGGATGTGGGGCTGAAGAGCGAGGGGCGCGTGCCCCTCAAGGAATTCGCGCCGCAGGGCCAGAAGCCCGAGGTGAAGCCCGGCGACGTGGTCGAGCTCTTCGTCGAGCGCTACGAGGACCGGGACGGCTCCATCGTCCTGTCGCGCGAGAAGGCGCGGCGCGAGGAAGCCTGGACCAACCTCGAGAAGGCCTACCAGGCGCAGCAGCGCGTCAACGGCACCATCTTCGGCCGGGTGAAGGGCGGCTTCACCGTCGATCTCGGCGGCGCCGTGGCCTTCCTCCCCGGCTCCCAGGTCGATATCCGCCCGGTGCGCGATGTCGGCCCGCTGATGGGCAGCCCGCAGCCCTTCCAGATCCTCAAGATGGACCGCGCCCGCGGCAACATCGTGGTGTCGCGCCGCGCGGTGCTCGAGGAGACCCGTGCGGAGCAGCGCAGCGAGCTGATCCAGGGCCTGAAGGAGGGCATGATCCTCGACGGCGTGGTCAAGAACATCACCGATTACGGTGCGTTCGTGGACCTCGGCGGCGTGGACGGCCTGCTGCACGTCACCGACATCGCCTGGCGCCGCATCAACCACCCGAGCGAGGCCCTGACCATCGGCCAGCCGGTGAAGGTGCAGGTCATCCGCTTCAACAGCGAGACCCAGCGCATCAGCCTCGGCATGAAGCAGCTGATGGCCGACCCGTGGGATGGCGTCGCCATCAAGTACCCGGTCAATGCCAAGTTCAGCGGCCGCGTCACCAACATCACCGACTACGGCGCCTTCGTGGAGCTGGAGCCGGGGGTCGAGGGCCTGGTCCATGTCTCCGAGATGAGCTGGACCAAGAAGAACGTCCATCCGGGCAAGATCGTCGCCACCTCGCAGGAGGTCGACGTGATGATCCTGGATGTGGACGAGCCGAAGCGCCGCATCTCGCTCGGCCTCAAGCAGGCCCAGGGCAACCCGTGGGAGCTGTTCCTCGAGGCCCATCCGCCGGGCTCCGAGGTCGAGGGCGAGATCCGCAACATCACCGAGTTCGGCCTCTTCATCGGCATCGGCCCGGATATCGACGGCATGGTCCACATGTCCGACATCTCCTGGGACGAGCCGGGCGAGCAGGCGATGACGCGCTACAACAAGGGCGACGTCGTCAAGGCGAAGGTGCTGGACGTCGATGTCGAGAAGGAGCGCATCTCGCTCGGCATCAAGCAGCTCCAGGCCGACCCGGCCGCCGAGGTGCTGGACAAGGTCCGCAAGGGCGACATCGTCACCTGCGTGGTCACCCAGGTGCAGGCCAACGGCATCGAGGTGAAGGTCGAGGACGTGCTGACCGGCTTCATCCGCCGGGCCGAGCTGGCGCGTGACCGCGGCGACCAGCGCCCCGACAAGTTCGCTGTCGGCGAGAAGGTCGATGCGAAGGTTGTGGCCGTGGACCGCGCCGCCCGCCGCCTCTCCCTGACCATCAAGGGCAAGGAGATCGAGGAGGAGCGCGAGGCGATGAAGGAGTTCGGCTCGACCGACTCCGGCGCCTCTCTCGGCGACATCCTCGGCGCGGCGATCCGCCGCCGCCGCGAGATGGCCGGCGAGGAGTAGGATCCGGCCCTTCGGGGCTGGGCCATCGAAGGGGGAGCGGGCCGCGAGGCCCGCTCCCTTTTTTCGTGCCCGGGGGCATGAGCCCGCGCCGGTGACGATACCGGCCGCGGATCGCCGCGCCGGGGACGATCGGCTCAGCGGGTCGGGGCGCCGACGCCCGGCGCGCGGGTGACGCCGCCGACGCCCGGGCTGACCGCGACCGGCGCGCCGGTCCCGACTCCGCCCGCACCGCCCGTCGGCGCGCGCTCGATGCCGGCCGCGCCCGGGCTGACATTCGTCACCCCCGGGTTCTGCATGGCGCGGTTCGGGTCCTGCTGGACGTTGCGCAGCTGCTGCTGGCGTAGCTGGGATTCGGTCGTTCCGGTCGGCATGCTGCTGAGCGGGCCGGTCTGCCGCGACGGCTCGCAGGCCGTCAGGCCGAGCACGACAAGGGCAAGCCCCCCAAGCCTGCAGGTGGAATTCATCTCGCGCTGCTCCCTTCTGTTCCGCCGGAATCAGTCCCCCCGGCAGCCTGGAAATGCCGCGCGCAACGATTTGTGCCTGCCGCCTGACGATGTGGCGGGGAGCAGGGCCCCCCCGGAAGGCATGACGCATCCCGGCGCCTCCGCCGGCCTCGCGGACCGGCCGCGCCCCTGGCGCTGGCGATTCCCAACCCCAACATCCGGCCCAACCCGGAGCATGGCATGGCCCTCGAGACCGACCTCCTCATCGACCGCCGGCGCCTCAAGCGCCGCCTCGCGCTCTGGCGCGCCTTCGCCGTGCTGCTGCTGCTCGCCGGCGCGCTGGCCTGGGCCGGGGACGGGCTGCATGACGGGCTGCGGGATGGCCTGGGCCGCGGCCATGTCGTCCGCCTGCCGGTCGAAGGCTTCATCTCGGACGACCGGCGCCTGACGGAGGCGATTGACAAGCTTGCGAAGCAGGACTCCGCCAGGGCGGTGATCGTCTCCATCGACAGCCCGGGCGGCAGTGTCGGCGGCGGGGAGATGCTGCACGATGCGCTGGTGCGGCTGCGGGAGAAGAAACCGGTGGTCGCCGTCATGCGCGGCACCGCCGCCTCGGCCGGCTACATGACCGCGGTCGCGGCGGAGCGGATTTTCGCCCGCGACTCGACCGTCACCGGATCGATCGGCGTGCTGCTGCAGACGCCCGATGCCTCCGAGCTGCTGGCGCGGCTCGGCCTTCGGGTGGAGACCATCCGTTCGGGCGCGCTGAAGGACCAGCCGAGCCCCTTCCGCCCCCTCTCGCCGGAGGGCCGGGCGGAGCTGGAGCGGGTGATCCGCGACATGCATGACCAGTTCGTCGGCATGGTGGTGGCCGGCCGGCGGATGCCGGAGGAGCGGGTGCGGGCGCTGGCCGATGGCCGGGTCTTCACCGGGCGGCAGGCGCTGGCGGCCGGCCTGGTCGATGCGATCGGCGGCGAGCGGGAGGCGCGGGCCTGGCTGGCGGCCGAGAGGCAGGTCCCGGAGGATCTGCCGGTGCGCGACCTGGAGCTGCGCGGAGCGGCCGAGCGGCTGATCGGCGCGGCCTGGAACGGGTTGGCGAAAACCCTTGTTTCAGAATGGCTTGGCGTTGACGGTTTCCGGTTGCTCTGGCAGCCTTCGCGCTGAGCCCTGGCGAGCGCTTGGGTCTGACCCCTCCCCGGGAATCGCGGTGATGACGAAAAGCGAGCTGATCGCCCAGCTGGCAGCGGAGAACCCCCATCTCCGCCAGCCCGATATCGAGCTGATCGTGGCGACGATCTTCGATGAGATCACCGCTGCGCTGGCGCGCGGCGACCGGGTGGAGCTGCGCGGCTTCGGCGCCTTCTCGGCCAAGCAGCGGGAGGCCCGGACGGGCCGCAACCCGCGCACCGGCGCCGCCGTGCCGGTGGCCGGCAAGGCGGTGCCCTATTTCAAGCCGGGCAAGGAACTGCGCGAGCGGGTGAATGGCGGCGAGCCGCAGCCAACGGGGCGGCCGGCGCGGACGAAGGTGGAGGCCTAGAGCGGATCGCGGACGGGCGTGAACGTCCGGGAGCGTGAATCTGCTCGAAAAACAAAGAGCTACAGCGGATGGGCGTTCAGATATGAACGCAATCCGCTGTAGCGCCCCGGCGCCGCGCTCCAGGATGATGGCGGGGTGCGGCTGCGGTCCGGGGACGGGCAGGGGCGGCTCCTATCCTGCGACGGCAAGGCCGTCTCCGTCCCGGGCGCCGGTCAGGCGGTGGGCCGGTTGCAAGATGAACCATTTCCACGGGCTGGCGCTCTCCCGGCGCGGCTGACGAGGCTTTGCGGCGGCAGCGCCCTTCGCAATCCATTTCCTTATGCGGCCCCCGGTTGTAGGCATGGCCGACCCGCCCCGTTCGACGGAAGGACCCCCGATGCGCTGGATCCTGCTTCTGCCGCTGCTCATCCTGCTGGTGCTGTTCGGCCTGTCGAACAAGGAGGAGGTCTCGCTCAACCTCTGGCCCTTCGACCTGGCCTGGGTCGCACCGCTCTCGGTGGCGGTGCTGGTGATCGGCGCCATCTGCTTCCTGCTGGGCGCGGCCATCACCTGGGCGGCCGGTTTGTCGCATCGCCGCCATGCCCGGCGGATGGAGGAAGCGGCGCGGGTGATGGAGGCGGAACTGGCGGAGCATCGCGCCGCCGCGGCGAAGCGCGTCGGCCCCGTGCCGCCCAGGGCCGGGACCAATCTGGTGCCCATTCAACGCTCGGCGGCGTGACCGCATGCTGACCCGCCCCACCACCCCTGCCGCTAGGCTGATCCCGGCCATCGACACCGCCGATCCGGCCCGGGCCGAGGCGCTGGCGACCACGCTCGCGCCTCATTGCGGCGCGCTGAAGCTGGGGCTGGAGCTGTTCACGGCGGAGGGGCCGCATGCGGTGCGGGCGATGGCGGCGGTGGCGCCGGTCTTCCTCGACCTCAAGCTGCACGACATCCCGAACACGGTCGCGGGCGCCGTGCGTTCCCTGCTGCCGCTGAAGCCGGCCATGCTGACGCTGCACGGCTCGGGCGGTGGCGCCATGATTGCCGCGGCGCGGGAGGCGGCAGAGAAGGCCGGCACGGCACGGCCGATCCTGCTGGCGGTCACGGTGCTGACCAGCATCGATGCCGCGGCGCTGGCCGCGACCGGCGTGGCCGGCGGGCCAGTGCAGCAGGTGCTGCGCCTTGCTCGCCTCGCGCTCGATGCCGGGGCGGATGGCTTGGTCTGCTCCCCGCAGGAGGTGGCGCGCATCCGGGACGCTTTCGGGGAGCAGCCGCTGCTGGTGGTGCCGGGCGTGCGTCCGGCCGGCAGCGCGGCGGGCGACCAGGCACGGACGGCGACGCCGGCCGAGGCCGTCGCGGCCGGGGCGGACTGGATCGTGGTGGGGCGTCCCATCACGGGGGCGGCCAAGCCGGCAACGGCGGCGCAATCCATCGCCGAGAGCCTGCCGGCGTGACGCTGGTCAAGATCTGCGGGGTGAATGACGCGGCGGGATTCGATGCCGCGGTCGTGGCCGGGGCCGACCTCATCGGCTTCGTCTTCTACCCGCCCTCACCGCGGGCGGTGACGGCGGCGGAGGCGGCGGAACTCTCCGGCCGCGCGCCGAGGGGGGGAGATGGCGGGCCGCTGCGGGTCGGGCTGTTCGTGGCCCCGGAGGATGCGTTGCTGGAGGCAGTGCTGGCGGCCCTGCCGCTCGACCTCATCCAGCTCCATGGTGAGGAGAGGCCGGCCCGCGCCGCCGAGATCCGGGCGCGCTTCGGCATCCCGGTGATGAAGGCGCTGGGCGTGGCGGAGCCGGCCGACCTGGCGCTGTTGCCGGAGTATGCCCCCGCCGTGGACCGCTTCCTGCTGGACGCCAAGCCGCCGCCGGGCGCCAGCCTGCCGGGTGGCAATGCGGCTGCCTTCGACTGGCGGCTGGTAGCGGGCCAGCCGATCCCGCGCCCCTGGCTGCTGGCCGGCGGGCTGACGCCGGACAATGTCGCCGAGGCGTTGCGTCACACCGGCGCGCCGGGGGTGGATGTGTCCTCCGGCGTCGAGAAGGCGCGGGGGGTGAAGGATCCGGCGCGGATCGCCGCTTTCGTCGCGGCGGCGCGCGACGCAGGCTGAGGGCGGCGGCGCCGCTTCCGCGAGACGGGCGCGGTCGTCGCTCCCTCCTTCCATCCATGGCCTCGCGCGGGTCCGGGCCCCTGATCTTTGGCCGCCGCGCCTCCTATCTGACCATCCGGCACCCCGGCGGCCGGGGGCGCGGCCAGGGAAGGAGACAGGGCATGGAGATCAGGCGCGCGGGTTCCCAGCCCTCCGGTAAGGGGCCGGCGGAATGGTTCACCGGCACGGTCCGCATCGACCCGCTGTTCAGCCCGCCCGGTCCTGCGCGGATCGCCGGCGCCAGCGTCACCTTTGAGCCCGGCGCCCGCACGGCCTGGCACACGCATCCGCTCGGCCAGACCCTGCTCGTCACGAGCGGCTGCGGCTGGGTCCAGCGCGAGGGCGGTCCTGTCGAGGAGATTCGCCCGGGCGACGTGGTCTGGTTCGCGCCGGGCGAGAAGCACTGGCACGGGGCCACGCCCGGCACCGCGATGACCCATATCGCCATCCAGGAGAAGCTCGACGGCAAGACGGTGGACTGGATGGAGCCGGTGAGCGAGGCGCAGTACCGGGCGTGACCGGGCCCGGCCCGCTGCGTCAGGCTCGCACCAGCCCCCCGCCGCCCCGGTCCATCAACTGGGCCGAGATCATGTCCCGCACCAGCGGCAGCCGAGCGCCCAGCCCCAGCACGGCCTTGCGTGCCAGCCGTGCCGGCAGCCGGTCATCCGTGAACAGCCCGACCACCGCATTCGTCGCCGTGTAGAGCGGCCAGGTGGCGCGGCGGTGCTTCGCCTCGTAGCGGGCCAGCACCCCGGGCGCGGCGATGTCGTCGCCCCGCGCCTGCGCCGCCCGGATCTCCGCGGCCAGGGTATGGGCGCCGCGCAGGCCGAGGTTGAAGCCATGCGCCGTGACCGGATGCATCCCCACCGCGGCATCGCCCACCAGGGCGAAGCGCTCCGCCACGAAGCGCGCGGCATAGGTGGCGACCAGCGGATAGACATGCCGGGTGCCAACGGGCCGCATCGCGCCGAGGCGCCGGCCGTAGCGACGGGTGACCTCCACCCCGAATTCCGCCTCCTCCAGCCGCACCAGCCGGGCGATCTCCCGCTCCGGCAGGGTCAGGACGGCGGAGGAGCAATCGCCGTTCAGCGGCAGCATGGCGATGGTCTGGCCCTGGCCGAACCATTCGGTCGCGACCTGCCGGTGCGGCGCTTCATGCGTCATGCGGCAGACCAGCATGGCCTTACCGAAATCCCGCATCGCCGCCGGGATGCCCATGCGCCGGCGCAGCTCCGAGAAGCGGGTATCGGCGGCCACGACCAGCCGCGCCGCCACCGACCCGCCGCCCGCGAGGCCGAGCCGCGCGCCCTCCGGGCCGGTCTCCACCGCGGTCACGGCCGTGCCGGCCATCAGCGTGATCCCGGTCCGGGCCATGGCGGCCTCGAACAGGGCGCGGCGGATCAGGTGGTTGGGCACCAGCCAGCCGAGCTGCGACTCCCGCCGCCCCGCCGTGTCGAAGCGGAGCGCCTGGCGCGGCGCGGGGCCGTTCAGCACCACCGCCTCCCGCAGCGGCGCGACCTCCCCCGCCGGGATGCGGTCCCAGGCGCCGAGCCGGCGCAGCAGCGCGACGGAGAGATGGGTGAGGGCGATCTCCCGGCCGTCGAAGGCGGGCTCGGCGAGCGCCGCCTCGGGCTGCCGCTCCAGCAGGGCGATGCTCAGGCCGCTGCCGGCGAGAGACAGGGCGAAGCCGAGCCCGGCCGGTCCGGCGCTCACCACCACGACATCGAATCGCATGACCTCTGGCCTTCTCCCCCTGGGTGCCGCCACCGGCGAATCCGTACGGCGCCACGGAAGGCCCGCGCCGTGCCGCCTACCCGGCCCCGGCCCGGCGCGCTATGAGGACGCGCAAATCCGCGGGGAAATCAGGTCGTGAACAAGACGGTGCCGCCCAATTCCTTCCGCCAGGGGCCGGATGCGAGGGGACGCTTTGGCCAATTCGGCGGCCGCTTCGTGGCCGAGACGCTGATGCCGCTGATCCTGGAGGTCGAGAAGGCCTATGAGGCGGCGAAGCGCGACCCGGCCTTCGACGCGGAATGGCGCCGGCTGCTGACCCATTATGTCGGCCGGCCCAGCCCGCTCTGGTACGCCGATCGGCTGACCGAGCACCTGCGCAAGGATGCCGCGCCCGGCAAGGGGGCGAAGGTCTATTTCAAGCGCGACGAGCTGAACCACACTGGCGCGCACAAGATCAACGCCGTGCTCGGGCAGATCCTGCTGGCCAAGCGCATGGGCAAGACGCGGATCATCGCCGAGACCGGCGCCGGCCAGCACGGCGTGGCGACGGCGACCGCCTGCGCGCTCTTCGACCTGCCCTGCACGGTCTTCATGGGCGCGACCGATGTCGAGCGGCAGCAGCCCAATGTCTTCCGGATGAAGCTGCTGGGCGCGCAGGTGATGCCGGTGACCTCGGGCGCCGCGACGCTGAAGGACGCGATGAACGAGGCCCTGCGGTACTGGGTCGCCAATGTCGAGGACACCTATTACTGCATCGGCACCGTCGCCGGCCCGCACCCCTACCCGGCCATGGTGCGCGACTTCCAGAGCGTGATCGGCATCGAGGCGAAGCAGCAGATGCTGGAGGCCGAGGGAAGGCTGCCGGATGCGCTGGTGGCCGCCATCGGCGGCGGGTCGAACGCCATGGGGCTGTTCTACCCCTTCCTCGACGACCGCGAGGTGCAGATGTTCGGCGTGGAGGCCGCCGGCCGCGGCCTGCATACCGAGGAGCATGCGGCGAGCCTGGAGAAGGGCCGCCCCGGCGTGCTGCACGGCAACCGCATGTACCTGCTGCAGGATGCCGACGGCCAGGTGCAGGAGGCGCATTCCATCAGCGCCGGCCTCGACTATCCCGGCGTCGGGCCGGAGCATTCCTGGCTGCATGAGCTTGGCCGCGTGCAATATGTCGGCGCGACGGATGACGAGGCGCTGGCCGCCTTCCAGCTCTGCTCGAAGCTCGAGGGCATCATCCCGGCGCTGGAGCCGGCGCATGCCCTGGCCTATGTCATCAGGCAGGCGCCGGCCATGGCGCGCGACCAGATCCTGCTGATGAATCTCTGCGGCCGCGGCGACAAGGACATCTTCACCGTCGCCCGCCATCTGGGAGTCGAGATGTGAGCCGGATTGCCGAACGCTTCGCAGCCTTGAAGCGGGAGGGCCGTGGGGCTCTCGTCACCTATCTGCAGGCCTATGATCCGGACCCGGCGACCTCGCTGGCCCTGCTGCGCGGCCTGCCGGGGGCGGGCGCCGATGTCATCGAGGTCGGCGTGCCCTTCACCGACCCGATGGCGGACGGTCCCTCCATCCAGAAGGCGGCGATCCGGGCGCTGAAGGCGGGCGCGACGCTGTCCCGCGTGCTGGCCATGGTGCGCGACTTCCGCAAGGAGAACGACGCCACCCCCATCGTGCTGATGGGCTACTACAACCCGATCCTCGCCTACGGGATCGAGCGTTTCTGCACGGATGCGTCCTGCTCCGGCGTCGATGGCCTGATCATCGTGGATGTCCCGCCGGAGGAGGCGGATGAGGTGGAGCCGCATGCCCGGGCGCAGGAACTCGACCTAATCCGGCTGGTGGCGCCGACGACGGATGAGGCGCGGCTGCCGCGCGTGCTCGCCGCCACCTCGGGCTTCGTCTACTACGTCTCCATCGCCGGCATCACCGGCACCCGCAGCGCCTCCAGCGCCAGCATGGAGGCGGCGATCCCCCGCATCCGCCGGCACACCGACCTGCCGGTCTGCATCGGCTTCGGCATCCGCACGCCGCAGCAGGCCGCCGAGGCGGCGCGGCTGGCGGACGGCGCGGTGGTGGGGACGGCGCTGGTGGACACCCTGGCTGCGTCGCTCGACGAGGAAGGCCGGGCGCGGCCGGAGACGGTGCGGCAGGTGCTGGACCAGGTGCGCGGCCTGGCGGAGGCGATCCGGGCGGGCTGAGGCGGCGCGGGCCCGGTCGCGGACGGAACCCTTGCGCCCCGGGCCCCGCCCCGACTACTCCCCCGCCGTTGCCATGAGGATTCGATGAACTGGATCAGCGAATGGGCGCTGCCGAAGATCAAGACGCTCTTCGGCGCGCCGCGCGAGGTGCCGGAAAACCTCTGGCACAAATGCGCCGCCTGCGAGCAGATGGTGTTCCACCGCGACCTGGAGCGGAGCCTGCATGTCTGCCCGCATTGCGGCCACCACATGCGGATCGGCGCCCGGCAGCGGCTGGACTACACGCTGGATGAGGGCTGGCAGCGGATCGAGCTGCCCAAGGCCCCGGCCGACCCCCTTCGCTTCCGCGACCAGCGCCGCTACGGCGACCGGCTGCGGGAGGCCCAGGCCAAGGCCGGCCAGGAGGACGCCGTGGTGGTGGCGCATGGCGCCATCGAGGGCATCCGTGTGGTCGCCGCCGCCTTCGAGTTCAGCTTCATGGGTGGCTCCATGGGTGCCGGCGTGGGGGAGGCGATCGTCACCGCCGCCCGCCTCGCCGTGCTGCAGGACAGCCCGCTGATCGTCTTCACCGCCTCGGGCGGGGCGCGGATGCAGGAAGGCGCCATCAGCCTGATGCAGATGCCGCGCACCGTCATCGCCACACGCATGGTGAAGGAGGCGGGGCTGCCCTTCATCGTGGTCCTCTCCGACCCCACCACCGGCGGCGTGACGGCCAGCTTCGCCATGCTCGGCGACATCCAGATCGCCGAGCCCGGCGCCATGATCGGCTTCGCCGGCGCCCGCGTGATCGAGCAGACGGTGCGCGAGAAGCTGCCGGAGGGCTTTCAGCGGGCGGAGTACCTGCTGGAGCACGGCATCCTCGACATGGTGGTGAAGCGCGGCGAGATGCGCGCAACGCTCGCCCGCCTCATCGGCCTGCTGCGGATGCCGGAACGCCTGCCCGAGACGCCGGCCGAGCCCGAGCCGATGACTGCCCTGCCCGCGCCCGCCACCCCCGCCGAGCCGGAAAGCGCCGGCCCCGCCGCGTGAAAGCGTCCGATCGCGGAGGGCCGGAGGCCCGGAGCGTGAATCGGCCGCTTCCTGAACCAGCGTCCGATCGCGGAGGGCCGGGTCCGGCACATGCGCCGGACCGGAGCGCGGGCTGGCCGCCCCAGGGCACGGGCCGCTCGGAGGCCATCATCGACCGCCTGCACGCGCTCCATCCGAAGCTGATCGATCTCAGCCTCGGGCGGATGGAGCGGCTGCTGGCGGCGCTCGGCCACCCCGAGCGGGTCCTGCCGCCGGTCATCCATGTGGCGGGCACCAACGGCAAGGGCAGCACCTGCGCCTTCCTGCGCGCGATCGCGGAAGCCGCGGGGCAGCGGGTGCATGTCTATACCTCCCCCCACCTGGTCCGCTTCCACGAGCGCATCCGCCTCGCTGGCGAATTGGTGGGGGAGGAGGCGCTGACCGCCGCGCTGGAGGAGGTGGAGGCGGTGAATGCCGGCGCGCCGATCACCGTCTTCGAGGTGATCACCGCCACCGCCCTGCTGCTCTTCAGCCGCGTGCCGGCGGAGCTTCTGGTGCTGGAGGTCGGCCTCGGCGGACGGTTCGACGCGACCAATGTCATCGAGCGGCCGGCGGCGACCGCCATCACCTCGATCTCCATGGACCATATGGAGTTCCTGGGCGAGACGCTGGAAAAGATCGCCTTCGAGAAGGCGGGCATCCTGAAGCCCGGCCTGCCCTGTGCGACCGGCGCGCAGGACTCCCGCGCGCTCGGCGTCATCGCCGGTTGCGCCGCAGCGGTCGGCGCGCCGCTGCTGGCGCGCGGGCGGGACTGGCAGGTGACGGAGCGGCCAGGCGGGCTGCGCTATGAGGATGCGGCCGACGCCATCGACCTGCCGCCGCCCGGGCTGCTCGGCCCACACCAGGCGGACAATGCCGGCATCGCCATCGCCGCGCTGCGCGCCTGGAACCCACCCTGGCTGGATGAGGCTGCGATCGCCACCGGCATCGCCGCGGCCGAGTGGCCGGCGCGGCTGCAGCGGCTGCGTGGTGCGCTGGCGGCCACCCTGCCGGCGGATTGGGAACTCTGGCTCGATGGCGGCCACAATGCCGGCGGCGGTGCCGCGCTGGCGGAGCAACTGGCGCGCTGGCAGGACCGGCCGCTGCACCTCATCGTCGGGATGAAGGGCGGCAAGGCCGTCTCGGAGTTCCTCCGTCCGCTGCTGCCGCATGCGACCACGCTCTGGGCCGTCGCGGAGCCGGGCCAGCACCTGGCGACGCCGGTCGAGCGGATCATCGAGGCGAGCGGCTTCGTGGCACGGCCCGGTCCGAGGGTC
>JAESGY010000406.1_pt1 | contig 19717 bp, 23 predicted proteins | sample 9269841 | NCBI WGS metagenome assembly JAESGY01 (sample SAMN17022865, study PRJNA683097) | algae metagenome | isolation source: Spirirestis rafaelensis WJT71-NPBG6 and co-occurring heterotrophs from... | place: USA: Pinto Wells, Joshua Tree National Park, Colorado Desert, CA | collected 2006-08-15
GCGCGGCGCTGGACGAGGCGCTGGGCCGCCTTGGGGTGTTCGCCTCGGTGCACGATCTGCTTCATCGGGCGGCGACCGATGCCGGAGCAGTCGAGGTCACCGCCCTGCTGGAACGCCTCGTGGATGCGCTGCGATGGTCCGCCTTCTGCTCGGACGGCCGCATTCGGCTGCGGGTCCAGCCCGGGGAGAGGATGGTCCTCCCCGCGGACGCCGCTGTCCCGCTGGCCCTGGTTGCCAACGAGGCGGTGACCAACGCCTGCAAGCACGGCTTCCCCAACCGGCGCTCGGGCGAGGTCGAGGTGCGGCTTGGGCAGGGTGAGGACAATGCGCTGGTGCTAACGGTGCGGGACGACGGCGTGGGCCTGCCTGCCCAGGGGCGAGAGGACGGTCTAGGCTTTAAGCTCATGCAATCCTTCGCGCGGCAGGTCGGGGCGACCCTCGCCGTGTCCGGCGAGGGCGGGACCACCGTCACCTTGACGCTGCCCGCGGGCTCCCGCGCGGGAGTGGAGCAGACGAAGGATGCCGGGGTGCCCAGAGTGGGCGACGGTGCCGTCAGGGGGCACTCCGACCGCGACCCGCGCCCCCGGGCCGACGACCGTGGTCCCGGCCCCACGCGGTAGGCCCGCGTCCCGTACCCACGCGTGAACCGGTGGTTGCCGTTTGGGCACCGGCCCGGAGCCCGCGCTGCCCCCGACCTACTGCCGAAGCGCCCGACCTCCTCGGGCACCAGCACTGCGTCACGGGCTCGGCTCAATCGTTCGCGTGGGGAAGCAGCGATGACGCTGGGAGCAGCAACGCTGATCATGGGAGAAACCGGAGTTTAGGCGTTGCAATCGGTTACCGGCCACCATCGCGGCGCCACCGTCGCGCCAAGGCGCCGTCACCACCACCTCGTTGACTCTGCGCAGGACGACCCAGCGAGGGAGATGTCCGATGCGCAGGATTGCGGTGCGCGGCGCCAACGTCCACGGCCACGACTCCGGCACGTCTCGTGCAGCGCTCAGCAAGTCGCCGCACGGCGCGTTCGATAGGATCGGCGCGGCGCTCGGCGGGCTCCGCAGGTGGTGGACCTTCGGGCGGCACTACCACCCTGAGCAGCGCTACATGCGTGGCAGACGGCCGACGACGCGCCCGTAGCGGGCCGAGGTCGACCAGCGGGTCACCGAGCCCGAGGACTCCAAACGCCGCCCGCCTCAGGGCCAGGAGGAGATCGGCTCGCCCGGCAGCTTCGCCCAGATGGCCTCGACCGGCACGGGCAGGTCCAGCCCCATGACGCCGGTCAGCACCTCCCCGAGGTCCAGCGCGTCGGTGAGCGTGCGGTGCTCGACGCCTCCGTCCGGGTAGCGGACGGAGAGCGAGGCGTTCAGCAGGTTGACCCGGGCCTCGCCCACCACCCGCGCTGCCACGAGGTTGCGCACGAAGCGCCCGCGCGGGTGGGTCGAGGTGAACCAGTTCGCCATCCCGAAGTCGGCCGGGGACTGGGGTGCCAGGGTGAAGCGGTACATCGGCTCCCATCGCTCGCCGACCCGCATCTGCGTCTCGAACGCATCGCCGTCTTGGGCCACGCGGTAGGTGCCGTGCGGCGTGGCCTGCTCCGGGCCGGGGTCGAGGCGGAGCGGCGCGGTCGGGGTCTGGCCGCCGAAGCCCACGTCGGCGAGGAAGCGGTCCTCGGGCAGATCGACCAGGGTGAGCCGATGGGTGAGCGGGGCGTCGCGCCCGGGCGTCATCCACACCACCCGCCCGCCCAGTGCAGTGACCCGGAAGCCGATGGCGGCCAGCACCTCGTGAAACAGGGCGTTCTGCTCGTGGCAGTAGCCGCCGCGGCGCCCTCGCACGAGTTTGGCCTGCACGGCCCCAGGGTCGATTGACACGGGGCGGCCGAGGAAGGGGGCCAGGCCCTCGAAGAGGATCGCGGCGGGGTGGCGGGCGTGGAGGTCGCGCAGGACGGCGAGCGTCAGCGCCGCGGGACCCGTGTAGCCAACCCGAGCGAAGTAGGCCCCCAGGTCAATGGCGGTCATCATGGCGCGGCACCGTAGGTCCATCGGAAGGGTGGGACCAGTCCCGGCCGGGTGTCACGCCGCCCGTCCTGCTGCTCCCATGGGCTCGCCAAGTCCTCCGGACCGGCGGGCTTCGCCCGAGGAGCATCGAGCATCGTCCCGCCCGCCCGAGGTGAAACCGATGAGCGCCGCGCAGCCTCTCGCCCGGATCGGAGCCGCCGCCATCCTCGTCGGCGCGGCGCTGCTGATCGTGTCCACGCTGCTGCACCCCCTCGGCGCCGACCCGGGCGACGCGCCAGCGGCCTTCGCCGAGTACGCCGCGGACCCGCACTACGTGTGGAGCCACCTCGGGCAGTTCGCTGGGTTCTTCGGGGTGGGGGTGGGTCTGGTCGCGTTCGCGGATACCTTCGAGCCGGGCTGGGCGGCAGCCTGGGCGCGGGTCGGCGCAGCCGGGGCGGTGGCAAGCATCGCGGTGGCAGCGGCGCTTCAAGTCGTGGACGGGGTGGCCCTCAAGGCAACGGTGGACCGCTGGGTGGCGTCCGAAGGGGAGGCCCGCCTGCTCGTCTTCGAGGCCGCACACGCGGTGCGCTGGATCGAAATCGGTCTGGCGGGCCTCCTCAGCGTCCTGGGCGGCCTGACGCTGATCGCCTTCGGCCTCGCGGTCCTCCGGAGCGCCCGGTATCCCGCGTGGCTGGGCGCGATCGGCCTCCTCGACGACCTGGGGATGGCGGCGGCGGGGGCGGCGCAGGCGTCCACGGGCTTCTCGGGCTTGGCGATGGCACTGAGCATGCTGACGAGTTCGGTATTCCTCCTGTGGGCGGTCCTCGCTGGCGTCCTCATGTGGCGATGGGCCTTCCGGTCGGGCGATGGCGGGGACGCCGCGTGACGGCGGTACCGTCCCCCTTGAACATGGCCGTCCCGGTCCGCATCGGCGGCCATTCCCGTCGTTGGGCCGGTGGCCTTGATGGTCCTTCGTCCGACGCGCCGCCCCCGGTGCCTAGTGGTGATGACCGTGGTGGGCGTGGACCACGGCGTGCCCGCGCCCGCGCGCGATCAGATAGCGGTTCACCGGGAAGGCGGCGACGGCCGCGACCGCCAGCGCGAGGGCGAGGCTGGCCCAGAAGCGGGTCGGCGATCCCGGCGCCCATCGCCCAGCACCGCGAGCAGGACGGCGCTGTCCATGATCTCCATGACGGTGATCGACGCGGTGTCGGCGGCGGGTGCAAGGCCGAGTGCGGCCCGCAATCCAGGCCCGGCCCGCAACTGCGGCGCATGAATGGGCACCAGGGGGCGCCAAGCCGACCGGGCCGGACAGGCGTGGCCAACTCGTCCCCGTGCGGCGCAAGACCGGCGGTTCTGGGCGACACCCTTGCACCATCGCTGACCCGAGGCGCCGCTCGCGCTGAGACCAGGGCTGACCCGGCCGCGTTCCGGCGACACGGACTCGATCCGGGCGGGAGGACGGCGCCGTGAGCATCGGCATCGAACGCGACGCCTACCGGTTGGCATGCCGAGTCTGCGGCCAGAGGGGCGAGGTGGTAGTCAGGATCAGCGAGTGGGGCCTCGTCACCGCGAGATGGACCGGGTTCGCGGCGGGGCGCCTCCTGCGCCTGAGGCCGCAGGACGGCACCGCCGCGTGCGCGAGGTGCGGCAGCCGCGAGACCCTGGTCGCCGGAAGTCCGCGGCACGGCCATGCCGCGGCGGCCACGGCGGGGTCTGCGGGATCGGCGGGATCGGCGCACGCCGCGAGCGGGCGCGAGGCGCACTGACCACCGCCCAGCGGCGGCGGCGCGCCCGCCGGACCCCTGACGGGGACTCCCGAGGCGAGCGGCGCTCGGAGCAGGACGACCGTCTCCCCCTACTGCCGTGGGTGAATCAGGCAGGCGGAACTCGACGCGGCGGAGCGCATGACTCCCTGGCCTAAACCGCGCGGCCATTTCGCAGGGGGGCGAGCCCGGCGACCGCCACGTCCGCGGCCTCGCAAGCCTGGGCCAGCAGCGGGTGGAACATGGACCTGAGCGCATCAACGTCCTCCGGCGACCCACCGTCTGGGCCGCCCGCCCGCGGCCCCTCGGTGGTCCGGTATTCGGCGAGCAGCGCGGCCCGGCGCGCGTGGTCCTCGCCCGCCAAGCGGCGGACCAGGGCGAGACCGAGGTCCAACCCGGCCGTGACCCCGGCCGCGGTGATCAGGTCGGCCCCGTCCTCCACCACCCGGGCCTCGACCGGCGTCGCGCCGAGCCGGGGCAGGACGGCATCGCGCAGCAGCCAGTGCGAGGTGGCACGCCGCCCCCGCAGCAGCCCAGCGGCCCCGAGCACCAGGGCGCCCGTGCAGACACTCGCCACCGTACGGGCCTTCGCCGCCCGCGCCCGCAGGAACGCCAGGGTCTCGCCGTCCCGCATGGCGGCGACCAGCCCGACGCTCCCGCCGGGGACCAGCAGCACCTCGCACTCCTCCGGCGCCGTGGCGAAGGTGCAGGCGGGGACCACCGTTGCGCCTCCGTCCCCCGGGACCGGCGCCCTGCCGCGGGCGACCACCCGCGGGGACAGCCCCGGCACCGCGGTGAGGAAGTACTGCGGCCCGAACAGGTCGAGCGCGGTGAACCCCGGGTAGGCGAGCAGCAGTGCCGTGGGCGAGGTCGGCATCGGCTCGGCACGGGGGTCGTCCATCGTTCTTCCTTGTCGCGGAGGTCGTCGTCCAGGGGGGCGTAGCGGGTCCGACCGCCGGAGGCCCGGCCGTCACCGCCGGGCCGCACGCCCTGCAACGTCCTGTAATCGTGCGGACCTTCATATTAGGCATGCAACCGGCGGTCGGCTCCGGTATAACGGCGGCCGTATCGACCCGACGCAGAGCCGCCCCACCGGATGCCCGACGACCGACCGCAGAGCCCTGTCCCCATCCTCTGCTAGGAGCGCTTCCGCCCCGGCGACCCGGTGCCCTGGTTCCACGCCGCCACGGACGGCAACCTGCGCTACGCCTTCGACACCGTGGCGGGCCGCTACGTGGTGCTCGCCATCCTGGGCTCGGCCACCGCCCATCCGCCGTCGGCGGCGGCGTGGGAGGCGCTGCGCACCGCCCAGGCGGCCGGGCTGCTCGACGACGAGCGCGCACTGGCCTTCGCGGTGAGCGCCGACCCGGCCGACGCCGCTCCGGACGGCGGCGGGACGCCTCGCCTGCGGGGCGAGTACCCGGGCCTGCGCGTGTTCCGCGACCACGATCTCGCCGTCAGCCGCCTCTACGGGGCCACGGCCCCCGCGGCCCCGGGAGGTGCCGACCCGCGCCCCGGCTACACCCCCTTCGCCCTGCTGATCGACCCCATGCTGCGGGTGCTGGCGGCGGTCCCGATCGCGCGCGTCGGCGACCTGATCGCGCTCCTGGCCAAGCTGCCGCCGCCCGGCCTGCACGCCGGGGCGGAGACGCCCGCGCCCGTGCTGGTGCTACCGCGCGTCCTCGAACCCGAGTTCTGTCGCCACCTGATCGGCCTCTACGAGGCGCGGGGTGGCGAGGAGAGCGGCTTCATGCGCGAGGTGGGCGGCCGCACCGTGGGCGTGCTCGACCCGCACCACAAGCGGCGGCGCGACTACACGATCGAGGACGAGGCCGTCAGGGCCGCGCTGCGCGCCCGCATCTCCCGCCGCCTCGCGCCCGAGATCGCCAAGGCGTTCCAGTTCGCGGCGACCCGGGTAGAGCGCTACATCGTCGCTTGCTACGACGCCGAGGACGGCGGCCACTTCCGCGCCCACCGTGACAACACCACCAAGGGGACGGCGCACCGCCGATTCGCGGTCTCGATCAACCTCAACGACGGCTACGACGGCGGCGAACTGTGGTTCCCGGAGTTCGGGCCGCGCCGCTACCGCCCGCCCGCGGGCGGCGCGGTGGTGTTCTCCTGCTCGCTGCTGCACGAGGCGACCCGGGTGACGCGGGGCGTACGCTACGCCACGCTGCCCTTCCTCTACGACGCGGCGGCGCGCGTCCGCGAGCAGAACCAAGCCTTCCTCGACGGCGGGGGCGGGTACCGAAGCGGAACGCAGCCCGCGCCGACCGCAATCTCCACCTCGGCGAGTCCAGCTTCGGTCGTCGCCGCCGGGGCGGAGGCCGACCAGGGCTAGCCCTGCGGGGCCTGTCCCGGGGCGGGCAGGCCCCCGCCGGGACGGCGCGCCGCGCCCCTCACGCCGGGCTGCACGGGGGCGGCCAGCACCTTGTCGATGCGGCGGCCGTCGAGGTCCACCACCTCGAAGCACCACCCGTGGACCTCCACGGCCTCGCCGACGCGCGGCAGGTGCCCCATCGCGGCCAGCACGAACCCGGCCGTGGTCTGGTAGCTGCGCCCGGCCGGGAGGGCGATGTTCAGGTGCTCGGCCATCTCGTCGGCGGGCATCCAGCCCGCCAGCAGCCACGAGCCGTCGTCGCGCAGCACCGCCTCCGGCTCCCCCCGCCCGGCCTCCGCGTCGGCCCGGAAACTCCCGACGATGGCCCCCGTGAGGTCGGTCGGCGTCACGATACCCTCGAAGTGGCCGTGCTCGTCGTGCACGAGCGCCACCGGCACCTCCGCCTCGCGGAGCATGGCGAGCACGTCCAGCGCGTCGGCGGTGCCGGGCACGACCGGCGCGGGCCGGGCCAGCGCCCGCGGGTCGGGCGACTCGCCCCGCACCATCGCCGCCAGCAGTTCGCGCGACCGCACGACCCCCAACATCGCGTCCTGCGACCCGTCGCCGACCGGGAGCCGGGAGTGGGGCGAGCGGAGGACTACCGCGCGCACCCCGTCCTCTCCCGAGGCGGCGTCGATCCAGTCCACCTCCACCCGTGGCGTCATGACGCCCTGCACCGGCCGGTTGCCGAGCCGCAGCACCCCCGCGATCATCCGCCGCTCGGCGGTCTCGATGGTGCCCGCCGCCTCGGCCTCGGCCACCAGGGCGCGCACGTCATCCTCCGTGACCCGCTCCTCCGGCCTGTCCCCACCCCGTCCGAGCAGGCGGAAGATCACGTCCGTGGAGGCGTCGAGCAGCCAAGCCAACGGAGCCGCGCCACGCGAGATCGCCGTCATCAGCGGGGCCATGCGGCAGGCCAGCCCCTCGGCGTCGCGGAGCGCGAGACGCTTGGGGACGAGTTCCCCGACCACGATGGAGAGGTAGGTCACGAGCGCGATCACGGCGCCGAACCCGACCGGCTCGGCGACCGCGGTCGGCACCCCGAGCCCGGCGAGCCACCCTGCGAGGCGCGCGCCCAGGGCGGCGCCGGAGAAGGCGCCCGCGAGGACCCCGACGAGCGTGATGCCGATCTGGACGGTGGAGAGGAAGCGGCCCGGGTCGGCGGCCAGGGCGAGCGCGGCGCGCGCACCCGGCCGCCCGGCCTCGGCCATGACGCCCAGGCGGGAGCGGCGGGCCGAGACCACGGCGAGTTCCGAGAGTGCGAAGACTCCGTTCAGCAGTACGAGGGCGAGGACGACGGCAAGATCGAGCACGGCTTGCATCCATCCGTCTGGACAGCCCTTCTACCGGACTGCGGCCGCGCTCTCCTAACCTGTCCAGCGGGCCGCTCCGGAACCCGGGCTTCGCCAAGCCGGGCCAATGAGGGCCGCGGGTTCGAAGCACGTCGCCCTCGTGACGCCCACGACGTTCGCGCCTTCTGCGGCAGACGTGTCGAGCCAGCCATCCTGCCCCTAGCCGCGCAGCAGCGGCCTCGGCTGGCCCTGTCCTGCATCCCCCGAAGTAAAACAGACATGGCCCCGAGTTGGGCGTAGTCTGGGGTTGCAGGCGCTCCGAGAAGGCGAGGTCTCGGTGGCGATGTGCGAGCGGTTTCGCTTGCCGACGCTGCCGGGCGCCTTGGTCCGACGTGCGGCCGACAGAGGAGATAGAGTGATGTCCAAGGGCCAGAAGCGCAGCAACCGCGAGCAAAAGAAGCCGAAGCAGGACAAGCCGAAGGTGGCGGTGGCCCAGTCAGCGCTGGCCGCGCTGCACGAGCGGCCGACCCTCCCGACCCCCGCACGGAAGAAATAGAAGCCGGGCGCGGGGACGCGACGGTAGGGCTCGCCTCGGCAGCATGCCTGTATGGGGTTCCGATCGGAGGCTTCGGCGTGTTGCGGGGCAGCAGCCTGGGGCTCCGCTGGCGGTTTGCCAGCCCGCTTGCAAGGATTGCGCTGGCTAGCTGGACGAGGGCTGGGCGGCCGTGGTGACGGCCTAACGGGGGCTTTCAGGAGCACATGTGCGGGGAGAAGCAGCATGCCAGGATGTCCCGTGGCCCCGCGCATGGACCTCGTGCAGCGACACAGCCAGAAGATGCAGATGGCATCGGGATACGACGTATGCCCTAGTGGCGCCGCACCGGGAGCCGGAAGGCAGGCAGCGATGCCTTGGTAGATGAGACGCAGAAGGTCGCCGACAGGAGCAACCGCCGCATAGACGCGCAAGGAGGCGACCTCATGACACCGACCGAGCGGGAGCGGGTGAAGGCCGGGTTGCGGGCATACGTCGAACAGCACCGCATAAGCGTCCACGACCTAGCAGCCCGGATCAACGCCGAAGGGAAGAAGGTCGATCCTAAGACGCTGCACCGGTACCTTGACCGCCGCCTGATCGTCGATGATTCGATCGTGGAGGTCTATCGCGCATTTGTGGATAGGCCCAGCTAGATCGAGGCTCGCTGTCCGACGCACCGCCTGCCGCTTGCCCGCGTTGTTCAGGAACCGCCGGGCCACGGGCGCGAATGGATGGTGTCGCCGCGGCCGCACCACACGATGCCCCAAGGAGGCATCGGCGCGCAGGATGCAATGCCGAGCAAGCCAGCGAGGCGCATCGTGGCGGCTTCTCCGTCCGTACTCCCGACTGAGCCGGGTGCCCAACTACGGTGGCTCGGTCGTCCGCTCCTGCCCGGCATGTCCGGCAAGTGTCGGAACTTGCTGGCCGATGGGGCTGGGTCTGCGTTCCGTGGCCGCGGTCGAAGCGGGTGCCTCTGTGTCGTAGTGCGCGTCACGTTGCCGCAGTTCTAGCCCACCCTCGCACCTGCCCACCGGAGGACGATGCCCCAGTCCACGCCGCTCATCGCCGTCGTCGTCGTCGGGTTCGTGCTCGCCTTCGCGCTCGGGCTGGTGGCGCACCGTCTGCGCGCGTCGCCGCTGGTAGGCTACCTCCTGGCGGGCGTCGCGGTCGGGCCGTTCACGCCCGGCCTCGTCGCCGACCAGCACCTTGCCAACCAACTCGCCGACATCGGCGTGATCTTGCTGATGTTCGCAGTGGGCTTGCATTTCTCGGTGAAGGACCTGCTGTCGGTCCGCGCCATCGCGCTGCCGGGCGCGCTCGCCGAGATGTCGGCCCTGACTCTGTTCGGCATGGGCCTCGCCTGGGGCCTCGGCTGGGGCATCGGTGGCGGCCTCGTTTTCGGGCTCTCGCTGTCGGTGGCGAGCACGGTCGTGCTGACCCGGACGTTGCAGGAACGCCGCATTCTGCTGACCGACCGCGGCCGTATCGCCGTGGGCTGGCTCGTCGTCGAGGATTTGGTGATGGTCCTCGCGCTCGTGCTGCTGCCCATGGTCGTCGGGGCGGCCGGTGGTGGCACGGCGCTCTGGGGCGGCTTCGGCGCCGCCCTGGCGCTCACCCTCGGGAAGGTCGCGGCCTTCGTCGTGGCCATGCTCCTCGTGGGGCGCCGTGTGATCCCGTGGGTGCTGCAACACGCCGCCCGCACCGGCTCGCGCGAACTGTTCCGCCTCTCCGTCTACGCCGTGGCGCTCGGCGTCGCCTTCGGTGCGTCGGCGCTGTTCGGGGTGTCCTTCGCGCTCGGCGCCTTCTTCGCCGGTATGGTGCTGAGCGAGAGCCCCCTGAGCCAGCGCGCGGCGGAGGAGGCGCTGCCGCTCCGCGACGCCTTCGCGGTGCTGTTCTTCGTCTCGGTGGGCATGCTGTTCAACCCCGCTGTGCTCGTCGAGGCGCCCTGGGCGGTGCTGGCCACCCTTGCCATCATCGTGCTTGGCAAATCGGCCGCGGCGTTCCTGATCGTGCGCGCCTTCGGCCATCCGACCGGCACGGCGCTGACCATTGCGGCGAGCCTCGCGCAGATCGGCGAGTTCTCCTTCATCCTTGCTGCGCTCGGCGTCGCCCTGGGGCTGCTGCCTCAGGAGGGGCGCGACCTGATCCTGGCCGGATCGATCCTCTCCATCCTGCTGAACCCGCTGCTGTTCGCCGCCGCGGAGCGCGCGCGCGCGCGGGCGGCCAGCGCACCTGCGGCCGCCGCACCGGAAACGGGGTGGTCGGCCGAGGCACCCGGGGGCGAGCCGTCCGTAATGGCCATGGCCGGTCACGACGTGCTGGTGGGCTACGGCCGGGTCGGCGCCCTGGTCGGAGCCGGGCTGCTCGCGTCCGGCCGCCCGCTGCTCGTCTTCGAGGAGGACGCGGAGGCCACCGAAGCGGCGCGGCGCGACGGGGCTGAGGTGGTGGCGGGGAACGCGGCCGACCCGGAGGTGCTGGCGGCGGCGAACCTCCGGGCGGCGCGGCGGCTCTTCGTCACCATCCCCGAGCCGTTCGAGGCCGGTCAGGTCGTGGCGCTGGCGCGCGCCGCCAACCCCGCCCTAGAGATCGTCGCCCGCGCCCACTCGGACGGCGCGGTCGCCCACCTGACAGCGTTGGGTGCCAAGCTGACCGTCATGGGCGAACGCGAGATCGCCAGCCGCATGCTCGAACACGCGCGGGCACGGCCGGGCACCGACGGCCCCGGGCCAGAGGTGGCCTGATCCAGCCTGTCGTTCAGCACCACCCGGTGCCGCCGGGCTGCTGGACCCGGAGGACTGTCTGGCTCCTGCCGAGGAAGGGCATCCCGACGTAGACGCGCACGACCATCACGTCGGCGGACCTGAGCGTCGCCGTCAGGCCATAGCTGCGTCCGTCCCACGGATCGTAGAATGGCCCGGCGTTCCACCTGCCGGGTTCGCCCGGGACCGGCAGTAGGCGGTCGGGCAGTAGGCGGTCGAGGACCGGCAGGCAGTAGAGCGGGCCGTCCCGCAGCGCCGCATCCGGGTTCTTCCGGTCACGCGTCGCGCGGCCGCGTCGTCGTGCGGAGCCCGCAGCCACGCGACTGCGTTGCGGGTCCCCCCGGTCGAGATGCCCTTCGCGCAGGCCCACACATCGCCCTTCTTGACGGTGAACCGCTGGTCGTTCTGCACGACCGCCAACTCGCCCTCGACCATATGGCAGAGCATGTCGTTCATCATCGCGCGCTCGGGCGTGCTCGCCCCCGGCTGGACAATGATGTCGCGCATCCGCAAGGTCTTGTAGGCGGGGAGCGCCGAGGCGCGCTGCCCGAGGTCCACCTGCCGGACGCCGTGGCAAGCTCGCGGCCTTCGGTAGGGCTGTAGGTCTGGGCCACGGCCGGGCTCCGCGACCCGGCCAGAAGTGCGGTGGAGGCGGCAGTCAGGCCGAGCGCGAAGGTGGACTGCCGGTCGATGTCCTGCATTGCGTCCCCACTTTCGCCGGGAGCGCCGGACGCGGTGCCCCGGCAGGCGGAATTTGGGTCACGGCGAACTGGGCTGTCAAAGCGATCCGCGGGGCTGGCGCACCGCATCCGACGGTTGTGCGCGAATCGATGGTCCTCCAGGCTTGTCAGGCAGCAGCCCCATAGCCGGTAGCGGCGCAAGCGACGCTTCTGTTCAAGCCGAGTGACAGGAGCCCGCGATGGCCAGCGTCCGCAGGCCACCCTTCTCACGGCGGCAAACGAGGACAAGCCCGTCGCCGAGGCGAACCCGCATCGCGTCGGTGCCGTGGCGCGGGCTCAACCTCCGTTCAGCCCGTCGGCTGCGGGACGATGCGCATGTAGGGCTTCGGCGCTTTCCAGCCCTCGGGGAACTTCTGCCGCGCCTCCTCATCGCTGACCGAGGGTACGATGATCACGTCCTCGCCTTGCTGCCAGTTCACGGGCGTGGCGACCTTGTGCTTTGCAGTCAACTGCAAGGAGTCGAGCACCCGCAGCACCTCGTCGAAGTTGCGGCCCGTGCTCATGGGATAGGCAATGATCAGCTTGATCGCCTTGTCCGGCCCAATGACGAAGACGTTGCGCACCGTCGCGTTGTCCGCCGCCTTCCGCTCCCTCGCGCTGCCGGTGGCGTTGGGGTGGATCATACCATACAGCTTCGCCACCTTGAGGTCGGCGTCACCGATCATCGGGTAGTTCGGAGCGTGCCCGGTCGTCTCCGCGATGTCCTTGGACCACCCCACGTGGTCCTCCACCGGATCGACACTGAGGCCAACGATCTTGCAGTTGCGCCGGTCGAACTCTGGCTTGAGCTTGGCCATGTAGCCAAGTTCGGTGGTGCAGACCGGGGTGAAGTTCTTGGGGTGGGAGAAGAGGACGCACCAAGCGTTGCCGATCCATTCGTGGAACCGGATACGCCTCTGCGTCGTCTCCGCCTCGAAGTCAGGGGCCGTGTCGCCGATCTGTAGGGTCATCGCACACCTCCCTGATGTGCTTGCGGTCTGCGCAGGCGCCTCGGATGCCAAAGGGCCTGCTACGTTGCTCTCCCGCAGGTCAGCGGCAGCGGTCCATGGAGCAAATCAATTCGACTGCTGTCCGTCCCGCCCGTCCTGAGCCGCCCGCGGGAAGCGACCGATTTTTGCATCTCAACCCCGTTGGGGGTCAAACGGATTGAAAGGCTAGGATGCCCGGGCGAGGATACCCAAGTGGCGGTGTCCGAACCGTTATACCGGTCCCGTTGAAAGCGTCGCTCGTGGGGCGAGGCCGGGACGTTTCCCCTCCCGCCGAGCAGCCTTGCCGCGCTCCGAGCGGATGACCGCACTGTCCCTGCGAGTAGTGGAGGGCGGGCGGCGCTAGCGCCTGAGGTCACCCGGCGTCGCACCCCGTACGACCGCGGGCCTCCATCGCCGCTTGCGGTTCGGGGCACGTTCCGACCAGGGGACAGGGCTTTCGTTGACCGTTCCGTCACCAAAGGCGCAGCGATCCCAGGCCGGGAGGGAGCACAACTGCCCGCGGCCGAGGACCCCATTGGGGCGCGCTGGCGTGGCGCGTTGTGCCACGTCAGGGAGGACCGAGCATGGCCGTCGTTGGGCATGTCGAGAACCTGTGGCGCTACCCGGTCAAGAGCATGCAAGGCGAGCAGTTGCGCGAAGCCTTCCTCGGCTTCGCTGGGGTCTATGGCGATCGTGTCTACGCCTTCCGCAGCCCGGCTGCGCCGAAGGGCTTCACCTACCAGACCGGACGCGAACAGGATCAGATGATCCTCTACCGCCCGGCCTTCTGCCATCCCGAGCGCATGGTGAGGCCGCCCAACCTGCCGGAGGCCGAGGCCATGCCGCCTGGGGCCACGCCAGTCTACCCCGATCCAGACGACCTTGCGCTGGACGTGACGACCCCATCCAGTGAGGTGTTGGCGATCGACGACCCACGGCTCCTCGGCATGCTGGGCAATGGTGGCGCGCAAGGCGGCCTGACGCTGCACCGCTCGGATCGGTAGATGACGGACTGCCGCCCGGTCTCGCTGTTCTCGGTGCAGGCGGCCCAGCGGCTCGGCGAGGAGGTCGGGCGCGAGGTGGACAAGCGGCGCTTCCGGGCGCACCTCTATCTCGACCTTGGAGAGGCGCGCGGCTTCGCCGAGGACACCTTCGTCGGCCGCAAGCTGCGCATCGGCGCTAAGGCCGTGGTGGCGGTCACCGACCGCGACCCGCGCTGCAAGATGGTCACGCTCGACCCGGACACGGCGGAGCGGAGCGCGGAGGTGCTGCGGGCCATCAACAATGCCCACGCCAACAAGGCCGGTGTCTACGGCGCCGTCCTCGTCGAGGGCACGGTCCGGCCTGACGACGAGATCGCGGTGGTGGATTAGGCATCACCGATCGGACGTTCGCATTTGCGATGTGGGAGGAGGCTGACATGAGCCGAAACATGGTGGCGAGAGTGGCTGCGCCGCTGATTGGCCTCGCGGTACTGGGCAGGGGCATGGAGGCGCAGGGGCAGCCCGCCGACGGCGACAGTGTGCGAACAGCCGCCGCGACCTTCTACGCCGCGCTGAACGCGCGCGACATCCGGGCCATGGAGGCGCTGTGGGCGGAGGATGCCAACCCCGTCATGATCCACCCAAGCGGACCTTATGCCCGATCTCGCGCTATCGGCATGGAAGCCATACGACGGAGCTTTGCTGAGGCTTGGCCCCACTTTGCCGAGTGGTCAGTCAAGGTGAATGACATGCAGGTGCGGGTCGGCTAGGGATATGCCGTGGTGCTGGCCACCACGCCCGTCCACGTCAAGATGCAGGGCAGCGATGCGGCTCAGGACTATACCGCGCTTGCGACGATCCTGTACGAGAGACGGGCGACCGCTGGCTGATCGTCCACCAGCACGTCTCGCAGCCGCCGCGGTAGCGGCAGGCGGCACTGAGACGAGGAGCATAGGCGTGGATCAGGCACCACATTGGCTCCGACCAACCTGATGTGCGCCTGCGCCTCAGCGATTCGGAGCCACGACTGTCAGGTAGGGTGCAGGCGGTGTCTCGTTGGCCCCCGCGAGCGGCGGCACAGCGTGGCGGATCGGCGGCAGACCCTTGAGGTAGCGGGCGAGGGCCTGTGCGTCCTCGTCCGTGAGGGCCGCGTAGTTGTGCCAGGGCATCACTGGCGCGAGCACGCGGCCGTCCGGCCGCACGCCCGTGCGGATCGCCTTCACGATGTCCGCCTCACTCCACGAGCCCAGGCCGGTCTCGCGGTCCGACGTGAGATTGGGCGGCCAGAACACCCCGACATTCGGAATGCCAAAGCCGATCATCAAGCCCGCAAGATGCATCTTCGGGTCAGGTTGCCCGGCTAATGCCCCTGTCGTGTGGCAGCCGCCGCAATCCATGATGGTGGCGAGGTATTCGCCGCGAGGCAGTTGGCGCTGTGACTGCTGCGCTATGACCGGTGAAGTGGTCAGAACACCAAATGCCACCGCGAGGCCGGTGACAGCAGGAGCGAGACGGCGGCGCATGATTGTTCCTCCCATGCAGGACTACACCCGTGATGCTTGGTCGAAACCCTAATCAGCCCAAGTTTGGACGGGTCTTTGCAACACTGGGCCTCTGCTGAATGCGTTTCCACCACGCGGACAGGTGTGGGTGGCGACCCAGCGCCGCGCGGCCGTCCTCGGTGCGGGCGAAGTAGTCGAGTATCGGCACCAGATGAGCGTCTGCAAGGCTGACCGCGCCACCGTACAAGAACTCCTCGCCGCTCATCAGTCCCTCAATGGTGGCCAGGACACGCTCGGCTTGCGGCAGCGCAGCGTCGATTGCGCCCTGGTCCGGCGAACCGCCGCGCATCGGCACCACGACCCGCTGCACGAAAACGGTGATCACCATCGGTGACCAGCCATAGTTGTCCAGCACGGCGCATATCTGCACCATGCGCGCCCGCTGTTTCACATCGGTTGGCTGTAGCTGTGGACCGGGAAAGGCTTCGTCAATGTAGCGAGAGATTGCGACCGTCTCGAAGACGGAGAAGCCATCGTGGTCGAGCACCGGGACCTTGCCCCAGGGATGCCGCGCAAGGTGCTCGGCCTTCTGTCCTTCGCCCGCGAGGGTGTCCACCTCATGGAGGTCGTAGGCGACGCCCTTTTCTTCCAACGCGAGCCGGGCCGTCCGCGTGTAGGTGCTGTAGGCAGGGCCGTAGAGCACGACGGACATTATGTGATCTCCCTTTCAAAGTCAGACCGCGACCTTGATATCAAGGCGCTGCGCGTGGCACGGTACAACTCGGCTGCGGCCTCCCACATAAGCGGGTTAGGCCGGTTGGTGATGGAAGTGGGGTAGCCGGGAACCCGGCACTCACCGAAGGGCGCGAGGGTGGCGCCGCGCTCCGCAGCTTGCTCGATCAGGCCGCACGCCCTCTCTGTCGAAGCCACCCGGTTGAGGGAGGCGGGCCTGGCTTGCACCGCAGCCAAGGTGAACCGGGGAACTCAGTCATGGCTTCCTCCGGTTCCGCGAAACCATGGAGCCGCAAGTTCCGAAGCAGCAGCAAGGGTCTTCGATCGACTGCGTGCGGCACAAGCCTTTTCCCGACCATCATTGGTCAGTCCATGTTTATGCATGCTTCAACCCGCAACGGTAGCGTGCACAGTTTCGTGTGCAGTTCCCGCGTGCTCTGCTGGAATAGAGCACATTAGAGTCGTGCGACCACGTGTCGGCCCAGTCACCCGGTTCCAACCTCCTGGGCCGTGCGCAGCAGTGGACACCGGGAGGCCGCGGCCATGGCGTACACCGATTGGAGTATCGAAGGTCCCGAGTACGCCAACTGCAACTGTGCTTGGGGTTGCCCCTGCCAGTTCAACGCCCTCCCAACCGACGGCACTTGCCGGGCGGTCGCCGGTATGCTCATCGAGCGCGGCCACTTCGGCACCACGCGCCTGGACGGGCTCCGCTGGGTCGGCACCTACGCGTGGCCTGGCCCCATTCATCTTGGGAACGGCACCCAGCAGTTCTTCATCGACGAGCGCGCCAATGAGGACCAGCGCAAGGCTCTCGTGGAGATACTGCACGGGCGGGAGACCGAGCCGGGTGCCACCGTCTTTCAGGTGTTCTCAACGACGATGAGCAACGTGCTCGATCCCGTGTTCACCAGGGTGGAGGTGGACGTGGACGTGGATGCCTGCCGGGGTCGGATCATCGTGCCGGGAGTGATCGACTCCACCGGTACCCCGATCCAGAGCCCCTTTACCGGCCAGGACCACCGCGTGCGCGTGTCGCTCCGTAAAGGCTTTGAGTACTTGGAGGCCGAGTTCGGCAGCGGCTCGACGACAGCAACCGGCAGGGTGAAGCTCGATCTCAAGGACAGCTACGGGCAGTTCGCCCGCATCCACCTGACCCAGAACGGCATCCCACAGCGCCCGTGACGCAGCGCCGGAGCGCCGCCGAACGCCTTCTGGCGCGGGACCGCATCCCTGTCCTCGCCGCGATCCTGGGCGTGACCGCGCTAGCCTGGGCGTATCTCGTCCTGATAGCAGATGGCATGCACGGCGATATGCCCGGTGCCATGTCAGACATGCCGGGCATGGCGATGCGCCCTGGTCCATGGACGACGGCCCACTTCGTCGTGATGCTGGGCATGTGGGCGGTGATGATGGTGGGGATGATGCTCCCCGCCGCTGCCCCCATGATCCTGTTCTTCGCCGCCTTCGCCCGGCGCAGCCGCGAGCAAGGCCACCGCGTGGCGCCGGTCGGCATCTTCGTCGCGGGCTACCTCGCCGTCTGGTCCGCCTTCGCTCTCGCGGCCACCACCTTGCAGTGGGGGCTGGACCGGGCGGCGCTGCTCTCGTCGGACATGGCCACCATCAGCCCCGTCCTCGGCGGCGCCATCCTGATTGCCGCCGGGCTCTACCAGTGGACCCCGCTCAAGGACGCCTGCCTGGGGCTGTGCCGCTCGCCGGTCGCCTTCGTCATAGGGCGCTGGCGTGCCGGGGCGGGCGGCGCCTTCCGCATGGGGGTGGAGCACGGGGCCTACTGCGTCGGGTGCTGCTGGGCGCTCATGGCCTTGCTGTTCGTCGGTGGGGTGATGAACCTGCTCTGGGTGGCCGCCATAACCCTGGCGGTGCTGGCCGAGAAGCTGGCGCCGAGGGGGCATTGGATCGCCAAGGCATTCGGCGCCGGGCTGGTGCTTGGCGGCATTTGGGCCATCGCGGCCGGGCTCGGGTACGGCTCCATGGGGAACGGCTAGGGGCCGGAGTGGCGCCGTCCTGTGGGGTGGGAACCTGAGGTCGCGGCCGACCTAGGCCAGGATGGGGAGGCGGGTATGACGGACCAGCCGCAGTTGAAGGCACTGGATGTGTATGGGCGCACTCACGAGATGGACGGGGGCACCCTGAGCGTCATGGCCGAGCGGCTTGAGACACGGGGCAAGCACCCCTTCTTCGTCGCGGCACTGGCGAGTACATGGACCACCTCGCCCTCACGGGAACAGAGACCATCGTCGATCTGGGCTGCGGCACGGGCGTGGCGGCCAGGACCATTGCTCGCCGACCGGACGCCCGAGGACCGATCACAGCCATCGACATCAGCCCGCACTTCGTCGAGGCGGGCAGGCGCTTTGCGGATGTAGAGGGGCTGGCGGGCCGCATCGATTTCCGCACAGGCGACGCGCACAGTCTCGGGCTGTCTGGGGACCAGTTCGACGTTGCGGTAATGCACACGCTCATCAGCCATGTGGCCGATCCGGCCTCGGTGCTGGCCGAGGCGAGGCGGTTGCTCCGGCCGGGCGGCAGGCTGGTGGTGTTCGACGGCGACTACGCCTCGCTGACCTTCGCTACCGACGCGCCGGATAGCGGCGAGGCGACCGACCGCGCCGTGCAGAGGGGGCTCATCGCGCAGCCGCGGGTGATGCGGATCATGCCGCGCCTGCTGGCCAGAGCGGGGCTCTCGCTGGACTGGTCACGCCGCTACGTGCTCGCGGAGATCAGCCGACGGACCGACTACTTCGGTGGGTTCTGTGCGGCGTTCCGCGTGCTGCTGCCCAAGGCGGGGGCGATGAGCGAGGCAGAAGCGGATGCCTTCGTGGGTGAGTTGGAGCGCGACATGGCTGAGGACTGTTCCTTCGGCTCATGCAACTACTATGCGTATGTGGCGCGCAGGGGCGGCTGAGGACGGTCATCGGCGATCCAGGCGGGTGTAGAAGGCCCGCATGGTGCTCGAACTCGGCCCCCTCCGCGTGCGTCCCGACCTGCTGGATCAAGTCCTCTCCGGCGCCATCCAGGGGTCGTGGCCGGAGTTCATGCAGCACGACCGTGCGGCGCTCCTCTACTTCGGCAGGCCGTACCTCGATGCTTATCTCGACACCGCCTTCGCCGTTGTCCAGGGCAGGGCCTCCCGGGTGCAACGATGGCGTGCACTGTTCCAGATGTGGTTCCCGCGTGCGCCGTAGAACCCCGCGGCTTTAGGCTCAGCCGTGAGGACGGGCCACCTTTCCATTTCATCGCTCAAAGGGATTAGAGATGTTCGACACCGAACAATTCGTCGCCGACTGTCGTGGAGCGCTGGCGCAGGACCGTGGCGGGGGCAGGGCCATGCGCGAGGTGGTAGCGCGCGCTGTTGCCGACCCCCGAGCCCTGATGGCCGTGCTCGGCGAGCCCCGTCGCGGCGAGATTCAGAAGCTCTGTCACGCGCCGGACCTGACGATCCTCAACGTCGTCTGGGGGCCGCGGATGGCCATCCACCCGCACAACCACCGCATGGCGGCGGTGATCGGCGTCTATACGGGGGCGGAGGACAACATCTTCTGGCGCCGGGTGGAGGGCGGCAAGATCGAGGCGGCGGGTGCCGAGGCACTGCGCGCCGGGGACTGCACCGTACTCGGCAAGGATATCATCCACTCCGTGACGAACCCGATACCCCGTCTGACCGGCGCCATCCACGTCTACGGCGGCGACTTCTTCGCCGCGGAGCGCAGCGAGTGGGACCCCGAGACACTGACTGAGCAGCGCTACGACGTGGCCAAGACCACGCGCCTGTTTGAGGAGTCGAACGCTGCCCTCGCTGCGGCGCGCTGACGTACGGGCGGAGGCGTCCATGGAGATTGAGGAAGGCCGGGACAGCATTCGCCACGAGCGGTTCGCGCGGCACAGAGCGGAGTGTGGCGGCAAGGATCCCGGTGCCCGGCGGAACCCGTAAGATCACCACCTGCCAGATCGGGGTCTTCGCGGCCTATGCCTGATGGCACGGGCACGCCCTCGTCGACCGCGCCCTCTACCTGCCCAGGAGTTGGACCGACGACGCGGC
>JAESGY010000407.1_pt1 | contig 19613 bp, 20 predicted proteins | sample 9269841 | NCBI WGS metagenome assembly JAESGY01 (sample SAMN17022865, study PRJNA683097) | algae metagenome | isolation source: Spirirestis rafaelensis WJT71-NPBG6 and co-occurring heterotrophs from... | place: USA: Pinto Wells, Joshua Tree National Park, Colorado Desert, CA | collected 2006-08-15
GGCCGGTTATGACAAGCAGAGTGTTATTCCCGCTGGAGCGCAGCGGAGGGAACGGAGTCCATGGCTCGGAGCCGCGCCCTCTTTTCCCTCCCCCTTGCGGGGAGGGCCAGGGTGGGGGTGTTTGCGCCACACCTTCAAAGGCTCTCGCACACACCCCCACCTCCACCTCCTCCCCACCGCAAGTCGGGTGTTCCCGACTTGCGCAAGCAAGAGCCCCTCTCAGGCAAGCCTGAGATGGGTGGGGAGGAGAGCCCGGCGCGCTCCCTGCGCGAGGCAAAGCCCATGGCGAGATTGCCTCCCGGATGGGACGCTGCTTGGGACGAGCTTTGGATATGTTATAACATCCCGCCAGAGCCCACCGTCAGGAAGCCCGCATGATGTCAGGAAAGCGCATCGCCCTTGCCGCGTCGGCGGGGCTGCTGGGGGCGGTGGCGTTGGCCGGGGTGGCGGTGTTGGCGGAGATCGCGGCGTTCTCGTCCCGGTTCGAGGAGGGGCCGGCGGATGCGGCGGTGGTGTTGGGGGCGGCGGTGTTCGACGCGGTGCCCTCGCCGGTGTTCGAGGAGCGCATCCGCCACGGGGTGGCGCTCTACAAGGCGGGCAAGGTGCGGATGCTGGTGATGACCGGCGGGCTCGGGCCGGGCGACCGGGCGACGGAGGCCGAGGCCGCGCGCCAGTGGAGCCTGGCGCAGGGGGTGCCGCCGGAGGCCATCGCGGTGGAGACGCGCTCGCGCACCACCCAGGAGAACCTGGCCTTCGCCCAGCCGATCCTGGCGCGGCACGGACTCAGGACGGTGCTGCTGGTGAGCGATCCGCTGCACATGCGCCGGTCCGTGGCCATCGCCCGGCGGCTCGGGATCGAGGCCGCGCCTTCGCCCACGCCCACCACCCGCTATACCGGCTGGCGGAACTGGACCTGGTTCCTCGGGGGCGAGGCCTATTACCTGGTGCGCTGCCGGGCATCCGGGCATTGCTGAAACGGCGTTCCAAGGGATTCCAAGGATATTTTAAGGGGGTTCCAAGGACGTTCCAAGGGCATTTCAGGGACGTTCCAGGGGTGAGTCTTCAAGGAGGAATTTTTTCAGGGGTATTTCAGGGGGAACCCATAGCCCGGAGCGTTTCATCACCGTTCCAAGGGCAATCGATCAGATTTCATCATTTGCGCTGATGGCTCGTCCCGCGTAATCGTGGCAGGACACTTGCCCTAGGACCTTTGCCCCAGGACTTATGCCTCAGGACGCGCCCATGAGCCAAGCCGCCACTGCCCTGCCGGGAGCCGCCCCTGCGCCGCGGATCGACGGAACGACGCTCGGCCTCTATGTGGCCACCGTGTTCCTGTGGGGCGTGAGCTGGATCGGCATCAAGGCGCAGGTCGGGGTGGTGGCGCCGGAGATGTCGGTGCTGTGGCGCTTCCTGCTGGCGGCGCTGGTCACCTGGGGCTGGGTGCTGGCCACGGGGCACCGGGTGCGGTTTGCGCTATCCGACCACTGGCGCTTCGTGGTGGTGGGCTGCTGCCTGTTCTCGTTCAACTTCGTGTCGTTCTACTACGGGGCGATCCCCACGCCCTCGGGGCTGCTCTCCGTGGTGTTCTCGCTGGCGTCGATCTTCAACCTGATCCTCGGGTTCGTGATCTTCCGCCAGAGGGTGGAGCCGCGGCTGGCGCTGGGCGGCGCGCTCGGATTTTCCGGCATCGGGCTGCTGTTCTGGCCGCAGATCGCGGGCGCGGGCTTCAACGCCGCGGCGCTCTGGGGGCTGGCGCTCTGCGTGCTCGGCACCCTGTTCTTCTGCTCCGGCAACATGATGTCCACGGTGGTGCAGCGCCGGGGCGTGCCGCTGCTTTCCGCCAACGCCTGGGCCATGACCTATGGCTGCGGGGTGCTGCTGGCCCTCAACCTGCTGCGGGGCAATGAATTCATCATCGAGCCGACCTTCAAGTATGTCGGCTCCCTGCTCTATCTCTCCATCGGCGCGTCGGTGCTGGCCTTCATGTCGTACCTCACCCTGCTGCGGCGGCTCGGGGCCGCGCGGGCGGGCTACGCCACGGTGCTGTTTCCCATCGTGGCGCTGGCCGTCTCCACCCTGATCGAGGGCTACCAGTGGACGGCGCTCGCGGCGGCGGGGGTGGCGCTGGCGCTGCTCGGCAACATCCTGGTGCTGCGCCGCCCGGCCGCGAAATAAGGGCTATTCCGCCGCGAGGGGAATCATCGGGCGGGTGGAGCCCAGGTTGTCCAGGGACTGCTTGATGTGGAAGCCCAGGGCATCCGCCAGGGGGTTCTCCTCGCCCCGCGCCCGGATCAGGCCGATCTTGCACGAGGGCAGGGCCGGAAAGCCGTCGGAGGGGCCGAGGATCCGCATGCCGGGGCGGATGGCGCTCTCGGGCAGCACGGACACCGCCAGCCCCGCCAGAACCGCCGCGCCCACGGCGGTGGAATGCCAGCTCACATAGGCGACCCGAAAGGCCCGGCCGGCGCTCTCCAGGGCCTCCGTGGCGGAGTGGCGCCAGTCGCAGGAGGGCCGCCCGAGCGCCAGGGGAATCGGCGTCTCCTCGTGCACCCCGTGGCGGGACGAGGTAATCCACAACAGCTGCTCGATGCGCACGATCTCCGAAGGGCCGCGCCGGTCCACATGGGTGATGATGGCAAGGTCCAGGTCTCCGTGCTGCACCCGCTCGATCAGGTTGGTGGTGGGCTCGCACACCACCGTCACCTCGGCCTTCGGGTTGGAGCGGGAGAACCGCGCCAGGATCTCCGGCAGGTAGCGGTCGGCGTAGTCGTCCGGCAGGCCGAGGCGCACCCGGCCGGTGAGCTCGTTGTCATTGAAGGACGTCATGCATTCCAGGTTCAGGCGCACGATCCGGCGGGCGTAGTCCAGGAGGCGCTCGCCGTCGTCGGTGAGCTTGGACAGGCGCCCGTCGCGCTCGAAGATCGGCCGGCCGACCCGGTCCTCCAGCCGCTTCATCTGCATGGACACGGCGCTCTGCGTCTTGTGGACGATCTCCGCCGCGCGGGTGAAGGAGCCGGTGTCCGCGATCGCCACGAAGGTCCGAAGCTGGTCGATATCGAGCAGGTGCATGGCCAGAATCCCATCATCAACGGAAGTGATGATACATATCTCAAACAATCATTTCAAGTGATGAAATAAGCTATGGTATAGGTTCCACCAGCCATCGGAATTCCAGCAGGGTTTCAATGGCTTAGCCTTGGAGGGGAAGCGGAAGCCTAGTGACGTTTCCCTGACATTTCCTTGGCAAGAAGTCTGAACGAATAGCCTGAAACGACCCTGAAACGAGCTTGGAATACCCCTGAAATATCCTTGGAACGCCTTGGAACGGCGTTCCAAGGCTCCGCTTCGAGATCGAATGAGCAAGGAGACCACCATGACCCGGTCCAGAATGTCTGCGATGACCTTTTTCGGTTCCCCCCTGCTGGGACAAGTCGTCCGTTCGCTCGTCGATCTCGTCACGGCCCTGAGGCATCGGCGCGAGGTCATGAACCTCGCCGAGTTCGACGACCACATGCTCAAGGACATCGGCCTGATGCGGGGCGACGTGAGCAGCGCCCTGGCGGAGCCGCTCTTCCTCAATCCGTCCTGGGTGTTGGTTCGATGCGCCCAGCGACATAGCCGGTCCGAGAGAGCGGCGCCGTCCCTGCGCAGCGTCAGACGACCCACGGTGCCGGTTGTGAAGCCGGCCGGGCGCTACGCCTGAGGCTCCGAGGGGCTGGCCTGTCCTTCTGTGGCCATCCTGATGGGCTGGCTCGGCCTGCACAGGCGGCGCTCCTCCTCATCCATCTCAGGGCTGCCTTGAAGGTGGGCTTTACGGGTGCAAGACGGTGCTGGCCTAGCTCTCCTCCCCCCTTGTGGGGAGGAGGTGGAGGTGGGGGTGTGTGCGATAGCCTATGAAGGCCCGGCGCCAACACCCCCACCCTGGCCCCCCACAAGGGGGAGGGAAACCAGAGGTGCCACCTGAAGCGGTGGTGTGGATTCCGTTCTGCGGGACTGCGTCCTGACCCTCCGCTTCGCTCCGGCCGGTCCAGGGGACCGGCGAAATGATACCCTGCTTGTCATCACCGCCCTTGTGCCGGTGATCCCGATCCGGAGGGCGCCGCGCTTTTCCGATCGAGACGGCCGGGACAGGCCCGGCCATGACGGGGTGGGGCGGAGGGGGTTTCATCCCGCCGATCCTCTGGACCGAACGGGCGAGCGCAGCGGTCGCGGGCGTGAGCCCGCCAGGAAGGCGATCCGCACAGGCGGGAGCCGGACCTCTCGCCACCCTGTTAGCAAGGCCGTCTCGGATCTACGGCTTCTTCGGCTCCGTCTTCCAGGCCTCCTCGAAGATCGACTGCAGGGAGGCGAGGTATTGGGACTGCATCTCGCGTCCCTGCTCCATCATCTCGCCCCAGGACGGGGAGGATGGCGGCCTCGGGGGCTCGGGGGGGCGGCGGCGGCGGAACGAAGGCCGCCATCATGTCCTCGAAGGGATTGGACGGGGCCTTCTCCGGCTGCGCCGCCTTCATCCAGCCGGTCCAGAGGTCGGCCCAGGGATTGGCGGCGGAGGGGTTCGGGGCGGAGGGGTTCGGGGCCTGGCCGGTATCCGGCGGGGGCTGCGAGGCCCCCCACGGCCTGGGCCTGGGCGGTCATCCATTGCGACATGCTGCCGGCCAGAATGCCCGCCATCAGGGGCAGCATCTGCTGCATGGTGTCGGCGCTGATCCCGGCGTAGTCGGCGGCCTGGTGCGCCACCCGGCGGCTCACCTGGTCGGACCCGAAGATCTGGTCGAGGAGGGTCCTTCCCTGCTGCTGGGCCTGGGGGGAGAAGGAGCGGGCCGCCGCCTGCCAGAGGTTCTGGGAGCCCCCGCCCATCATGGACCCGACGAAGCGGGCCGGGTCGCCCGTCATGGCGGCGTGCTGGAGCCCCATGGCGAAGGCCGGCAGGAAGGCCGCCATGGCCTTCCGGGTCTGGTCGCCCGAGAGGTGGAACTGACTGGTCAGGGCATCGAGCCCGGCCCTGGTCTGCGCCTGCTGTACGAGATCGAACCAGTTGAACATGTCGGGCCTCCTCCGGGGCGGCGCTCCCTTGCCCTTCGAGGGCTAGAGGGCCGGAACAGCTTTCCTCTCCAGGCGCCGGATTGTCCAGAACGCCGTGATGATCGCTGCTATTCCAAACGCCACAGAGCCCCCTCCGATCCCCAGCAGGGCGCCTTTCGGGCCGCCGATCTCGGCGCCCACATAGGCGAAGGGGATCATGCCGAGGGTCGCCCGGCCCCAGTTGAAGAAGGTGGACAGCAGCGGATAGCCCAGGTTGTTGAACGAGGCGTTGGCCACGAAGACCAGGCCGACGAAGAACCAGATGAAGCCGCTGAGCTGGCAGAAGAACTGCACCAGCTCGGCGGTCAGGTCCGGCGCGTTGAAGGCGTGGGTGATCGGCACGCGCACCAGGAACAGGACCAGCCAGACGACGCCCACATAGACGATCATGAAGGTCAGGGAGTCCTTGAGGGTCTGCCTCATGCGGTCGTAGCGTCCCGCGCCCCAGTTCTGGCCGAGCACGGGGCCGATGGCTCCCGCCAGGGCGAAGAGGCCCGCGAAGGCCACCGGCGTCACCCGGTCGATGATGGCGGAGGCCGCGATGGCCTGGTCGCCGAACTGCGCCATCACGCCCGTGAAGAAGGCGTTGGCGGCGGGAGCCGCCAGGTTGGTCAGCACCGCCGGAACCGCGATGGCGAAGAAGGCCCGCGCGTCCCCGGTCACGGCCCCCAGGCTAGGGCGCGCCAGGAGATCATGCCCGCCCGCCACATAGCGGTAGGCCACATAGACATAGACCACCCGGGCGATGTTGATGGTCACGGCCGCCCCGTCGGTCCCGAGGCCGAGCCCGAAGATCAGCAGCGGATCGAGGACGACGGTGATGATGGCGATCGAGAGCGTGGCGTACATGCTGCGCTTGGCGTCCCCCGCCGCGCGCAGCACCGTGGAGAGCCCCATGCCCAGGGCCATGAGAACATTGGTGGGCAGGGTGATCCAGAGAAAGCTCCGCGCCACCGCGAAGGTCCGGTCGCTGGCGCCCAGCGCCTGCAGGATCGGGTGCAGGAACGGCAGGATGAGAAGGCTGACCAGGGCCGCCATCGCGGCCATGAGAAGGCAGCCCGACGTGGCGAGCCGACGCGCGTCGTCCCGCCGGCGCGCGCCCAGGGCGCGGGACACCAGGGCCCCGATGGGGATCATCAGGCCCACGTTGATCGACACCGTGAGGAACATGAGCACGGTGGCAAGGCCCACGCCCGCCGTCAGGCTCGGGTCCCGCAGCCAGGAGATGTAGAGAAGCGACACCAGGTCGACGATGAAGATGGCGATGAGGCCCGCCGTGGCGGTGCCCGTCATCACGAGCACGTGGCGCATGGGCGAGCCCGTGACGAAGCGCGGGGTCGCGGCCTGGTCCTCGGCGTCCTTGCCCGCCACGGCGTCCATCAGAGCGCTCCCTCCCCGAGCAGGTCCCGGGTCTCCGGGCTCAGCGCCTTGGCCTTCCCGGCAGGGGCGGTGAGGGGCTCGGGGGCGATCCTGGCGCCCACCACCAGCTCCGCGCCGCCCATATCGCCGCCGTCCTTCTGAAGCACGAGGCGGGCGATGTCGCGCTTGCGCACGTCGTTGGCGGCGGCGGCGGCGGTTTCCGGGTCCGTGCCCAGCTCCTCGAGGGCGGCGCGGCCGAACACGATGGCGGATTCGAAGGCTTCCCTGAGCTGGTAATCCACCTCCAGCTTCATGAGCTCGACCGCATGGATGCGGTCGAAGGCCCTGACGAAGCTGCGGGCGTTGCGGAAATTCTCATGGATGATCTCGACGATCCTGGCGGTCACCTCGGGATCGTCCGTGCACACGCAGATCATCTCGGCCTTCTCGGCCCCGGCAGCCCGCAGCACGTCGAGGCGGGTTCCGTCGCCGTAATAGATCTTGAGGCCGAAGCGGGCGGCGTCCCGGATGCGCTCCACGTTGGTCTCGATCACCGTGGCCTCGATGTCCCGCGCCAGCAGGACCTGGTTCACGATCTGGCCGAAGCGTCCGAAGCCGATGACGATGACCCGGCTGGACTGCTCGCCCTCCTGGCCGACCTGGCCTTCGAGCTCCGGATGGGCGGCGCTTTCCGGATGGGACTTGAGGCTCCTTTCGAGCAGGGTCGATATGATCGGCCCCAGGAGCATGGTGAGGGCGGCGAGCGCCGTGACCGGCTGCGATATCTCCGGGGGCAGCAGGCCCAGGCCGGCGGCGACGGGGAGAAGCACGAAGGCGAACTCTCCGGCGGTGCACAGGAGCGCGCCCGAGCGCAGGCTGTCCCGCCAGGTCGATCCGAACAGCCGGCACAGGAGCGCGATGAGCAGGGTCTTGCCCAGGATCACCGCCGGGGCCGCAAGGGCGAGCATCGCCCATTGCTGGCGCACCAGGGCCAGGTCGATGGACATGCCCACGCTCATGAAGAACAGGCCGAGCAGCATCCCGCGGAAGGGCTCGATGTCGGCTTCGAGCTGGTGCCGGAAGTTGGACTCGGCGAGCAGGAGGCCGGCCAGGAACGCGCCCATGGCCATGGACAGTCCGACCTCCTCCATGAGCAGGGCCGCGCCCAGGACCACCAGAAGGGCGGATGCGGTCATCACCTCCCGGGCGCCTGCCCTGGCGAGGATGCGGAAGAACGGGTTGAGGCCGTAGCGGCCGACGAGGATTACCGCCACGATGGCGGCCACGGCCTCGCCCATGGTGAAGAGCCTGTCCGTCAGCGAGGCCTGCTCCGCCCCGCCGGAGGCCAGCAGGGGCAGGATCGCCAGGATCGGAACCACCGACAGGTCCTGGAACAGCAGGATGGCGAAGGAACGCTGGCCGTAGGGGGTTTGCAGATCGTTGCGCTCGCCCAGCATCTGAAGGGCGATGGCCGTGGCCGAGAGCGCGATGGCGACGCCGACCACGAAGGCGGCCTTCGGGTCAAGCCCCATGGCCAGCGCCGCGCCGCCGAGGCACAGGGTGGTGATCCCCAGCTGCGCGAAGCCGAGCCCGAAGATGTCCCGCTTCATGGACCAGAGATGGGACAGCTTGAGCTCCAGCCCGATGATGAACAGCAGAAGCACCACGCCGAGTTCGGCCACCGTGGCGATGGCCTCCGGGTCGCCCACGAGCCCGAAGCCCGACGGACCGATGGCGACGCCCGCCGCCAGATAGCCGAGAACCGCGCTCAGGCCCAGGAACCTGAACGCCGGCACGGCAACCGCCGCCGCCCCGCAGAAGGTCAGGATCGGAGGGAGGAAACTCACATGGGAGGCTGCGTTCGCCATCGCTTGACCGGGGAGGTGATTGGGACGGCCCTTTCTAGGGAGTCTTTTCCGGAAGAGCGAGCGATTCTTGACCGGAGGTTCTGCGACCTCGTGCGGTACGGCACGCAGGGCGCGCAGGATGCGGTTTCCCGGAGGCCCGTTCCACCGTTGCGCGAATAAGCGTCGCTCCCGCTTGACAGGAGGGCCCCGCTCTCGCCACATCGCCGCATCATGACGAAGCCGCCCCTCCCCATTCTGCTCTGCGCCCCGCGCGGCTTCTGCGCCGGGGTGGTTCGCGCCATCGACGCGGTCGAGAAGGCGCTGGCGATCCACGGGGCGCCGGTCTATGTGCGCCACGAGATCGTGCACAACAAATACGTGGTGGAAGGCCTCCGGCGCAAAGGCGCGGTCTTCGTGCGCGAGCTCGACGAGGTGCCGGACACGGGCGCGCCCGTGATCTTCTCGGCCCACGGGGTGCCCAAGTCCGTTCCCGAGGCCGCGGAGCGCCGCAACCTGCTCGCCATCGACGCCACCTGTCCCCTGGTCACCAAGGTTCACCGGGAGGCGCAGGTCCATCACAAGCGCGGCCGCCATATCGTGCTGATCGGCCATGCGGGCCACCCGGAGGTGGTGGGCACCATGGGCCAGCTGCCGCTGGGGGCCGTGACCCTGGTCGAAACCGTGGACGACATCGCCCGGCTCCAGCCCGCAGACCCGGAGAACCTCGCCTTCGTCACCCAGACCACCCTGTCGGTGGACGACACCCAGGATATGGTAGACGCGCTTCGGGCGCGCTTTCCCGCCGTCGTCGGGCCGCACAAGGAGGACATCTGCTACGCCACCACCAACCGGCAGGGCGCGGTCAAGCGGGTGGCTCCCCGGGTGGACGCCATGGTGGTGGTGGGCTCGCCCAATTCGTCCAATTCCCAGCGCCTGCGCGAGGTGGCCGAGCGGGAGGGCTGCCCCCTGGTCCGGCTGATCCTGCGCTCCGAGGACATCGACTGGTCCCTGTTCGGCAACATCCGCAGCCTCGGGATCACGGCGGGGGCCTCCGCCCCGGAGGTTCTCGTGGAGGAGATCATCGACGCCTTCGCAGGGCGCTACGAGGTGCAGGTGGAGAGCGTGTCCACGGCGGACGAGAGCGTGTTCTTTCCCCTGCCGCGCGAGCTGCGCGGGCAGGCAGCGGAGTAGGGCGTGGCAGTCTATACGGAAGTCGCCGACGAAGAGCTCTCCTGTTTCCTCGGCACCTACGACATCGGCACGGTCCTGTCCTACAAGGGCATCGCCGAGGGGGTGGAGAACACCAACTACTTCCTCCACACCACGGGGGGCTCCTACATCCTCACCCTCTACGAGAAGCGGGTGAGGGAGGCGGACCTGCCCTTCTTCCTCGGCCTCATGCAGCATCTGGCCGGGAGGGGCCTCAACTGCCCGCTTCCCGTGAGCAACCGCCGGGGCGAGCCCCTGGGGAGGGTGGCCGGGCGGCCCGCCGCCATCATCACCTTCCTCGACGGCATCGCCATCCGCCGCCCCACGGCCGGGCATTGCGGGGCGCTGGGCGGGGCCCTGGCAAGGCTGCACCTGGCCGGGGAGGGCTTTCCCATGAGCCGGCCCAACGCCCTGTCGCTGGACGCCTGGGCCCCCCTGTTCGCCCAGGCCGAGGGCCAGGCCGACCGGGTCGCCGCGGGCCTTTCGGAGCGCACCCGGCGCGAGCTCGCCTTCCTCGGGGAGGCCTGGCCGCGGAACCTGCCCTCCGGGGTGATCCACGCGGATCTCTTCACCGACAACGTGTTCTTCATCGGCCCGGAGGTGTCCGGGCTCATCGACTTCTATTTCGCCTGCACGGACGCCTTCGCGTACGACGTGGCGATCTGCCTCAACGCCTGGTGCTTCGAGGCCGACGGCTCGTTCAACCTCACCAAGGGCCGGGCGATGCTGGCGGGCTACCAGGCGGTGCGGCGGCTCGACCCGCGCGAGATCGAGGCCCTGCCGATCCTGTGCCGCGGCTCCGCCATGCGCTTCATGCTCACCCGCCTCGTGGACTGGCTCAACGTGCCGCCGGGCGCCCTGGTGAAGCCCAAGGACCCGCTGGAATACGACCGCAAGCTCAACTTCCACCGCCACGTGGGACACGCGCGCGAATACGGGCTCGACCCATGAGCGAGCCGGAGCGCGTGACGATCTACACGGACGGCGCCTGCTCGGGAAATCCCGGCCCCGGCGGCTGGGCCGCCATCCTGTTCTTCAAGGGCAAGGAGCGGGAGGTGTCCGGCGGCGAGCCGCACACCACCAACAACCGCATGGAGATCCGCGCCGCCATCGAAGGGCTCAACGCCCTCAAGCGCGCCTGCGCGGTGGACCTGTTCACCGATTCCCAATACGTGCGCCAGGGCATCACCCAATGGATGCACAACTGGAAGCGCCGGGGCTGGCGCACCGCCGACAACAAGCCCGTGAAGAACGAGGACCTGTGGCGCGAGCTGGACGCGGCGGCCGCCCGCCACCAGGTGGCGTGGCACTGGGTCAAGGGTCACGCGAGCGACCCGGTCAACATCCGCGTGGACGAGCTGGCGGTGTCCGCCATGCAGCCCTTCAAGCGCCGGGGGAACGGGAGGCCGTCGCTTCCCTCGCGGTAGCGGCGGCCGCCCTGGTCAGAGGTCCTTCCCGGTCAGAGGTCCTTCAGGAGGTTCTCGGCCCCGGAGATGTCGGCCTTGGAGGGGGTGTCCTCCACGTTGAGGGACTTCACGATCCCGTCCTCCACCACCATGGAATAGCGCTGCGAGCGGGTGCCGAGGCCGAAGCCCGAGCCGTCCATGGTCAGGCCCAGGGCCTTGGCGAAATCGCCGTTGCCGTCCGCCAGGAGCTCGATTCCCTCCGCGCCCGAGGCCTTGCCCCAGGCGTCCATGACGAACACGTCGTTGACGGAGGTGACCAGGATGGAATCCACCCCGCGGGTCTTGATCTCGTCCCGCTTCTGCACGTAGCCCGGCAGGTGGTTGCGGTGGCAGGTGGGGGTGAAGGCGCCGGGCACGGCCACCAGAACCACCTTGCGGCCCTTGAAGAGATCGTCGGTGGTCTTGGGCGCAGGCCCCTCGGCCGTCATGACGCGGAACGTGGCCTGGGGCAGGCGGTCTCCAACCTGGATGGGCATGGGGGTTTTCTCCGGAGCTAGGGGTGAGGTGCTTCTCCCTAGCGCGGCTGCGCGCCGCCGTCGAGGCTCACCTGCGTTTCCACGGCCCTGTCGCCGGCCACCAGGGTCAGGAGCAGGGGCACGGGCCCCGAGGCCCCCTTGGGCTTCTCGTCCACGGTCACGGTGAAGCGGTTCTCCCCGTCGGGAGGGGAGGTGGAGACGTACCAGTTCTCCGGCCCCTCGGCGAAGAGGGCGGGCTTGGCGCCCGCAGGCGCCCGCACCGCCACCGTGAGGCCGGGCTTGTCGCCGGCCAGGGCCCCCGCGGAGAGGACGGAAAGCTCCGCCGCCTCTCCCAGGGCCTGCGGGCGCGGCACCCTTGCCAGGGCCGCCTCGATGGCGGCGCGATCCCCGCTCCCGCCCGGGAGCGTCAGGCTCAGCTCCGCATGGGCGGGGATGCAGATGTCCCGGCAGATCCCGTATTCGATGGACAGCGCCAGCTCCACGGGCTTTCCCGCCTCCGCGGCCCGCACCAGGACCGGCAGGACCACCCTGTGGCTGTAGGTATGGGCGACGCCTGCCGCGTCCTCGTGGCGCGAGGGGGCGGGCCAGCGGATGTCGATGCCGGCCACGTTCTTCGACCCCGTCCAGTCGAAGCGGGGCGGCAGGCCCGAATCGCCCGGATGGCGCCAGTAGGTCTTGAACCCGGAATCGAGGGCGATCTCGATCCCGGCAAGCCAGCCTTCCCCCTGGGGACCCCCCGACAGGAGGCGAACGCGGGAGTGGAGCTCCTGCGCCGACGAGGCCCGCGGCAGGCTCTGGCCGGGGGCCTGCCCGGGGGCCGAGGCCACGGACAGGGCCAAAAAAATGCCGGCTGAAAGCCCGCGGAGCGTGATTGCCATGGAACTGACGCCTCCCTGACGCGCTTCCCCTTATGAGATTTATCCTCGGGTGCGCCATCCACGATCGTGTGATCGGTCATGTCGGCCCGGCAAGGCAGATTTGAGATATGAGCTTTCCGTCGTCCCCCCATCAAGCCGAGTCCCCCTTCCTGGACGGCCAGGTTCTCGTGGCCATGCCGGGGATGACGGATGAACGTTTCGCCCGCTCGGTGATCTACGTATGCGCCCATTCGCCGGAAGGGGCCATGGGCATCGTGCTCAACCGGCCCGCCGCGAACGTGAACGTTCCCGATCTCCTGGTGCAGCTCGAGATCGTGCCCGAGCCCGAGCGCATCCGCCTGCCGCAGCGGGTCGGCCGCATGGAGGTTCTCATCGGCGGCCCGGTGGAGACGAGCCGGGGCTTCGTGCTCCATTCGCCGGACTTCCACCTCGCCCAGTCCACCCTTCCCATCGACGACAGCGTGTGCCTCACGGCCACCGTGGACATCCTGCGGGCCATCGCCCGCGGCGACGGCCCCGAGAACGCGGTCCTGGCGCTGGGCTATGCGGGCTGGGGCGCGGGGCAGCTCGAAATCGAGCTCCAGGCCAATGGCTGGCTCAACTGCCCGGCGGACGCGGAGCTGATCTTCAACACCCCGGCCGAGCTGCGCTATGAGATGGCCCTGCGCCGGTTCGGCATCGAGCCCGCCATGCTGTCCATGGAAGCCGGCCACGCCTGAGCCCCTAGCGGGGCTCAGCTTGCCCTGACGAACCTGACGTCGGAGGGCGAGGCGTTGTAGTGGCGGCGGAAGGCGCGGTTGAAGGCGGTGACGTCGCCGAAGCCGCACTCGTAGGCGATGGTGCTGATGTTCAGGTGCACCTGCCGCGGGTCCTGCAGCATCCGGTACACCCGCGCCAGGCGCCTGGCGCGCACGTAATCGGAGAAGCTGGTGCCCTCCATCTCGAACAGCTTCTGCACGTAGCGCGGCGACACCCGATGGCGCAGGGTCACGCTCTCCAGGGACAGGCCCGGCTCGGACAGGTGGGCCTCGATATCGTCCTTGATGGCCTTCAGCCGGGCGGCGCGCAGGCCCCGTTCCTTGGCCATTTCGGCGTTGTCGCGGGAGGCGCCCAGCGCCAGGGCGGCCAAGTCGTAGATATGCGTGACCGCCACATGCTGCAGCTCGGGCGCGGAGGCTGCGTGCTGGTCTTCGATCACCCTGAGATAGCTGAAGAGCAGGCTCAGGGCCTCGTTCTGTTCGGGAATGAGCTTGTTGTAGGCATCCTCCAGCCCCGGCGCCAGGGCCTGCAGCACAGGGCGCGACAGGCGCACGGAGGATTTGAAGCCCCCTTGGGGCAGGGTGTAGTTGATGGGGTCGGGACAGCAGACCAGGGTCGCGTCGCCCACCATCAGGGTCGTCTCCAGGCCGCGATGGGCCGATATCGCCCCATTGGAGGCCATTCGCGTGAAGGCGACGGTGTCGCCGTTGGCGGCGGCGAGGCTCGACGAGGCCGTGAACTGCGCCGAGGAGGCATAGCCGGAGAAGAAGGCGAGCCCCGGCAGGGCGCAAACGGTCAGCTCCGACTTGAACGGATCCGTCCCGATGGGATCCACGTCGAGCTTGAACATGATCCGGCTGAACTCCTCGCGCCAGACCGCCATCCGCTCCCGCTCCGGCAGCGCCTCGGTGGAGACGCGAAAGGACGCCGGCGCCTGACCTGCCCCCTCAGCCATGTCTCGCTCCCGATGTCCGAAGGCGCAGCGCCGTCGCGTCTGCGGGGGGCGCGGCGACGGCCGCGATGGCGCTGCGGAACCTCTCCTGCGGGAGAGCAATCCGCCGCCGTTCCGGGAACAGCCCGGTGAACTGACGCTGAGCAATGACGGACAAGTGGCCTTACCCCCAAGTAAAGATGATTGTCGTGGGTGTTGCGCTCATGAAAAACGCCTTCGACTTCGGCAGGGCACCTGTATTGACGTCGAGCTATCGATCAGGACCGCCGCAGACGGTAGTATATAACAGATCTTCCACCATGCCTGCCTCAATGTCAAGATTTGGTCTATTCCACACGATGAAATCCACCGGCGACCGCCTGCCGGCGCCTTGCTTATGCTCAACTTGAAATTGAAAAAACGGCACCGCATCGTCTCCGGCGGCCTTGCGCGTCGGGATGCCGGCGATCCGGATGGGCCCACAGGTTGCGCGACGCCGCCCCCGGGCGTTCACCGCCCGGGTCCGGCGGCCTCCCAACGGGAGACGGTCAGGGCCCAGTCGACCTCGACCCAGCCCCTGGCGGTCATCCAGTCCGATCCTGCGCGCCGTGCGACGATCTCGGCTCCGAACCAGCGGGCAAGCCGCTCGACGCGCCGGTTCCCGCTGGCGGTGCTGCCGAGGATGGTCTTGAGCCCGAGTTCCCGGAAGCCGAACCCCACGAGGGCGCCCGCCACCTCCACGGCGAGGCGGTAGCGGCCCCAATCGTCGGGGGCGAGCTCGATTCCGAGAAAGGCCTGACCCTCGCCCGCGCCCTCCCGCCGCAGGCCCGCGCATCCGCACAGGCGCCCGGTGGCCCCCTCGAAGATGCCGAGCTGGTCATTCCGGCGGGGCTGCTCCTGCTGCCAGGTGAGAAACAGACGGAAGAGTTCGGACGCCCGCTCCCCGTCAGTTTCGTCGAGATCGTAGAGCCGTCGGTAGCGCGGGTCCGTCTGATAGGCCAGAAAGGCCGCCCGGTTCTCCCCGTCAAGGTCACGCAGCAGGAAACGGCGGGTCGCGATGGGCATGGCCGATCATACAGGAAGCGTTCTCTTGATCGCTCAAAAAGCAGTCGCGTTTGAGGGGACGCTGAACCAAGAGCTGGAATTTCGGAGCTGGAATCTCGCGGGAAGCCGTTTGTAGAACAGGGTTAGGTTAGGGTATGGCTCAGCTCTGCTCCTCATGCTACGGCATCTGGGCTAAGCTGATCGCCAACTCCAACGCCGCGGGAAAAGGTTCATGCCAGCCGCCGCTCTGATCCGGAAGCTTGAGCAGTTCGACCGCCTCTCGGATGCGGAGCGCCAGCTCCTGGAGCAGGCCGTCGTCCGGCAAAGGGCCGTGGCCAAGGGTGAGGACCTGGCGCAGGAGGGGGACCGTCCCTCGGAGAGCCTGTTCCTCATCACGGGCTTCGCCGCCCGCTACAACCTCCTGCGCAAGGGCAAACGCCAGATCACGGCCCTGCACCTGCCCGGCGATTTCGTGGACCTGCACAGCTTCCTGGTCAAGACGATGGATCACAGCGTCATGGCTGTCACGGCCTGCACATTGGGTGTGGTGCCTCACGAGGCGCTGCGCGCCATCTCCGAGACCCAGCCTCACCTGACCCGCCTGCTGGGAGTGAACATGGCCGTCGATGGGGCCATCCACCGTCGGTGGATCGTCTCCATCGGGCGCCAGTCGGCCCTGGAGCACGCCGCTCACCTGTTCTGCGAGATGTTCCTGCGCCTTCAGGCGGTCGGGCTTACGGAAGATGACAGCTTCAAGCTCCCCCTGACCCAAGCCGAGCTGGGGGACACCCTCGGGCTCTCGACCGTTCACGTCAACCGGGTCATCCAGGAGCTGCGGGCAGAGGGCCTCATCACCTGGCGCGGGGAAACGGTGGTCATCACGGATTGGCCGCGCCTGCAACAGATCGCCGAGTTCGACCCGACCTTCCTGAGCCTGAGACGTGAGCCGCGCTAGCAGGAGCGACAACCTCGGCGGTTCCGTGCCGGAGGCAGAACAAACCGGTCCTCGCCGAGTTTGTAGGCATCAGATGATGGGAGAGGGCAGTGCCCCGGTTCTATTTCGACATTCGGGAAGGCGCGCGCTTCATCCCTGATGAAACAGGCTTGGAGTTCGACAGCTTCGAGGCCGCCGAACGGGAGGCCGCGAGCGCCGCGGCCGAGATCGGACGGGACCAGCTGCCGAAGGGCGAGGCCCGGGAGGTCACGGTCGAGCTGAGGAACGCACACCGCCAGCGGGTGCTGACCGTCACAGTTTCCATGGAGATCAACCGGGTTGACTCTGAGCCGGTCCCCCCGGTGAGACGATAGGGGTCGCAATCAGGGGCCGCAGGGGAGCGAAGCCCCTGGCTGTCTGAGACCGGAGGCCTCAGGCCGCCTCCGGCGCCGCGCCGACGAGCTGGCGCGCCTGGAGGATCGACATGGGTTCGCCGAACACGGGCCCTTGCGCATACTCGCAGCCGAGCTGCGCCAGCTCGATGGCCTCGGATTCGCTCTCGGCTCCCTCGGCCACGATCTCCATGCCCAGCTCGTGGGCCATCTTGACGATGGAGCGCAGGATCACCGGCTTGCCCGCCGCCATCTGGCGCACGAAGGATTCGTCCACCTTGATCGTGTCGAAGGGGAAGCGCAGCAGGTAGGAGAGGGCGGAATAGCCCGTGCCGAAATCGTCCAGGGAGAGGCCGGCTCCCAGGTCGCGCAGGCGGGCGAGCATCTGGGCCGAGTATTCCGGGTTCTCCATCACCAGGCTCTCGGTCATCTCGATCTTGAGGGAGCCGGGCAGGACGGCGGTGCGGGCGATCACCGCCTTCACGTCCTGGAGCAGGTCGTGGCGCAGGAGGTGGTGGCTCGACATGTTGACGCTGGCGAAGATCGGCGGATCGACCTCGAGCGCGCTCTGCCAGGCGGCCAGCTCGCGCCCGGTCTGCTCCAGGAGGAAGAAGCTCAGGCTGATGATGAGCCCGGTCTCCTCGGCGATGGACATGAAGTCGTCGGGCCCCATGCGGCCGAGGCGGGGATGGTCCCAGCGCAGCATGGACTCGAAGCCCGCGATGGTCCGGTCCTCCAGGCGCACGATGGGCTTGAACAGCACCTTCATCTCGTTGCGCTCGATGGCGCGGCGCAGGTCCGCCTCCAGGGTGAAGTGGTCGCTGCGGTCGGACCGCATGGTGGGGCGGAAGACCTCGATGCGGTTGCCGCCCCCCCGCTTGGCATGGGCCATGGCGATCTCGGCGTTGCGGACCACGTCCTCGCGGCGGGCGGCGATCTGCGGATCGTGCAGGGCGAGGCCGATGGAGGCGGTGAGGAAGATCTCGCGCTCGGCGGAGGTGATCGGCGTGGTGGCCACGCGGCGGACCATGTCGGCGAAGGCGATGATGCGGTCGGTCTCGCGCTCCGACAGCAGGATGATGGCGAACGCGTCCCCCGAGAGGCGCGCGAGCGTATCCTGCGGCTTGAGCAGGCGCGCGATCCGGCGCGAGAGGGTGAGCAGGATCGAGTCGGCGGCCGCATAGCCGATGGCGTCGTTGGTGTTCTTGAAGCGGTCGATGTCGAACACCAGCACCGTGGGGCGCAGGGACCCGTCCTGGCCCGCGAAGGTGAGGGCCGCGTCCAGGCGGTCGTAGAAGAGCTGGCGGTTGGGCAGGCGGGTGAGGTTGTCGTGCACCGCGTCCTGGAGCAGGCGCTCCTCGGCGGTCTTGCTGTCGGTCACGTCGGCCAGGGTGCCGACGATGCGCAGCACCTCCCCGTCCGAGCCGATCACCGGCCGGGCCTTGAGGCGGAACCAGTAGTGGAAGCCGGAGGAGGAGCGCAGGCGGAAGTCCTGCACCAGGCGGCCGCGGCGCTGCTCGATCACCGCGTCCAGCGACGCCCGGTAGCGGTCCCGGTCGAAGGGATGGATGAGCGCGAGCCAGTCGGCGGCGGGGCCTTCGAGGGCGCCTCCCTTGAGGCCGAGCTGGTGCTCCACCTCCGGGCTGACGAAGATGTTGTCCGACACCACGTCCCAGTCGAACACGATGTCGCCCGAGCCCGCGAGGGCCAGCGCCCGCCGCTCGGAGTCGCTGAAGAAGCCCTGGGCGAAGGTTCCGCCCGCGAAGGCGTGCTGCAGCACCGTGAAGCCGATGAGCATGACGATGAGCACGAGCCCGCCCACGAGGGCCGGGGGCACGAGATCGGACGCGAGATGCCCCACCACGGTAAAGCTCGCTGCCGTCACCCAGGCGATGAGGAGGAGCCAGGTGGGCACGAGCATCACCGCCCGGTCGTAGCCGTGGGTGGCCAGATGGATCACCAGCACGAAGCCGATGCCCGCCACCGCCGCGATGGACAGGCGCGCCACGCCGGAGGCCACGGGCGGGTCGAAGATGGCAAGCCCGATGAGGCCGCCCAGGAACAGGAGCCAGAAGGCGGTCACGTGGCTGTAGCGCACGTGCCAGCGGTTGAGGTTGAGATAGGCGAACAGGAACACCAGGAGGGTGGCCGCCAGCACGGCCTCCGCGCCGGCGCGGTAGATCCGCTCGGTGGTCTCCGTGATGGGGAAGATGCGCTGGAAGAAGCCGAAATCGATGCACGCATAGGCCAGCACCGCCCAGGCCAGCGCCGCCGCCGCCGGGAAGATGATGGCCCCCTTCACCACGAACACCACCGTGAGGAAGAGAGCCAGCAGCCCGGCGATGCCGATGATGATGCCCTTGTAGAGGGTGAGCCCGTTGACGCGCTCCTTGTAGGCGTCCGCATCCCACAGGTGGAGCTGCGGCAGGTTGTCGGAGCGCAGCTCCGCCACGAAGGTGACCGTGGTGCCCGGGTCGAGGGTGATGAGGAAGAGGTCCGCGTCGGCGCTGTCGTCGCGCTCGGGCCTGATGCCCTGGCTCGCCGTGATGGCGGCGATGCGCGTCGCGCCCAGGTCCGGCCAGACCACCCCCGAATTGGTGAGCCGGAAATGCGGCGCCACGAGAAGGCGGTCCACCTGCTCGTCGGTGTCGTTGGTGAGCGCGAACACGATCCAGTCGGGCCGCGTGCCCGCCTCGCGGGCCTTCACGGCGATGCGGCGCACGATCCCGTCCCGTCCCGGCGCGGTGGAGATGCGGATCTCGTCCCCGTCCGAGCGGTAGCGCTCCACCGCCGGGGTGAGGTCGATGGCCTTCATGGCAGGGTCCACGCGCACGGACTCGACCGCCCGGCCGCTCGACGGCCAGGCGAGGGCCATGAAGGCTGCCAGCAGCAGGGTTATGGCGAAAGATACGATCCGCAAATCTTCGGTTCTTTCGTCCGGCGCACCAGGATCAGTTCAGGATTGGTACCGGTCAGGAAGCCCAAGGGCAAGGCGAAGCCCAAGGGGGGCTTCACTTGTCCGCAGGACTCGGGGGTTTCGGGACTTCGGAGTTTCAGGACTTGGGGCTTGATGGTCAGGCACGCGGCCATGGGGTGTCTTTGCGGCGGGATTGAGGAAAGCGGCCGTTTCGCGGGGACCTGGGACCGAGCGCCACGCGAGCGCTCCTGAGCGTGTAGTGATGGATTCCCTTCCCCTCCGCTCCGGCCAAGATGACATCCTCTTGTCATCACCGGCC
>JAESGY010000408.1_pt1 | contig 19494 bp, 23 predicted proteins | sample 9269841 | NCBI WGS metagenome assembly JAESGY01 (sample SAMN17022865, study PRJNA683097) | algae metagenome | isolation source: Spirirestis rafaelensis WJT71-NPBG6 and co-occurring heterotrophs from... | place: USA: Pinto Wells, Joshua Tree National Park, Colorado Desert, CA | collected 2006-08-15
TTCCAGGAGAGCATGCTGTTCAACCGGACCATCCGGGACAATCTGCTGACCGGCCGGCCGGATGCGACGCAGGAGGAGATCGAGCGCGCCTGCCAGATGGCCGAGGCGCATGACTTCATCCTCCGCCAGCCGCGCGGCTACGACACCATGGTGGGCGAGCGGGGGGTGAGCCTCTCGGGCGGCCAGCGCCAGCGCCTGGCGATCGCCCGCGCCCTGCTGAAGGACCCGCCGATCCTGATCCTGGACGAGGCGACCAGTGCTCTGGACGCCGCGACCGAGGCGCGGGTGCAGAAGGCGCTGAAGGCACTGATGGCCGGCCGCACCACCTTCATCATCGCCCACCGCCTCTCCACCGTGCGCGACGCCGATGAGATCATGGTCTTCGATTCCGGCCAGATTGCCGAGCGCGGCACCTTCGAGGCGCTGGTCCGCCAGGGCGGCCGCTTCGCCGAACTGGTGCGGACGCAGCTCACCTCGGCCGAGCCGATGGCGGAGGCGGTGAAGGCGGCGGAGTAGTCTTCGCGGGGCCGGTATGACGCGGTTGCGAGGAGGCTTTTCCTTGCAACCGCATGGCCCGGTGTCGCAGCCTTTCCGCCACGGCCAGGGAATGGCAAGGCGGCTGGACGCCGTGTCGTCCCGCCGGCCGGGAGGGCTGCGCATGATCATCGGCTCGATCCTGAAGGCCAAGGGCTCCGAGGTGGTCTCGGTCGGGCCCGAGGAAACGATCCTTTCCGTCGCGCGGCGGCTGACCGAGCACCGGATCGGCGCGGCGCTGGTGCGCGATGCCAGCGGCGCCCTGCTCGGCATCATCAGCGAGCGCGACATCGTCGGCGGCATGGCCTCGCATGGGCCTGGCACCACCGGCCTGAAGGTCGAGGAATTCATGACCAGCGACCTGGTCACCGTGACGCCGCAGACGCATGTGACCCATGCGCTGGCGCTGATCACCCATCGCCGGGTGCGCCACTTGCCGGTGCTCGATGGCGAGGGCAAGCTTTGCGGCATGATCTCGATCGGCGATCTGGTGAAGGCGCGGATCGACGAGGCGGAGCAGGAGGCCGAGGCGCTGAAAGCCTACGTGGCGGCCGCGGGCTGAACGGCCGCAGGCGACAGCGCGCCGGCAGGCTTGACCTGCCGCAAGGACGAAGCGGGAGCGGCGTGGTCCGATCCTTCCGACCCGAGATCGGAGGGAGTCGCATGAACCACCATCACCGCAAGGTCCTGCACGCGCTGTTCAGCCACCCCGTCAGCGCCAACCTCGACCCGAAGCATGTCCAGGCCGCGCTGCAGGATCTGGGCGCCGAGGTCTCGCATGGCGGGCATGGCCAGATCATCGTGAGGCTGAACGGCCATACCCAGGGCTTCCATGACAGTCGCCACAGCCTCTCGAAGGAGGAGGTGGGGGCGCTACGGAAGTTCCTGACCGCGGCTGGCGTCGATCCGGCGCGCGACCTGCCACTGTAGCGCATCCCGGCCGGCCCGGCGCCGCCATGCGCCGGGCCGGCCGGCGGCATGGGGCTTGCCCGACTCGCTGCAGCCGCGCATTCATCGCGCCGGAGCAAGATCCGGGAGCCCCGCCCATGCCCTTCACCCGTCGCGCCGCGCTCGCGGCGCCGGCCATCCTGGCCCTGTCCGCCGCCGCGCGCGCCCAGACCCGTTGGCAGATGGCGACCCCCTATCCGGACGGGAACTTCCACACCCGCAACGTCCGGGAATTCGTCGCCGATATCGAACAGGCGACGGGCGGAAAGCTGGCCGTCGCCATCCACAGCAACGCCTCCCTTCTGCCGATGCCGCAGATCAAGCGCGGCGTGCAGACCGGCCAGGTGCAGCTCGGCGAAATCCTGCTCGCGGCCTATTCGAACGAGGACACCTTCCTCGAGGTCGATTCGCTGCCCTTCCTGGTGCCGGACCTCGACGGCGCCCGGAAGCTCGCCGGCCTGCAGCGCCCCTATCTCGAGACCCGCTTCGCCCGGCAGGGCCTCTCGCTGCTCTATACCCTGGGCTGGCCGGCGGCCGGCTTCTACACCCAGGCGCCGATCAGCAGCCTGGAGATGTTCAAGGGCAGCCGATTCCGCACCTTCAGCCCGCTGACCAACCGCTTCGCCGCGCTGATCCAGGCCAACCCGGTGCAGGTGCAGCAGGCCGAGCTCGCCCAGGCCTTCGCGACCGGCATCGCCACCGCCATGGTCACCAGCGCGCAGACCGGCGTCGATACCTCCGCCTGGGACTATGCCAAGGTCTTCACGCCGGTGAACTTCTCCATGACCAAGAATGCCGTGCTGGTCTCCCGCCGCGCGCTGGAGGGCCTGCCAGCCGATCTGCAGCAGGCGGTCCAGGCCGCGGCGCGCCGGGCGGAGGACCGCGGCTGGCGCTACGCGAAGGAGGCGCAGGACGCGGCCGAGGCCCGGCTGGCGGAGAAGGGGATGGTGATCGGCACCGTCCCGCCCGAGGTCATGGCGGGGCTGCGGCAGGTCGGCGCCACCATGGCGGAGGAATGGGTCGGCCGCGCCGGCGAGGATGGCCGCAAGCTGCTGGACGCGCTGCGGGCCGGATAGAGCGGATCGCGGAGGGGCGTGAAGCCGCCCTACGAGCAATGGTATACAGCGGATCGGCGTTCAGAGGTGAACGCCCCGGAGCGTGCATCCGCTCTGCCATCAATCACCTATGGCGGATCGCCGCGCAGGTCTGAACGCCATCCGCTGTCGCCCCGAGGCCGGAGCGCCTGGGCGCCGTGCCGGCCGGGCGCCTCGCCCGGCGGCAGTGCCTGCCCAAGGGGTTGGCAGGGGCCGTCGCGGAGCGCCGCTTCGCGGCGGGAGGCCCCCTTGCGTCCCCGTGACGGCGCAGCGCATGGTCGGGGGGACAGGACCAAAGGGGGCTTCCCGCATGCCAACCACCCGCCGCGCCGCGGCCTGCCGGGCTGCCTGACGCATGCGCCGGCTGCTTGATGCGCTCTACGCCGCCGGCGCGGGCCTCGCCGCGCTGTCGCTGCTGACGATCTTCCTCGTCATGATGGCCCAGGTCGTGATGCGGGAGATGCACATGCAACTGCCCGCAGCGGACGACATCAGCGCCTATCTCTGCGTCGCCACCACCTTCTTCGCCCTTGCCGCCACCTTCCGTCGAGGCGAGCTGATCCGGGTCAGCATGGGGATCGGCCGCCTGCGTGGCGGCCCGCGCCGGGTGATGGAAGGCCTGGTGCTCGTCCTGGCCGCCGGCATCATGGCCTATGTCATCCGCTGGACCTTCGAGGACATGCTCTTCTCCTGGCAGATCGAGGAAGTGGCGCAGGGCACGGTGGCCATCCCGCTCTGGATCCCGAAGCTGGCCATGCCGCTCGGCGCCGGCCTGCTGCTGGTGGCGATCCTGGATGAGCTGGTGGCAGTCCTGCGCGGCGCGACGCCGTCCTATGCGACGGCGGCCGAGCAGCGCGCCGCCGCCGGCGACTTCTCGGTGGAGGCCTGAGCGATGGACCTCCTCACCTTCGGCCTGCTGCTGCTCGTGCTGCTCTGCATCCTGCTCGGCGCCGGGCTCTGGATCGCGATGTCGCTCGCCGTGGTCGGCTATGTGGCAATGGCCGCCGTCCACCCGACGCCGGGCCTCTTCCTCGCCTCGGCCTTTTGGGAATCGACCGGGTCCTGGACGCTGGCGGCCTTGCCAATGTTCGTCTGGATGGGCGAGATCCTGTTCCGCACCAGGTTGTCCGAGGAGTTGTTCAACGGCCTCGCCCCCTGGATGCGCCGCATCCCGGGCCGGCTGCTGCATGTGAACATCCTGGCCTGCGGCATCTTCGGCGCCGTATCCGGCTCCTCGGCGGCGACCTGCGCCACCATCTCGAAGATCGCGCTGCCCGAGCTGAAGCGCCGCGGCTATGACGAGCGCACGGCGATCGGCAGCCTCGCCACCTCCGGCACGCTCGGCATCCTGATCCCGCCCTCCATCATCATGGTGGTCTATGCGGTCGCGGCCGAGGTCTCGATCATCCGGGTCTTCATCGCCGGCTTCATCCCCGGGCTGATGGTGATGGGGCTGTTCAGCCTCTACATCATCGGCTGGGCGCTGCTGAACCCGGCGAAGCAGCCGGCGCCCGAGCCGCGCATGAGCCTCACCGCCAAGCTGCGGCAGAGCGCGCAGCTCATCCCCTGCCTGCTGCTCATCGTCGGCGTCATCGGCAGCATGATCATGGGCTTCGCCACCGCGACCGAGGCCGCCGCCTTCGGCGTGCTGGGCAGCCTGATCATGGCCGCGCTCACCGGCAGCCTGACCTGGCACAATTTCATCGACAGCCTGGCGGCGGCCACCCGCACCTCCTGCATGATTATGTTCATCCTGGCCGGCGCCGCCTTCCTGACCAAGGCGATGGCGCTGACCGGCATCCCGGCGGCGCTGGCCCAGGGCGTGGCCGCGCTGGACCTTGGGCCCTATGGCCTCATTGCCATCCTGACGCTGGTCTATATCGCGCTCGGCACCTCGCTCGACGGCGTCTCGATGATCGTGCTCACCACCTCCATCGTCATCCCGTTGGTGCAGGCCGCAGGCTTCGACCTGATCTGGTTCGGCATCTTCATCGTGCTGCTGGTGGAGATCGCCCAGATCACCCCGCCGGTCGGCTTCAACCTCTTCGTCATGCAGACCATGACGGGGAGGGAGCAGGGCGAGGTCGCGCTGGCCTCGCTGCCCTTCTTCGTGATGCTGGTGGTCACGGTTGCGCTCTGCACCCTCTTCCCGGTGACGCTGGTCACCGGGCTGCCGGAATTGCTGCTGGCGCAGTGAGCCGGGCGCCGGCGCTCGGCCGGCGCCCGCCTTGTTCAGCGGACCGGGGCGGAGGGCGCCGAGGAGCCGGACGGGGTGGTGGAACTGGACCCCGTCGTCGCCGGCCCGGTGCCCGCCGCCGGGGCGGTGGAGGCGCCGGTCCCGGCGGTCGAGCCGACATTGCCGACGCCGCTCGCGCCCGTGCCGCCCACGCCGCCGGTGCCACCGGAAGCGGCCGGGCTGGTGGTCGTGCTGGTGCCGCCGGAGCCGCTCGGGCGGGTGTTCGTCGTCGTGCCGGTGCGCGTATCCGTGCCGACCATGCCGCCGCCCATATAGGCGCGATCACGCTCGCTCGCCGCGGTGCTGGTGGTGCCGAGATTGAGCGCCTGCCGCGTCTCGGCATTCAGCCGGCCGGTGGGCTGCAGGTTGTTGGCGCGCTGGAAGTCCCGCATGGCGCTTGCGGTCTGCGGGCCCCAGACGCCGTCCACTGCGACATTATGGCCGCGTTCGCGCAATTCACGCTGTGCCTCGCGGACCGAAGCGCCGCTCCGGCCGCTCCGGCCGGCCGTGCGGCCGCTTTCGCCCATATCCGTGCCCGGCACCCGCACTTCCGGGTTGCTCCAAGGCGGCCGGCCGAGATTGACGTCGCTCGGGGAGGTGGTCGCGCCGGCCACGGCACCCGCGCCGCCGCCGATGGCGGCCCCGGCCAGCGCACCGACCGGACCACCCAGCGCCCCGATTCCCGCGCCGGTCGCGGCGCCGGCCGCGGCGCCGCCCGTGGTGCGGTCCGTCGTATTGGTGCCGCAAGCGGCAAGGGTCGCGGCCAGGGCCGCGGCACCGACCAGTGTGCGAATCATCGTCGCCTCCTTGTCGTTCGGCGGGCGATCTTTGGCCGTGCTGGTGGAGCCGGCCCTCGCCTGCCCGCGCCGACCGGAACGCTCCCGCGCCGATCCGGTTGCGGGGAGATCCGGAAGGCTGCGGAACGTCTCGGTGAGGGTCAGCCGGGGGCGGGCCAGCCCGCCCGGTCGAAGCGCTGGATTTCCAGCAGGTAGCCGGCCGGGTCGCGGAAGAAGAGGTGGGTGATGCCGTATTCGGCCGATTCCCGGGGCGGGCCCTCGGTCGCGACTCCTTGGGCGGTCAGCCAGGCCTGCCAGGCCTCGACCGCCTCGCTCACCAGGGTGAGGACGACGCCACCTTCCTGCCGCGGGTCGGTGGCCTCCCGCGGGCCACGCGCCCGGCAGAGGCCGAGGAAGGCGCGCCCGCCCGGGGCGGCGGCGTAGATGGCGCAACGGCCCTGGTTCTGCACCAGGGGCAGCCGCAGCACCTCCTCGTAGAAGCGGCGGCTGGCGGCCAGATCCTCCGCATAGAGGAAGGTGATCTGCTGCGCGGGCGGCGGGGGCGGCGGGAGGGGCATGCCGCAGCCTGCCAGGGCGCGCGACGCCTTGGCACCCCCTGCGGGCGACGCCCGGCCCGGCGGCCCTGGATCATGGGAAGCATCCCCGGCGGTCCGGTGCCCTGTCCGAACAGGCAGATTACACGGCCTGAGCGGGTCCAGGCAGGCGGCGTCCTCCCGTTCGGGGCGCCGGCATCATACCCGGCGCAGGAAACTCCGCCCCGCGACCGCCGTCAGGCGGCCGAGGCCACGGATGCGCCCACTGCTTGGCCGGCGTCCTAGGGCAGGAAGGGGAAACCGTCCTGCGCCCGCGATCAGACCCAGCGATTCAGATTCACATCCGTGATGCGGTCCTCGACCTTCTGCACGCCCGGCACGCCGGCCGCGATCGCGACGGAGCCCCGGCGGACCGCGGTGGAATGGCAGAAGCCGTAGAGCGTGACCGTCCCGCCGGCGACCTCGAAGAACACATAGGGCGCATCAGCCCAGGGCAGGCGGGCGATCTCGGCCGCGACCGCGCCGCGATTGGCGTCATCCGTCGTCTCGGTCTCCGGCGAGAGCAGGGCGCGCAACAGGTCGGCCCGGGAAAGAATGCCGACCAGCATGCCATCCTGCACCACCGGCAGCCGCCGGACATTGTGCATCTCGAGCAGGTGGGCGGCGTGCTCGACCGTCACCTCCTCGGTGACCGTCACGGGGCGGCGGGTCATGATGTCGCTGGCGGTCGCGCCATGCACCGCGGCATAGCGCGCCGCCGCCTGGTCGCGGTCATAGAAGAGGGATCGCAGGAAGCCCGGCTCCGGCGCGTCGCTGGTCGAGAGCCGGCGGATCAGGTCGGCCTCGGAGACGATGCCGAGCAGCATGCCCCAGCTATCGGTGACCGGCACGGCGGAGATGCCCCGATCGGCCAGCAGGCGGGCCACGGTCATCACCGGCGTATCGCCCGGGACCGAAACCACTTTGCGGGTCATGACGTCGCGGACCTTCATCGCACTGCCTTTCACTGCTGGCGGCGGCGGGCCTGGCCCACCGCCCATGGCCGCAGACTGCCAGCATGGCGGGCAGGATGCCTTGCGCCCGGTCAAACCGTCCGGCAGGGGCGCGGCGCCCCCTCGGTACGGTATCCGCCGGAGGCGCGGCGGCCGGAGGTCCGCGCGCTCAGCGCCGCCGGCGCAGCAGCGCCAGGGCCACCACCACCGCGGCAATCAGGGCGATGCCGACCATTCCCTCGATCACCTGGAAATTCGGTGCATCGCGCGCGACGAAGAGCGCGGTGATCGCGCCCGCCGCGACCAGGAGCACCCGTGCAAGCCACATCCTTCCGCTCCTTTGGCCGGGGGTGGCTACAGCGGATTGCGTCCGAGACGGAACGTCAATCCGCTGCAGTCCCTTGTTCTTCGAGCAGAGTCACGCGTCCGGTCGTTCACGGCCCCCCGCGACCCGCGCTCATCCGCCGTCTGCTGCCCCAGGGTCTGCTCCGCATCGAAGCCCTCGAATTCTGGCGGGCCGAGACAGAGCGGCCTGGTGGTGCCGGCCTGGCGGTGCGCCATGCGGAAGGACTCGGATGTCGTCCAGGCCTCGAAATCCGCCCGTGGCCGCCAGACGCTGTGGGGGGCGTAGAGGAGGCAGGTCCTCCCGCTCCGGGCCTTTCAGCAGGTTAAACTCGACGAAGCCCGGCACGCCCTGCAGATGGCTGCCGCGCGAGGTCCAGAGCGTCTCGAACGCCGCCTCGGAGCCCGGCGCGACGCGGAAGCGGTTCATGGTGATGAATATCGGCCTCTCCCCAGCCGGCATCATGCGCTGGCGCGCCGCGTGCCGCCATCCACATGGATCACCTGGCCGGTGATGTAGCGTGCGCGGGGCGAGGCCAGGAACACCGCCAGCACCGCGAGATCCTCCGGCTGACCGATATAGCCTGCCGGCACTTCCTTCTCCGCCCAGGCGCGGCGGCTCTCCTCGTCCGGCATGACGCGGAGGTCGATCTGCTCCGACCGGATCCGCCCCGGCGGGATGGAGTTCACCGTGATCCCGTCGCGCCCGAGCTGGCGCGACAGCGCCTTGGCCCAGATATGCGTCGCGCCGTTCGGCGCATTGGCCGGGTTGACGTTGAAGGGCTCGTCCGTGCCGGTCAGGTTGATGATGCGGCCGTATTTCCGGGCCTGCATGGCCGGGACCAGCGCATGGGTGATGCGGCGGGCGGCGTGGAAGTTGAGCTCCATCGCCTCCTGCCAGACCGCCTCCTCGCCAAGCTCCCCCGGCGGCTGTGGCCGGCTGCCGCCGGCATTGTTGACCAGGATGTCGCAGCGGCCGAAGCGGCCGAGCACGGCATCGCGGATGCGCGGCGCAGCCGCCGGGTCGGTGACGTCCTCGGGGATGATCAGCGGCTCGGCCGCGTCGGGCAGCTCAGCCGCCAGGCTCTCGAGCAGCGGACAGCGCCGGGCGAGGATCGCGAGTCGGCAGCCTTCCCCGGCCAGCATGCGCGCGATGGTGCGGCCGATACCGGCCGAGGCGCCGGTGACCAGCGCGACCTTGCCCGTGAGTTCCAGGTCCATCCGCGGCCCTCCTGCGTCCCGGCGCCAGCCTGCGTCCGTCGGGGCCAAAAGAAAAGCCGCCCCGGGTCTCCCCGGGACGGCTTCCTTGTGGTCCGGCGGTGCGGCGGGTCAGCCCGCCATCGCCTCGTCCTTGCCCTTGCGCAGGCTGGGCAGCAGCATCGCGCCGAGCGCGATGGCGCCGATTGCCAGCATCGTGGCGCTGATCGGCCGCTCGACGAACACCATGGGGTCGCCGCGGCTGAGCAGCATGGCGCGGCGCAGGTGCTCCTCCATCATCGGGCCGAGCACGAAGCCGATCAGCAGCGGCGCGGGCTCCAGCTTCAGCTTGCTGAACATATAGCCGACCACCGCGAAGATCGCCGTCGAGTAGACGTCGAAGACGTTGTTGTTCACGGAGTAGGCGCCGATGGCGCAGAAGACCAGGATGGCCGGGTAGAGGAACTTGTAGGGGACCTGCAGCAGCTTCACCCACATGCCGATCATCGGCAGGTTGATGACCAGCAGCATGGCATTGCCGATCCACATGGAGGCGATGAGGCCCCAGAAGAGGTCCGGCTGCGCCTCCACCATGCGCGGGCCCGGCTGGATGCCCTGGATGATCAGCGCGCCGACCATCAGCGCCATGACGGCGTTGGACGGGATGCCGAGGGTCAGCAGCGGGATGAAGCTGGTCTGCGCCGCGGCATTGTTCGCCGCCTCCGGGCCGGCCACGCCCTCGATCGCGCCGGTGCCGAACAGGTGCCGGCCCTTCGAGACCTTCCGCTCCAGCATGTAGGCGCCGAAGGCGGAGAGCGAGGCGCCGCCGCCCGGCAGGATGCCGAGCACCGAGCCCAGCGCCGTGCCGCGGAGCACGGAGGGGGTGGCGCGCTTCCATTCCTCCTTGGTCAGCCAGAGCTTGCCGACCTTGGTCTTCAGGACCGAACGGGCCTCCGGCCGCTCGAGGTTCAGGATGATCTCGGCGATGCCGAACAGGCCCATGGCGAGCGCCACGAAGCTGACGCCATCCGACAGTTCCGGGATGCCGAAGGTGAAGCGCTGCTGGCCGGTCTGCACATCGGTGCCGACCAGCCCGAGCGCCACGCCCAGCCCCACCATGGCGATCGCCTTCACCACCGAACCCTGCGCGAGCACCGCGGATATGATGAGGCCCAGCAACATGAGCGAGAAGTAGTCCGCCGGTCCGAAGGAGAGGGCGACCTGCGTCAGCAGCGGGCCTGAGCCGGCGACGACAAGGGTGGCGACCGAGCCGGCGAAGAAACTGCCGAGTGCCGCGGTTGCCAGCGCCGCGCCCGCCCGCCCGTTGCGGGCCATCTTGTAGCCCTCGAGCGTGGTGACGACCGAGCTGATCTCACCGGGCAGGTTCAGCAGGATGGCGGTGGTGGAGCCGCCATACTGCGCGCCGTAATAGATGCCGGCGAGCATGATGATGGCTGTCGTCGCCGGCTGGCCGAAGGTGATCGGCAGCAGCAGCGAGATGGTGGCGACCGGGCCGATGCCCGGCAGCACGCCGATGGCGGTGCCGATCAGCGCGCCGATCAGCGCGAAGAGGAGGTTCTCGAAGCTCAGCGCGACGCCGAACCCGAACGCCAGGTTGCTGATGATATCCATTATCCGTCGGTCCTTGTGCTGGCGCCGGCGATCAGAACTGCGGCCATACGCTCACGCGGATGTCGAGCTGCTTGATGAAGACCCACCAGCAGAGAGCCAGCAGGAAGATGGTGACGCCGAGCACGCCGAGCGGACGCTTCCGGTGCTCCGGTTCCGCCATGCAGGCGACCAGGATGGTGGCGGTCAGCGCGACGATCAGCCCGCCCTTCTCCAGCAGCAGGCTGAAGATGCAGAGCGAGGCGCAAATGGCGCCGATCAGCCGCCAGCGCAGCGACCAGCAGATGACCACGAAGCCCACCATCAGGCCGAGCCCGAAGGCTCCGTAATTGGCATCGAAGAAGGGGCTGATCTGCGGTGCCACCCACATCGCGGCATAGCCGACAACGATCGCGAGCGCGAGCGACGTGGCGTCGAGGCCCGTCCACCTCTCCAGCGGATCCGGCCCGCTGAACAGGGCGATCCCCAGCACGAGGATGCCGAGGAACAGCACGAAGTAGAAGACGAGCATGGGCATGTAGCCCGGTCCCATGCGCCTGGCCGAGCCGAGGGCGTGGTCCTGGTTCAGCCACAGGGCAATGACGGCAAACAATATCAGGAACACGCCCGAGGCGATGTCCTTCGCGTTCAGTTTCATGTAGCGACCCTTCTCGCCTCCCACCCACCCGGGGGAGCGCCCCGGGAAGTGCGTTTCACGTCAACCATGCCGGACCGGCCGCGCCGCCCGTGCTCATGCGCACCAAGAAGGTGCCGCGCGGCGCGGGTGGGCCGCGGTCGGCCATCCCTTCCAATCCACCTGCGTGCCGAAGGCCTGCACCGCCGGCGCCCCTGTCCCGGCTTCCGCCACCACGGCCCGGCCAGGCGGCCACGCGACCCTGCCCGGGCATGCACCGCGGCCACGGCGCGCGCGAGGCGCACCGACGCTGCCGTGGACAGGCCGAACCAGGCGCCGCTGACCAGGTCGATGACCCTGATCGCGGAGGGCCGGCAAAGCCGGGAGCGCCGGGTGCCGCGTCTCGGCGGAAATGGCAAGAGCCCGCACCACGCCGCCGCGAAGATCGTCCATTGCAGAGGGCAGGCTGTGCGGCCTGATGGCGTCCGGGCCACGGATCCGGTGCGTCATCGCCGGGCCGGCGTCGCGAGGAGACAGGGGAGGCTCCCGCGCCCCGGCCGCCTCTGCGGAGCGTATGATCAGAAGGGGGGCGGAGGAAGCGGCGCCGATGGCGGCATCGCCGGGACCGCGCAGGATCGCCTGCGGCAGCGGCAACAGCCCGTCCGGCAAGGCGGTGGCGGAGCGTGACGCCGCCGGGAACGGTGCAGGGGTCTCCGCCACCGGCGCGGGATGCGGAACGCCCCGCCCGATCGAGGGGACGATTCCAGGGTGCGCGCGCGTCGGCATCACCAGCCCGTGGCCTTCCGGCATCGCCTGCGCGTTCCGCAGGCGGCCGGCCCACATGGCGGTGGCGCGGTTCCAAATGCCCGGCGAGTGACCGGGCCTCCGCAGGACCTGGATCGGCAGGCGGCCGACAGGATCGGGTGCGGCGTCCGGCGCGGCGGGAGCAGCCAGCCGTATCGGCGGCGCCGGCCGGCCGGCCCGGACCGCACCTGCCATCCGGGCATGCGTCGCCACAGGCAGCGCCAGCATGGCGCCACCGGCCAGGACGGCTCGGCGCGGCAGGGTCCCAGACATTCTCCCCCCCATTCGGGTGTTCCGCGTATCGCATGGCGGGCCAAGGGGCGGCAAGCCAGCCTCCCCCCATGCTGCGCTGCGGAATTCCAGCGGGCGGGACGCTGGACAGGGCGGGGGCTTCCCGCAATCCTCGCGCGCCTTTCAGCGCGCGGGACCCGTGATGTCGAAGTTTTCCCCGGAACGCCTCACCAATGATCCCGCGACGCGCATCCGCGACGCGGTCGCCGCGATCGAGCCGCGGCTGGTCGAGATCCGCCGCGACATCCATGCCCATCCCGAGCTCGGCTTCGAGGAAGTGCGCACGGCGGGCATCGTCGCGGCGGAACTCGCGCGCCTCGGCATCCCGCACCGCACCGGCATCGGCCGCACCGGCGTGGTCGGGGTGATCGAAGGCGGCCGGCCGGGACCGACGCTTGCCATCCGCGCCGACATGGACGCGCTGCCGATCCATGAGGAGACCGGGCTGCCCTTCGCCAGCACGGTGCCCGGGACCATGCATGCCTGCGGCCATGACATCCACACCACCACGCTGATCGGCGCCGCCGAGGTGCTGCAGGACCTCGCGCCGCAACTGGCGGGGCGCGTTGTCCTGGTCTTCCAGCCAGCGGAGGAGGCGCTGGGCGGCGCCGCCGCCATGGTGGCGGATGGCGTGCTGGAGGGCGTGGACATGGCGCTCGGCTTCCACAACCACCCGGACATGCCGGTCGGCCGCTTCGGCTATGTCCGCGGCTCCACCCTGGCCGCCGCCGATCGCTTCGACCTGCTGGTCCGGGGCCGGAGCGGCCATGCCGCGCATCCGCACAAATCGGTCGATCCCGTCATCGCCGCCGCCGCCTTCATCTCCCAGGCGCAGACGGTGGTGAGCCGGGAGATCGACCCGCTGATGCCGGCGGTCGTCACCATCGGCATGATCCATGGCGGCACCGCGCCCAACATCATCCCGGAGACGGTCGAGCTGCGCGGCACGGTCCGCACCCTGCACCAGGACTCACGCGACATCGCGGAGGCGGCGCTGAAGCGCCTGGCCGAGGGGCTGGCGGCGATGCACCGCACGCGCTGCACGCTGAACTACCATCGCGGCGTGCCGCCGCTGATCAATGCCGACAGCGTGCTCGACCCCGCCATCGCCGCGGTGCGGCGCCAGCTCGGCGAGGTGATCGCCGAGGGAAGGCCGAGCATGGGCGCCGAGGATTTTTCCGAGTTTGCCGAGCGGGTTCCCGCTTTCCAGCTTCGCATCGGCAGCGGCGCGCCGGGGCGCCAGGACGCCCTGCACAATGACCGCTACCAGCCGGATGAGCGCTGCATCGGCCTCGGCGTGCAGGCCCTCTCGCGCATCGCCCTGGACATGCTGGCGTGACGGCGCCGTCGGATGACCGGAGCGGCGCAGGCCGCGGAGGTCTGAATCCGCCGGCCGGTGAACACCGCATCGCGGAGCTGGCCGCGCCCGAGGTCGCGCGGCGCCTCGCCGCCAGCGCCGCCGTGCTCTTCCCCATGGGCAGCCTGGAGACGCATGGCCCGCAGGCGCCGATGGGCGACTTTCTGCTGGCCGAAGCGATCGCCGACCGCATCGCCGCGGCGGCTGCGGCGCAGGGGGCGGATGCGCTGGTGCTGCCCTCGATCCCCTTCGGCGGCGCGGATTTCTTCTCCTTCGTCCCGGGCGGCATCGTGCTCTCGCCGGCCACGCTGCAGGCGGTGGTGGAGGAGACCTGCGACAACCTGATCCGCACCGGCGCGCGGCGCATCCTCATCCTGAACGGCCATGCCGGCTCGATCGCACCGGTGGATGCCGCGGCGCGGGCGCTGCGGCGGCGGCATGAGCTGCTGGTGCCGGCCATGCATCTCTGGCGCATCGCCGGCGGCCTGCATGCCGAGCTTGGTGGCAGCCCGGCGAGCTTCGGCCATGGCGGCGACCCGGTCTGGTCGGTCGCGCTGCATCTCCGCCCCGATCTCTGCCGGCCGGACGCGGCGCGGGAGAAGCAGCCGGTGCCGCCGGTGCTCGGGCTGCCGGTGGCGAATTTCGGCACGGTCCGCGTCGCCGGCGTCGAGATCAACATTCCGATGGAGGTGGAGGAGGTCGCGCCCGGCGGTGTCGCCTGCGCCGACAGCCGCCCCGGCAATGCCGCGCATGGCGAGGCGATCGTGGCGCGGCTGGTCGAGGCGGGGGCCGCCATGGTCGCGCAGCTCCATGCGGTGGCATGAGGATCCGCGTCCAGGCCACCCGGACCGGTAGCGGGCCGGGGCCGGGCACCATGCCGGCGGCGCGCGGCGCCCCGCCGGCATGGTTGCGCCACCGCCCTTCCGTCCCGCGGGATGCGAAGGCCGGACGGCGGCTGGAGACCAGGGCGCTGCTGGTTGCACCGCGCGCGGCCAGCCCGTCGGCGCCCGCACTGGACATCATGGTCGCGCTCGCCAGGCGGGTCGCGATCGAGGCCGGGCCCCACGCGCCGCGGCGAGGAGGACTGCCATGAAGGTCTGCATTTTCGGCGCCGGCGCGATCGGCGGGCATTTGGCGGGGCGGCTGGCCAAGGGCGGCGCCGATCTCTCGGTGGTCGCGCGCGGCGCTCAGCTCGCCGCCATCAGGGCGCGTGGCCTCACCGTCCGCGCGCCTGATGGCGTGATCGAACTGCGGCCGCGCGCCGCCGCCGACCCTGCCGAGCTCGGGCCGCAGGACGCGGTGATCGTCTGCACCAAGGTGCCGGCGCTCGGCAGCGTTGCGCGCGTGATCGATCCCCTGCTGGGACCGGAGACGCCGGTCGCCTTCGTCACCAACGGCATTCCCTGGTGGTATTTCGCGAGCCATGGCGGCCCGGAGGAAGGGCGCCGGGTGCCCGAGGCCGATCCGGGCGACGTCGTCTGGAACACCATCGGCCCGGCACGGGCCATCGGCGGAGTCATCTACTCCGCCTGCGCCGTGGCGGAGCCCGGGGTGATCGAGGTCGCCAGCGCGTCGAGCAAGCTGATCCTCGGCGAGCCGGATGGCAGCCGCTCCGGCCGTGCGGTCGCCCTGGCCGAGATCTTCAAGAAGGGCGGCATCGCCTGCAGTGTCTCGGAGAAGATCCGGGTCGAGATCTGGGCGAAGCTGCTGAACAACCTGCTCAGCGGGCCGATCTGCGTGCTGAACCGCCGCACCATGCGCGACAGCCTGGCCGATCCGGTGGTGCGCGCCGCCGCGACCCAGCTGGTGGAGGAGGGGATCGCGATCGCCGCCGCCATGGGCCAGCCCGTCCCCGGCGGCTCGGCGGAGCGGATCGAGATGGCGGCGCAGATCCACCACAAGCCTTCCATCCTGCAGGATCTGGAGGCCGGGCGGCCGATGGAGGTGGCGGCGCTGTTCCAGGTGCCGCTGCGGCTGGCGAGGGAGAAGGGCGTGCCCGCGCCGATGCTGGCGCTGACGGTCGCGCTGATGGCGCAGGCGGCCGAGGCCGCCGGCCTGCACAGCCCGGCGGCCTGAGCCATGGCCTTCCTCCCGGCACACCCCGTCCTCGACCACCTCGTCATCGATGTGCGGGACCGGATGGCAACCGGCGCGGCGCGCATGGCGGCGCTCGGCTTCCAGCTCACGCCCATGGGGAAGCACAGCCTGGGCTCCGCCAACCACCTGGCGGTGTTCGGGGAGGATTACCTGGAACTGCTCGGCACGGATGTGCCGGGCGGGGCGCTGCGGCCGGATATCGCCACCTATCCCGTCGGGCTCAACGGCCTGGTCTTCAGGACGGAGGCGGCGGAGGCGCTGTCGGCCCGCCTGGTCGCGCACGGCGTGCCCGCCCTGCCGGCGCAATCCTTCCATCGGCCGGTCGATCTGCCGGATGGCGCGCGGGAGGAGGCGCGGTTCCGGACGGTGCGGCTCGACCGCGGCGCCGGTTTCGACGGCCGGATCTACTGGTGCGAGCACCTGACGCCGCAGCATGTCTGGCGGCCGGAATGGCAGGTCCATCCGAACGGCGTCACCTCCATCGCCCGCGTGCTGGTCTCGGCGCGTGACCCGGAGCGGCAGGCGGCCATGTTCCGCCGGATCTTCGGCGAGGTGGCGATGGGGCAGGGGCCGGAGGGCCGGGTGCTGCTGCCCTGCGGGCCGGTGACGGTCGAGGTGGCGCCGCATGCGGCCGTCGCGGCCGAACTCGGCGCGGCGGCGCCCGATCCCGCGGGACGCGGCGACCACCTGGTCTTGGTCGCGTTGCGGGTGCGGGACCTGGCCGCGACATCGGCACTGCTGCGTGCGAAGGGCGTCTCGGTGGAGGCAGGGTCCGGCGGGCTGCGCGTGGCGGCCGAGCCGGCCCTGAACGCGACACTCGACTTCCTCGGCTGATCCCTCGCCGCGCCGGCGTGCCGTGTAACGCTCCGAATCTTTTGCCGAGCCCGCGCAACGAACCGTCGCCATGGGACGTATCCCTGGCATGCCCCGCATGGGCGCGATCCAGGCGGCGGAGACCGGGATATGCCATTGCGCAGCGACGAGATGGAACGAGGCGAGACGAGGCAGGGACAGGGCCGGCTTCGATCGCGTGAGGAGGCGCCGGACCGCGGCGCAAGGATGCGGGAGCGCGGCGTCCGCCGTCCGGCGTCGGAGCGGGAGGCGGTGTTCGACATCGCCGATTTCGCCGCCATCGCGCAGTTCGCCGGCATCGTCGCCGGGCGCCGGGCGGGGTAGGGCGCCGTCGGGCGGAGCCCGCGCCGCTTGCCGCGGCAAGCGCGAAGGGGAAGCCGGCAGCCAGGGTGGCCCCCCCGCGCGAACCGCTCCGGCTCAGCGCGGCAGGGCGGTCTGGCCCAGCACCCAGCCCTCCCAGCGGCGCACCCAGGGGTCATCGGGCACGAAATCCGGCCGCGCGCCCTCCAGCACGGCGATGAGCCCGAGCAGGCCGATGACCGAATCGAAGCGGTCCTCGCCGGCCGCATCGGCGCCGAAACCGGCCTCGATGGCCATGGCCAGCGCCGGGGAGGGCAGGATGTCGCGCGCCTCCATCACTGCCCGCAGCGCCGGGGCCAGCGCCCGGCGGGCTCCCTCCGCGCGCTTGCTGCCGGTGAGCCGCAACCCGCAATGCCGCAGCGCCTCGGCCGGGTAGACCTCGGCCAGCACGGCCCGGCCCGGCGCCATGAGCGCCCGCAGCCCGCCCTCGAAGGGCCAGAGCCGGATGGGCGCGCCGGCCGCGAGTGCCGGTACCAACCAGTCCCGCCAGGCGGCGATCGCGGCCTTGCCCGACTGGTTGGCGCCGAGCGTCCAGAACAGCGGGGCGCCGGCCGGACGCTCGGTGGTCGCCCGGTCGCACCAGCGGGAGAGCCCGTGCGGGCCGGCAAGGCCGAGCGCCGCCGCATGCGCCGCCCGGATCATGCCGGCGACGCCGCGGGCCGGGTAGAAGGGGCGGTCGGGCGAGACCGTCTCCAGCCCGGCATTAACCAGGAAGAAGCCCGGCCGGGCGGCGAGGCCGCGCAGGAAGTCGGGAAAGCCCGCCTCGGACCGGCCCGAGGCATAGTCCCGCGGCAGGCCGAGCGGCAAATCGAGCCCGAGCGCGACCGGCAGGCCCGGCGCCAGCAGCCGCGGCAGGAGGGTCGCCACATCCCCCACCGGCTCCGGCGCCTCCGCCCGCCACTGTCCGGCCCTGCGGCGCGCCCGGGTCATCCAGCGCTTGCGCGGGTCGGTGCTCCAATCCGCATGGGCGGCGATCAGGTCACCCATTCCGGCCCCGCGCTGTGGCATGCTGGGGAGGCTGGCGCGGCGGCGGGAAGCATCCGGCGGCCGCCTGCGCCGGGAATGCAGCCTTGGAGGAGATCGCCATGGCGGTGGTGCAGGAGCCTCTGGTCCCGACCTCGGCCGTCGCGCCGCCGGGCTATTCCGTCCCGGCCAAATGGTTCCACTGGGTCACCGTGCTGCTGCTGGCGACGGCGATGCCGGTCGGCTTCGTCATCAAGCACATCAAGGACTCCGACAAGATGGTGTTCTACGCCATCCATGAATCGGCCGGCCTGACCATCCTGCTCGTCGCGCTCGCGCGGCTGGCCTGGCGGTTGCGGCATCCGCCGCCGCCCCTGCCGGAGCACGTGCCGGTGCTGCTGCGGCGGACCGCCGCGGCGGTGCATCACAGCCTCTACGTGATGCTGATCCTGCAGCCCTGCCTCGGCTTCTTCATGACCAATGCCTTTGGCTTCCCGCTGCGGGGCGAGACCGCCTATCTCGGCCTGATCGATTTCCCGAAATTCATGGAGGCGAACGAGCCCCTGGCCGAGGTGCTGAAGACGCTGCACACCATCGGCGGCTGGACCATCCTGACGCTGCTGTTGCTGCATATCTGCGGCGTGGTGTTTCACCAGGCGATCCGGCGGGACGGCACGCTGCTGCGGATGGTCTAGAGCCAACGACGGCTGAGTGGACCCACTCAGGCGGCGTAATTGGATCGTCCAAACAAAGGGCTGGACCGCCCGTCGCGCGTCATCACGCGCGACGGGCGGTCCAGTCCCTCGCCGGGAGCCTGGGCTGCCACCGGTGGCGGATCGCCGGCGGGGGGAGCAGCCGGCTTCGCCGCCCGCCGAGGAGGAACTGCGCCGCAGGATCTTGCGGCTCAAGCGCTGATCCTGTGCGAAGCCGGAGCGGGTCCGTCGCGGTCCCGTCAGAGCGGCTTCTGCGCCTTCTCCAGCAGGCGGGCGAAGAAGCCCGGCTTCTTCGCGGCCGCCTCGGCCTTCTGCGTCTTGGCAGCCTGGGCGCGCTCCGCGGCGGCGTCTTTCTCCTTGTTGGCGAGCCACTTTTCCAGGCTCACCCCTGCCTTGGCGGCGCGTTTCGCCTCATAGGCGCGCTGCGCCTCGGTCATCTTCCGTTGATCCATGGGAACCTCTCCGACGCGGCAGATGTGGCGGAGCCGGCCCGGAGGAGCAAGGCTGGGCTTGAACACGGGACCGGTTCAGGCCCCTATGCGCTGCATGGAAGCGCGGGTGAAGGCCGGGATCTGGGTCTCGATGGCGTTGCGGCTGGCGGACATCGCCGGCCGCAGCGGGGCGGTCTTGCGGAAGGGCGACCCGGATTCGGGCGGAATCCTTTGCGTTCTGCGGGGGCGCGAAGGACTTGTCGTCCTCAGCCAGGTGCGCGACGCCGAGGGGCGGCCGGCGTGGCTGCGTGGCAGTGGCGCCACACCCGTGGATGAGGAAGCGGCGGATGCCTATGTGGCGCGGCAGGTGAAACGCGACCCCGATCTGTGGGTTGTTGAGTTCGATGCCCCGGATCTGAAGCCGCCTTTCGAGGGCAAATTGCTGTAACCCCAGAGGTATGCCTCTGGTTCGCAATATTGTGTATGCGATCCAACGCGTCCGTGAGGTGCGTTTCTCGCTTGATGGTTTCAATTCTCTCCAACGGGTTAGGCATCGCGCAGGCTTGCACTGTGCCAGCACCCCGAAACCCATCACGTGTCGGAGGACGCATGGCCACTCCCCGCCCCATCCTGATCGTTGAGGACGACGCCGCCCTGCGGGCCACCCTCGCCGAGCAGATCGCCCAGGAAGGCGACTTCACCGCCGATGAG
>JAESGY010000409.1_pt1 | contig 19474 bp, 25 predicted proteins | sample 9269841 | NCBI WGS metagenome assembly JAESGY01 (sample SAMN17022865, study PRJNA683097) | algae metagenome | isolation source: Spirirestis rafaelensis WJT71-NPBG6 and co-occurring heterotrophs from... | place: USA: Pinto Wells, Joshua Tree National Park, Colorado Desert, CA | collected 2006-08-15
TCCAAGAGGTCCCGTGGCTTGAAAAGCCCACCCGCCGTGAAGACTTGTTGAACGCGCTTGTTGAATTAGCGCCCAAGAGCACATCCATCGCTGCTCGAAATCGTTGGCCATCGACACAGAACTGGCCGAACTGGTACTGAGTTTTGGTTTGCCGCAGAGGCTTAAGCTACAAGGCTTTATGAGAAACGTGTTGCTTCTGATCGGGGTGGTTCTCCGCAGCAGGATCATTCCACGTAAGAAGTGGGAAGCCATCCCCGTGATCTGGAAGGTAATCCGGCTGGCATGGTGCCCACGAGGGGAGCCCCGCTGAGCAGGGACCTTGTGAACTCCGCGAATATGGCTGGTGAGACGACGCAGGTCGGGCTGGCCATCCTCTGGCGGTGGCTTGCCAAAACTAGCAGCCGGTGCAGATGCTCCGCGACAGCCTGCGGGCCTTCTCCTCCCATGCTTTCTGGCGGGCTTCCTGCTGCGCCTCCACGGCTTTGGCCTTAGCACTCGGGTCGTCGGCGGCGGTTGAGAGGTTCGCCTCCAGTGCGGGCTTAGGCGGCACCTGCTTGGCTTGGGCGTGGGCCGCCAGCGGCAGGGCCACAAGAGCTACAGTGAACAAGGCTTTCGTGGTCTTCACGGTCGTCCTTTCATTGGTTTTCGTCGGTATGCCTGAGAGCGTAACGCAGCAACTCGACTTTGGACATGGAGTAATCCCGATCCTCCAAGCGGCTTCCCAGAGACAGTCCAGCAGTGCCCTTCAGTTTGCCCGGAGTGAACCACGGTAGGACATAGGGAGCCCTGCCTTACTTTACCTTCTTCGGTAGCCGCGCTTCTCATCATAGAGAGCAATCTGGTCTGGGGTTAGGGTGTCCCTCATTGTGAGGTGATAGCGGAGGTGAGCAGCCCGAAGCTCTCCCTGTACCGTTGCAATTCGAGCAGTGACCGCCGTCAGCATTGCCGAAGTGATTGTCGGGCCTGCAAACATGCGGTCGAGGGCAGCCTCTTCGGCAATGATCCGCTCACCCAGCGGGATCGTTTCAGCCTTCATTTCTTCGAACAGGGTCTTTGCCCGGCTCCGCTGCGCATCCGTCAGCCTCAAGGTGTCGGCTAATTCGAGCACATGCACCGGGCCAGGATAGCCGTTGAGTTCAGCCGGGAGGGCCAGACCCGTGCCTCGACCCGCCCGGAGGTCTGCAATTTGCTGGTCGGAGAGCGCCTTAATCGGGCGCTGCTCTAAGCCCGCGTAGGGAGTGGCCGGATGGGTGCCGGTCCCGTGCGGGTGGCTCCCGTGCGTCTGAGCAGCGGCTGGCACAGCAAGGGCCATGAAGCCCACAAAGATCATGCCAGAGATAGATCGCATCCTACCCTCCTGATGTCGAAGATCGCCATATTGCCATGAGCCCGGCCCATGGGACATGATCGCGATCATGTTCATGCCAATGGAGGATCTCTGGAATGTTGACGCGCGAGAGCGGAGCCTCGCGGCTGGTGAGGTCTTGTTCCGTGCGGGCGACCCGGTTCTGTTGCTCTACCGGGTCGAGACCGGGGCGGTGAGGCTCACCCGGCCCCTGACGCATGGATCTGAACTGACCCTTCAGCGGGTGCGGGCAGGCTCACTCCTTGCGGAGGCTTCCCTGTTCGCGGCAGCCTATCATTGTGATGCAGTGGCAGAGACCCCGGCCCGTCTCCGGGGCGTGCCGATCAAGCGCATCATGCAGGCTCTGGAGAATGATCCAGCCCTGGCGAGAGCCTTGGCGCAGTATCTGGCCCTTGAGGTCCAGAGTGCCAGAGCCCGTGCCGAGATCGTATCTCTGAAGACAGTCGCGGCTCGCCTGGATGCTTGGCTCGCCCTCAACAATGGGCCATTGCCGCCAAAGGGCCGGTGGTGTGAGGTTGCAGAAGAGATCGGCGTCACCCCGGAAGCACTTTACCGCGAGTTAGCGCGCCGTCGCTAGGTGATTGGCGCATCGAACAGCGAGCCGAACCACCGTTTATCATCCATTTGGCTTTCTCTGCCTTCACTGAAATCAAGACGGACACGGGAAGGGCTACAATGTTCGGCCAATCACATTCGCATCGGGTGTGGAGAATGATGAACGCCTTGATCGATGCGCGGCCAGAATGGGCTGACAAAGACACGTTCGAAGCCGACCGAGAGAAAATGCTTCGACATGGCACGTCAATCGGTATGACCCTAGAAGAGCTTCTGAGGATTACCGATCCTGATGTGATCTTGGGATTGTGGACGGCGGCAGTGGTCCATGATGCGGAGGAGTAAGGGATCAGCCAGGGGCAGCCAGAACACGCCACCCGTAGCATCAGCCCTCCCAGCTAATCATTAGCGCTCACCGTCTGCCAGCAAAAGTGGCGGTGATGGCTCCCGCAACCATCGGGGAGTTCCCGTGATTTCAGATCGCCTGTGCTCCAACTCTTCATCAAACCGCTCATCAGGTTGATCGTCACGCGAAAGGATGATGGCCGGTTTTGTTGCTATGGGCTCGGGTGAGAAGAGGTCGGATGTGGTCACAGGAGCCTCATCGGTAGGCCGGTTCACCGCCAGATTAGGGGTAGGCTCGACCAAGCTCGGTTTGGGTAGAGACGCCGTCTCCTCTGTAGCCTCAAGTGTCGGGGGCTGCGGTGATGTGGGTTCTGATGCTTCCGGTGGCGCTGGTTCTCCCATCAGTGCTGGCTCTTGCGCAGCTTGTGCAGGTATGGGCGGTGGTACTGGTGAGGACTCTGGCGCAGGCTCGTGCTTCTGCCCAGGCTCCAGCACTGGTAGTGGTCCGGATTCTATCATGGGAACAGGCTGTGCCGGAGCAGGTCTGGGTTCGGGCGTCAGTTCCTGCGCTGGCCGCCTCCTAAGATCCGGATCAATCCATGGCCGTTCGGGCGGGCTGGGTTGGCGACGGGGCGCTGAAGCTATCTCTGGTGGAGGCTGTTGTCTCGACACGGGCTTGGGTTCGAGCGTCGTCGGCAACTCTGCCGCCCTGGTGCTTTTCGACTGCGCCTCCTGTTCGGCTTCAGTGGGCGGCCTCGTCTTCGGGGTGTTTGCGACAGGCGGAGGGGCTCTCTGGACCAGCGCTTCTTGCGGCTCCCCTGGGGCAATGGCACACCCGCGAACCACCCATGCTAACGAACAGAGTACCAGCGTTGCCACCAACCTGCGCGGGTCCATCGGGTGCGATCCTTACTGGCTCAACTGGACGTGATCCAAGCACCAAACCGTTTAGAAAATCGGAAGAACCCTCCCTCTCAACATTCTGTTGCCGAAATCGCTGCCTGATCTATGGGATACCTATAGGCCGAGTCATCGAACCTTACTCCCATCCGTTGAGGAATGGGTTTTGTTTGTGCATCGTGCCCACGCACACCGACGATCAACTTTTGCGCTACAGGCAGGAAGACCAGGGCAGGGTAGTAAACGGCAGGTTTGCGTTTGACCGCAACCCCAGCCGATTAAAGGAACAAAGCTTGCGAAGCTTGGGCGCACCTGACAGAATCCTGCGGTTTGCGAAACATAGGATTCTCGCCATGAGGTCACCAGCCATTGGAGTTTAGACCCCACGCCTTCGGGCTGCCTCGGATCGGGTGAGGAATGCGTCAGGTCGCGTGAAGGTATGGACCCGAGAGATCGCCACGCGCAGGGCTCAAAGGGCGCAGAGGTCCGAAGCATCGGCCAACCCGATCTACATCCTCGCCGCTCTGACCCTTGGCATCCCGGCGCTGCTGATGATCCTGCTGATCGGGATGAACCCCGGTGTACAGGATGGGTCCTTTATCTCTATCCTGACGCTCCTTGTGGGTCTGGCTTTCATCATTGCTGCGGTCTTTGAGGTCAAGCGGCTTGCGGACCAGCCTTCAGAGGCGGATCACCATTGAGGGGCCGATAGGTCACCTTGCGCTCTGTCGTATCGGGACTGCTGACGCGAAAGGTCCCAAACACCCGCTTGCGGCTCTTCATTCTGGCACTTTGGCCTTGATTAAGCCTTCTACGAACACGTTAACGTGAGCAAACCGGCTCAAATTCTTCCGAGACAGGCTTGCACGGTACGGAGTGCCGGTAATCCTATCCCTTTGCTGCAAGTACATCTGTGCTTCCTCAATCAGCCCTAGATGGCCACAACAACTAATGAGACCAGCATAGTGACCAATAAAGTCGGGAAAGGCTTTGATTGACCTGCGGAGATACACGAGAGCTTCAGGAAACCTCCGTGCTGCAAGCAGCGCCAGTCCGTGAAAGACAGTGTAGAGCCCTGCGAATGTGTCGAGTGGGCTCATTCGGAGCGCATGCCCCGTCTCAGATATTGCTTCATCGAACTGTCCTGCTCGAAGAAGGGTCAACCCGTACATCGTGCGTCCCAGGGACCAGTTCGGGTGGACATCGAGAGCCGCGCGGAGTTGTTCCAGAGCCCTGTCGTGAGAGCCTGACCCGCTGAGTGTCAGTCCCAAAGTCATGCGAGCCCACGGCTCATCAGGATCGAGGGTTAAAGCACGGGCGGCCAATTCCTCGGCTTCTTTGTAAATGGCGGCGATGGCAGCTAGATCTGGGTGCCATTGGTTGAGAGCTTCCCACCATTTTGCCCACGCGAGGATCGCATGGGCGCGTGCATACGACGGCTCATGGCTGATGGCGAGATTGAGAAGAGATTGCGCCTCCTGATTTGCTTTTCGATCAACTTTGTTGATGAGCGTTAGAGCGCGGACCACGAGGCCCCAAGTGGCAACGCTCTCCGGAGGCTGGTTGAAAACCCTCAGACTCTCCTCCGCATAGAGGTGAGGTTCGATTGTGGCGACAACGTTTTGGGTTATTTCGTCCTGCACCGCGAAAACATCTTCAAGATGCCGGTCGTACTTCTCGGCCCAGATATGCTTGCCCGTTTCAGCGTCGATCAACTGCCCTGTGACACGGATGCGCTTGCCAGACGCTCGGACGCTGCCTTCGAGGACATAGCGAACACCAAGCTCACGCGCGACCTGACGAACATCAATCGCTTTGCCTTTATAGGTGAAGGTGGAGTTTCGAGCGATGACGAAGAGCCATTTCAGGCGCGACAGGCCGGTGATGATGTCTTCGGTCGTCCCGTCAGCGAAGAACTCCTGCTCGGGATCACCACTCATGTTGGTGAAGGGCAAAACGGCAATGGAGGGCTTGTCGGGCAGCAGGAGCGGCTTGGTGTGCTCTATCCCCGCAGGAGGAGATGAGATTGCGGTCAAGCGATAGGCTCGCACCGGTTCCTCGATGTTCTTGACTTGCTGTGGTCCAAGATCCGTAAAGTCGAGAGGCAGGGCCTTTCGCACATACCCGTAAGCGGCCTCCGAGATGCAAATGCCACCCGGTGCGGCAAGGCTTTCCAGTCGCGCGGCGATATTCACGCCATCGCCCAGGATGTCGCTGCCACGCACCATCACGTCCCCGACATGCACTCCAATCCTGAACTGAAGGCGCTCTTCCTCTAGCTTGTCCTTGTTGACGGGCGCGAGCGCGTCTTGGACCTGGGCGGCGCATTGGACAGCATCCACCGCGCTGGCGAACTCGGCCAAGACACTATCCCCAGCGGTGTTGGCAATCCGACCCCCGTGCTCGGCAATGAGCCGGTCCATGACCTCGCGATGGGCTGTTAGGGTCCGGAGGGTTCCAACCTCATCCAGGGACATCAGGCGCGAATAGCCTGCCACGTCAGCCGCGAAGATGGCTGCCAGCCGCCGCTCGACCCTGTGCTCCTGCGAACCCATGGGGCTTCCAATGCAGTTCCAGACCGGATTCTGCTTCCGGGGGCGTGACGTGTCCAGCCTGGACCTGAGAGGGGCTGAAACTAATCTGACAAGCTTGGCCGTATGGATCAGTTGGATGAAGCTGTTCTGCGCGGCGCGTCAGCCCACCTATCCCATTGCTGCCGGAAAGGGTAGCACGAGCACGGTCTGGCCCAATTCATCAGCAACTTCGATAGCCATGTTGTCGAGGGCTCCGGGTGGCAGGTCGTTCCAGAGGTAGCAAAGATCGCGCGCCAAGCTCATAGCCTCGGTGCGGGCATCATCGATGTTGACCAAGTCCGTGCCTGCTTTGTCGCGGTCGAGACCGTTGCCGTCATGGATATGAAAAAAGTACCGGGGCATAGTTTTCTCTAGGGTGTTCTATGCTTCATGAGCCTCCCGCACTTATCGGAGGGCAACTCAATGCACCGCATGATTTTCGGGTCGTAGCTAGTGACCGCTCATGAAGCATCTCGCTATCCCTTCACGTCCGCATGGATTGAACAAGCTCGGCTATAATCGCAGCGTGAGAAAGGCGCTGCCTCTGTCTCGGAAGCCAAGGCGTCGATAAAACACCTCAGCGCGATTCCCGGCTATGACCTCAAGATGAAGGGCAACACAGCCCGCCTTCCGTGCAAAGCCGATCAGCGCATCCATGACGGAGTGCCCAAGACCCTGGCCGCGCTCAGAGGGGATGATGTAGAAGTCGTCCAAAAACACATCGCGCCCACCTAGCTCGACCGAGTAGCCAAAGCAAAGCACCGCGTAGCCGACCACGCCGGATGACCCCTCGATCTTGAACACGAGGCCGTAGGTCTGGTCGGCCAAAAGGTGCCCGAGGGCGCGTTCACCTTGGCCGCTGAGGGGATGGCCATCCTCTTCATGGAAAGCCCGCGCGAGGCCAAGAATGGCAGGAGTGTCCGCCAGATCGGCTATAGCAAGACGATGACCAGAGGCATCCAGTACAGGTGGAAGTGATGTGTTCATGAGGGCATCATTTCGCACCGCTTGCTAGGGTTCTCCATCGATGATGGGGATCACGCAGAAGGACTGCCACCCGAGAGTACCTGGGACGGCGACGTTCGCGGCATGACGCAGTGCGCCACCAATCCATCCGATGGATACGATAAGGCTGCTCCCGGCGTGCAGCAGCAGTCGCGTAAGAGGATATTATCACATACCCCACACCGCGAGAGATGCTTCTGCCGCAACAGCATCATCTCTGATGCGGTAGATCGCCTGCCGCGACAGGCCTGTGGTTTTGGCGATGATGCTGATGTTCGCATCTTGTGCGAGCATGTCCTGCACGGCCTTGTACTGATCTCGCGAATAACTCGGCTTGCGCCCAAGATAGCGGTTGCCTTTCTCCCTCGCGTGCTCGATGCCCGCGCGCTGCGCTTCCTTGGTCGCCTCTGCCTGGGCCTGGGCCGTTGCGGACATGAAGGCGATCAAAGCGTCCCTGACGGCTTTCTGCGTCGGGTCTTTGATCGAACCATCAAATGTCATGTTGTTGATGACGGTGCGAACAATAACGCCCTTCTGCATCATTGTTCGGATGGTGTCGGTCACGTCTTCATAGTTTCGCCCCAGGCGATCAACCCATCGGACCACAAGCACGTCACCGTCTCGGAGCATGTCAAAGAGCCTGCGACCCTGGGGGCGGTCTGCCAACTTCGTGGTGATGCCCGAGATACCGTCGTCCGCAATGACCTCATCAATCCTGAAGCCCGCTGCCTCAGCCTGGGTGCGCTGGTGTTGGATGGTCTGAGAGGCAACAGATACGCGGGCGTAGAGGACGGTCTTCATGGACACTCCTGTTGCCGGTTAGGGTGGTGTCCGTATAGACCCATGTCCGCTGGTCAAAGTCAATCCCTACGGACAAGCTTGTAGACGATTTTCCTGTGTCGGCTGGGGTATGCCCCTACGGATGCGCGCAACGTCTAGGATCGTGGTCTCGTTGCCACGCGCCTCTTCAGTTTAGATGGTTCACTCGCGGCAGTTCGGTTTAAGCAGACAGTTTCTGCCTGTTGAACAAGATTTTGGCTGGTGCGCTTTGCCGATGCCCAAGATGAACTAGCTAACCGCTACGCGGCGCAGGTATGACAATCCCGTCGCAAGCACTCTCATAGTTGCTGGTTCCCAGGAGCCCGTCCCGAAATTCCCGATTAGGTGCCGTGAGGGGCTCAAACCGGTGCTTGGCAGGCTGCGCCGTGCGCAGACACCACGTCATCAGGCTGCCCGTGGAGCGAGGCCAATTTGGCTCTCACCTGAATTACGGGACGGTCTCTGAGGGAAACAGAGAATTAGGTACGACAACATCAGTTGAACGGATGTTTGGGTGCTTCTACCTATTGATTAACAGCACCGCATCAAGGAACTGCGCCAGAAACGAACTTGGGGTCATGCCTACATGCTGTAACCAGCAGATAACTGAGCTAGAAGGTGGTATGTATTCGAACTTCGTGAAATTTGCTGGAGCCCTGTTTTTGGCGCTGGCTGGTGGTGTCATAGGGTCAATATTCACGTACTACATAGAAAAAGACGAGTACGGCATTTCCGTCACGTCCTGTTCAGAGAAAGGACCAGAGAAAGTATTCCTCAAAAACCTTGAAACGGGGTACAGAGTTCAGATTCCTTCAAGTGGTGTGCCAATTGCCCTGGAACGTATAACTAATGTGGTTAACACTGGATCGAAGAACATAAGCGACGAGGATTTGTTTATATCAATTGATAATGAGGTTGGAACGAGAATACATCAGGTGACAATTTTCTTCGGCAACGTTCTTGATAATCATGAGATAAGATCGTCTCCTGATGGGCTTTTGCATCGAATAAAGCTAAAGAACTTCAACCCGAACGACAGACTTAGCGTTCTTGTCACATCGGAGAGAACCGTTGGGATCACTGTCAACAGCAAGGGCAATGGATACACAACATCGACGGAAGTCGGGCGACAAGATACTTGCAGCATGTTCTCGGATAGAAGCTATGGGGGAAAAATAGTTTTTTCCAAGCTTGATGAAGGCTGCACACTGAATCCACAGAATCTGAGTCTCAACTGCACAACAACGCACGGCTATACAATCCCAAAGGACTTTCCTCCGGGCCGTGCCATATTGCAATTCGAATAAATTGTCTCCTTTCTGAGGCATGGGGATTACCAATTCTACTGGAAATGCTGTTAGCTTGTCATGCCTCCAAGCAGGATGGATTTAACTTTGTGTTGTACGTGTTGTTGCGAGTACCCCCAACTGACGCCGCAGTTCTTGAGCTAAAATATCTGTAACTTTTTATCGTAAAAAAGTTACCCGCGATTGAACGACCGAGTGCGCAAAGTATCGTTGATGTATTTTAACAAAGTTAACTATGTAAGCCCGAAATGTGCACCGAGAATTAAGATGTTCGTGTGTCACAGCGGAAAGGTTATCAAAATAGCACGGCAGTATGGGTGGCTTCCAGGGGCACGCTATACTAACTTGCGTGATATTCGAGCGGAAGCCGCCATCGGGTTCTTGGACATCGATTGGAAGAACTACACCTTTGAGCAGCATCTATACGCAGCAAGCAAGGTGCGGCCATCGTTGACAGTAGCGCGCGACATAGAACGTATGGACGATCTCGATGCCGTTTTGAAACAAGCGGAACAGCTTGGAAAATTCTGCAATGATGTTGCTATTGTCCCGAAGGCGAAAGAGCTAGAAGGCCGAATTTCCGAGTTTATTCCATCTTCCTATATGCTGGCTTACAGTGTGCCGACACGATATGGCGGTACTACGCTGTCTCCAGCATCATTTGCGGGACGGCGCGTGCATCTCCTGGGAGGAAGGCCAGACGTTCAACGGCGTCTTGCCGCACAGATGCAAGTAGTTAGCATCGATACAAATCGGTTCACGCTTGACGCGCGTTTCGGTGACTATTTCGATGGGCTTCGTTTCAGGCCACACCCTATTGGTGGCTATGAGCGGTGCATTGAGGATTCGATCAGAAATATAACAGGGCTCTGGCAGGATTATCGGTCATGAAAGAGGGCGAAGCAGGCCGAAACGACTTTCTGGTTGCAATGTACAATCAATTGATGAATGACATCAATCGGCACATTGTTATCGTATGGCAGTCAATTGCGACACTAGCTGCAACCATAGCGGCTTTGTCACTCGTTAAAGATAATGTTCTTCCGTTAGATTTCTCAGTAGCCCTTATAATCGTTGTAGTCATATGGATGCAGCTTAACCTTTTGGATGCATCATACTGGTATAATCGCAATCTTGCGATGATTGCGAATATTGAGAGAATATTTCTCGAAAAAGATGACCTCAAGAAAATTCATTATTACTTTGGGTCGCACAGGCCAGAAAATCGAATGATTTCTCACCTAAAGGTGCAGGCTTACCTCGGGTACGGCGTTGCTGCTATCTTTCTTTTTCTATCGTATTATGTAAACTATCATCCAAAAATCGTACAAGGCCAACCCTTCGAGATCGGATTGATAAACGCAATCCCTTGGCTGCTCGCTCTAGCAGGACTGTGGTTGATACAGCGTACAAGTCACGATAATCGCCTTAAGTACAAAGAGTTCATAGAAAATTCACCAGGGATCGACCTCGACACGGGGGACATCAAGTACGGCATCGGTCATGGTTTCCGTAACAACCCTCCGTAAGGCGCGTACTGACGGAAAACCCGAGTTCAGCGTTCGGACGTCCTCCGCCTCCCTGGAACGCCCAGACCATAGGGAAATTTCAAGATCCGGTTTGTCCTATATGGACGAAGCGTGATGCCCCGAAGGCCCGTTGAATTCGATGGACGCCTCGGAGGGTAGGGGTTGCCCGCTGTATGGCCTCTCGGTTGAGGGGCTGTCATAAAGTCCAGCTTAGTTCACACCAACCCTGTCCCATCAAATTGTAGCGCTGCATCTTCGTCTCTATGGTACTTGGCTGTTGGTCCGAGTTATCACAGCACCGCTGGTAGGATCAGCGGTCGCGTATCCGTTCTAGGATCATCCGCCACGCGGGCACGGGAGGCTTCAATCCTTGCACGAAGACGCCGCTTTTGCTCCAAGCGTGCCGCATCGTCCAAGTTCGGAAAAATTGCCATGTAGGGCTCAGAGGAAACGTCAGGGGCCAACTTTTCAGGATACTTTGCGAAGTACCATGCCTGGAAGGCTTGAGCCTCGACCGGCAGGGTTCCGGTTGCAAGCATGTAATCGTACCAGCCGATAAACATGACATGATCGTTGATCTCGTCCGAGAAACGCTCAAGGATGTCCGTATCATCCCGTGGCGTCGTTCGGTCCTGCTGAAGTCCATGCTTGAAGGCGTTCCAAAACTCGCGTTGATGTTCTCGGAGTTTCTTCAGCGTGAGGTCTGGGATGGACTCTAGGGCATGGTCGCGGAAGGGCGTCTTTCCGGCAGTCTCAGCAAGATGCTCAATGATCTCGCAGGCACCGCTTGCCAAGGAATGGACTGACACCGAATCATGATCGTTGAGGAACAGGGCGAGAGCCGTGCCAAGCTGACGGCGCACGACCTCAAGTTTGGATAAGCGCATGGCGATTCCAAGTGGCATTAGCGATGATAATGGGTGCAAATTATACTATGGCCAATGGGCACTTGGTTGTTTCGGCCAATCACATTCGCACCGAGTATCGAGAATGGTAAATGCCTTGACCGATGCGCGGCTAGAATGGGCCGACAGGGATACGTTCGAAGCCGACCGGCAGAAGATGCTTCAGTACAACATCTCCACGGGGCCTACCCTTGGAGCAGCTTTTCAGAATCACAGGCCCTAATGTAGTTTTAGGTCAATGGACGGCGGCGGTGGCCCGAGATGCGGAGGACTAGGGAGAGCGGATCTGAATGCCGGTCCCTAACGCCCTGCGCGAAACGAACCAGGGCAGGCCAGGGAGAGCCCCCGTCCCTCCATCGGCACACATCAGCTTTTATCGATCTTTCGCGCCATCGTTGCGAACCCACCCCAGCCCGCTCTGGCCTGATCCTCTCCAGCAGCACGCTCGCCGGTTCATCATTCGGATCTTGAGGTGGCCCATCAGATTCGGCGCCGGTCTCCTCAAATGCGAGACGGGACAAGAGTACGCTATGCCAATCACTTAATAGGTAGGCATACTACTTTTTCGTTTCTATCGGGCTAATCCAATTCAACCGGGTGTTCTTGTCACAAATACTTGGTCCTGCATACCATTACGACTCACTTCCGATGTGCCGTGAGGAGTACGCATGCCAAGCCTCGATATTTACGACAGTTTTGGTGCTGGTCTCAATGTGACAGAGACCGGCCCATTCATTCCGGTAGACCCCAATCTACTGCTTGGTCCGCTCACCTACAGCGGATCTGTGGCCACGGGCTCCGTCACCGGAAACCCCGGCTTCAATCTCGTTCGGATCACCTATACGGCCATTGAGGGCAGCACCGACCTTCTAGTGTCCAAGGTGGAATTCGGCAACCAGCCAGCCGACAAGCCCTTTGATCCCGCCTATATCATCTCGGGTCTGGAACTCCGCGTCCCCCAAGCAACGCTCGACTCTCATGAGATTGACTGGCTTGTGGTCGATGTCTCCGGCAATGACGAGTTTTTCGGCAACAACTTTGTGGATCTTGTCCAAGGTGGCACCGGCAACGACTCGATCAGCGGCTTTGGCGGCGACGATACCCTCTATGGGGAAGCGGGCAGTGACCTGCTGGTGGGTGATCTCGGTGACGATACTCTCGATGGCGGCGAGGGTGACGACGCTGTGTTTTACTTTGGCAGACCCTCGGAATATTCCTTCTACGTCCGCTTGGATGGCGCGGTCGAGGTCACCGATAACGTAGAGGGCGGCACGGACGTGGTGCTCGACGTGGAAACATTCGTGTTTGAGTTCGGTGGAGAGTTGACCCAAGCGGACCTGTTCAACCCGGTCAAGGTGTACGCGGGCGACGACACCATCACCGGCACCAACAGCAAGAATGTTCTCAGAGGATATGGCGGCAACGACACCATCAAGGCCCTGGGTGGCAATGATACGGCGTATGGCGGCACCGGCAACGACACCGTCTATGGCGGCACCGGCAACGATACGGTGTATGGCGGCACAGGCCGGGATTACTTTGCCTTCGACACGAGGTCGAGCAGCACCAACAAGGATCGGATCGTTGATTTCAATGTGAAGGACGACACAATCTGGTTGGAGAACTCTGTCTTCACGAAGGTCGGGTCCAATGGCACCCTCAAGGCTGGGGCGTTCTGGTCCAACAACACCGGCAAGGCACACGACAAGGACGACCGCATCATCTACGACAAGAACAGCGGCGTGCTTTACTATGACCCCGATGGGACGGGCTCTGCCAAGTCGGTGGCGTTCACTACGATCTCGAAGAACCTGTCGATGACGAACAAAGACATCTACGTGATCTAGCCGCACCATGAGTCCTGGCGTCAGCCGGGGCTCCTAGTTGAGCGGAAGACTGAAACATATTTGGCGTGACAAAATCGGCAGTGTGAACAGATCCTGACACGATTTCGGATTGTCAGCGGTGGCTGTGGTCAAGGACGCGAAGATGTGAGATAGGCCAGAGGCAGGCGCGGACGGTCGCGAGAGAGTTCAAACCCAAGGGCTCAAGTCCCTTGCTCGGTCGCGATGGGGACCAGAGGCATGCTCTCACTCAGGCCCCTGAGGGCATAATTGCCTTGATCCTCCAGCCGCAGATTGGGTCATCTACATCCTGTCGAGAATCGGTGAAGGCGCTGTCACAACCAGAGCCTAGGTGCGGGCTACCCTTCGGGCAGACCTGCCATGCGCAGCCCCTCCACGAAGGTTCCTTTCGCAGCTTGCCGCCACGGACTGCGCTGATTCCACTCGTTGATAGTGAAATTAGGCTCCAATCTCAGCATGCTGTGAGCAGCCCCTCTTGCTTCCTCAATGCGGCCTGTGTGGGCCAGCGCGGCGGCAAGCGTTCGGTACGTCGGGGACAGGTGAGCATTCTGCTGGAGGGCTTTGCGAGACGCCAGGATGGCAGCATCGAAGCGGCCAAGCTGGATGTATGCCAGAGCCAATCCGGTCAGCGTCGAATAGAGCGAAATGTCCAGCGGGCTGAGGCGGATGGCATGCAGGAATGCCTCCACCGCGTCAGTGGGACGAGCCGCGTAGGCATAGATCCACCCTCGCAGTGACCACGCAGAAGCTGAATTCGGACAAAGCTCGACGGCTCGATCCACGGCCTCGATCCCTCCATCGATGTCCGTCCCTGTGTAAGCGAGGGCACGACCGTGCATGGCGAGAGCGTCGGGATCGTTCGGGTCGGCATCCAGAGCGAGCCGAGTCAGGCGGATCATCTCGTCCATGTCCTTGCGAACGTCCGTGGCCCAGCCCTGAGCTATCCGGTGACCGAGAGTTGCTGAAGCAATATTGGCAGCGGCTCCGAAGCGGGGCTCCAGAGCAAGAGCGTCATGGATCAAGCGCAGCGCCTCGTCAGAGCCCTCACGGGTCATGGAGTGAAACAGTGGCAGCGCCCGCAGGTAGCGATCATAGGCGGTGAGGCTGTCGGGGCGCTTGCGGCTGGCTGCTTCGATCTCAGCCCTTTCGATGCGCGGGTGCAGAAGGCCGACGACGTGCTCCGTGACCTCATCTTGCAGGGCGAAGACATCGGTCAGATTGCCATCGAACTTGGCGGCCCAGAGGGTGGTGCCGGTCTCAGCCTCGATCAACTGTGCTGTGATGCGTACACGGGCTCCCACCTTCCGGATGCTGCCTTCGAGCAGATACCGCACTCCAAGTTGTTGGCCGATTTGCTTCGAATGTGACGCGCTTCCTTGGAACGCGAAGCTGGAGTTTCGGGCTGTGACGAACAGGCGTGGGAAGCGCGACAGGGAAGTGATAATGTCCTCAACAACGCCATCGGCAAAGTAGTCCTGCTCGGGATCACCACTCAGATTCGTGAACCGCAGCACCGCGATTGAGGGTCTGTCGGGAAGGGCTAAGGTCTCGCGCTGCTCCATCGAAAGCGGTGCTACCCCTTCGACCAATCCCACGGCAAACGCTTTGATCGGCTCCTCGATATTCTTCACGTTCTGTATGCCAAGATCCGTAAAGGTGAGAGGCAGGTTCTTACGCACATACCCGTAAGCGGCCTCCGAGATGCAGATGCCGCCCGGTGCGGCAAGGCTTTCCAACCGTGCCGCGATATTCACGCCATCTCCGAGAAGGTCGCCTGCGCGCACCATCACGTCCCCGACATGCACTCCAATCCTGAACTGAAGGCGCTCTTCCTCTGGCTTGTCCTTGTTGGCGGACGCGAGCGCATCTTGGACCTGGGCGGCGCATTGGACAGCATCCACCGCGCTGGCGAATTCGGCCAATACACTATCCCCAGCGGTATTGGCGATCCGTCCGCCTTGGTCAGCGATCAGGCGGTCCATGATCTCGCGATGGGTTGTCAGGTTCCGGAGAGTTCCGACTTCGTCCTGACTCATGAGGCGTGAGTAGCCTGCCACGTCAGCCGCAAAGATGGCTGCTAACCGCCGCTCGACTTTGTCCTGCGGACCCATGCAAACCCTCGGCGCAGTTCCAGCTTGGATTCTGCTGCGGGCTACGTGAGGTGTCCAGTCTTTGTCCAAATGTGGCGAAGAAACTTGCAGTTAAGCTTCACTTCTCCTACCTACCAAGAGTTGACTGGGTTTGTTGTCAATCCGCGTGGCGTGAGTCACAATGCTTGCCCCACACCGGGGGAGGTGACGATGCGTCAATTTGCATTGGTTGCTACGTTCTGCCTTGCTGTGCTGCCCGCATCGGCTCAGGACAAGGCCGAGTTTCAGAAGATTGCCGACAGCTTCGTGCAGGCATACGGCAAGGGTGATCTGAATGCCGTTCTCCAACTCTATGCCGAGGACGCTTATGTGCTCCCGCCGCAAGCTCCTATGGCGAAGGGCCAGAGCAGTATTGCTGAGTTCTGGAAGGGCGAGGCCCAGCGAGCCGAACTCAGGCAGGTTACCGTTGTTGATGCTAAGACCCTTGGGAGCGGCACGGCGCATGTAATCTTTACGTCGGTGAGTCGGACCAGAGGACCGACTCCCAAGGAGTATCAGGGCAAAGGCACGGCATTGGCTCAGAAGGTAGGCAACGACTGGAAGATGCTGGTCCACGTCTGGAACCGGGATGCTCCCGACCAATGAAGCTCAGCAACGGCTGCTGAAGCTCCTGCTGCTGTGAGGCTCGGATCGAGGTTGACGAAGCCGTTGTTCGCAAGCCGGTCAGAAGGTCACAAATCGCGCGGCTATGTCCGCGTGCTCAGACCTGTTGTTTGACCCATAGGCGCGGATTACCCCAGCGCTGTCCGGGTGAGTTTCAGCAAGCGCTTCCATCAGCGAGTCGAACTCTGCAACGGCATTGCCGCCGTGACCCGCCGCGTCCGCGATCATAAAGGCATAGATCAGTCCTGCGATGCGCTCACCTTCTGCTTCTCCAAAGATGGACTGGACCGTAGTGAGGAATTTCGCCTCCTCAGATGGGATTTGGATGTTTCTATTGGCCGACAGCGCCTCCGTCAGCTTCAAGGTGCGATGGACGAGCGCACCCCCAAAGGACATCTGGCAGGCCGCCTCAAAGCGGTTGAGGGATTCTCTGATCGCGTCGGACATGGTTCCCTTTACTTACGATTTTCTTGACTGCCGCGAGTGCAGCATCGTTGTCGGCTCGCAGGACACCATCACCGAGGTTGATAGGAAACTTACTTGAACCGCCCATATTCGGCGGACGCTACCGATTAACCCCTGCTACGGCTAGAAAGATCGGTGTCACCCATTGCAGCGGAGTAACAACAGCCCATCGGAAGAGGTTTAGGTCGGTTCCGATCTGCCTGCCAAGCATCGGCAGAAGGAAGACGATCCCGAGCAGAAGCAGAAAGCCGAACCGTTCCAGCTTTGCGAATAGCCTTGCCAGGACTTTGGGCAGAATGCTCAAGGCAACGCGGCCTCCGTCCAGGGGCGGCAGGGGAAACATGTTGAAGATCGCCAGTACCAGGTTCAGGAGGATTGACTGATAGAGGGTTTGAACCAGCCAAGATGCCATCGCCTCTGGCACCAACCAGACGATACGAAGAAGACCTGCCGACACAAAGGCCAGCACCACATTCGTCAGCGGCCCGGCGATGGCAACAATCGCCATGTCGCGGCGGGGATGACCCAGACGCCCGAATGCCACCGGGACAGGCTTGGCCCATCCAAACAGGAAAGGAGCCTTAGTCAGAAAGAGCAGGGCTGGAAGGAGGATCGTTCCGAAAAGGTCCACATGCTTCAGCGGGTTGAAGGTGACGCGGCCTAGACGGTGCGCTGTGTCGTCCCCGAGCTTCCAAGCGGCATACGCATGTGCCGCTTCATGGAATGTGATTGCGATGAGGATGGGGACGATCCAAGTCGATGCCGAATAGATGGTGCCAGGAAAGTCCAAACACTAATCCTCAGTGTTGCGCCATGCTGACGATCATGCGGCGCGAATAGCTTTGATAATCGGCAGTGATCGTAGGCTCAGGCGGGTTCTGTATCGATGCCTGCCTCAGCCAAGTCCTTGAAGCCGCCGATATTGAACACTGCCGTGTAGCCCATGTCCTGAAGCGTCTTGCCCGCCAGAGCAGAGCGGCCACCTGAGGCGCAATGCAACAGGATGGTCTTGTCCTTCTGGAACGCCGGGTTGTGGTACTGGCTATCCGGATCTGCTCGGAACTCCAACATGCCGCGCGAGACATTCACCGCCCCTTTGATCCTGCCGGTTTGCTGAACCTCATTGGGATCACGGACATCCACAATGAGCACGTCACCAGACTTCATCTTCTCGGCGGCTTCGTCGGGGGACAGTTTGGGAACAACAGAGTTCGCCTCTGCCAGTAGATCTTTGACGTTCTTAGCCATTGTTCTCCCAATCAGGAACGCCGCCCTGAGCAGCAGCAAGAGTTTCGCGTGTCAGGAAGTCCTGTCAAATAAGTACGACGGGATGAAGGCTGTTCTGGCGGAAACAGCATGATGTCCCATGATTGAACCCGACAGAGTTCAACCGCCGCAGACCGGGCTCAGGCTGCCATGATCTGAATGTGCTTCTGTAAGCCTTCGAGCTTACGAACATAGGGAGCCCGCCGCTGCTGACGGCGCTCTTGCAGCTTCCGGATCGTCGCCTGCTTCAGCCACTCGTCTGCCGCGCTATTGCGGACGGTCTCGATGTCACTCTCGTGCTCGTAATCGATGTCGGCCAGGGTCGCCAACAGCAATTGCAGCAGCGGCAGAACCTCAGGAGAGTAGGTGTGGGCGGCGTCCATCCCGATGTGAGAAGATCGGTGTTCTAAATTGTTGGGCATATGTTTCCTCGGCTTTTCTTATTAGTTGCTGGCATAGCCTGTTACCTGGGCAGATAGACTCTCTTTGCCCTTCGCACAATTAGCCAATTGTGGTATGCGCCCGTTTCGGGTCCACCCCTCGATCAGGACGAGGGGGCCATCCTCGGAAGCTCAGCACAGCCCATGGCAGGCGGCGGCCTTGCAAAAAGAAGCACCCGCAAGGGGTGCTCTGAGTGCCGGTTTACCGAAGGGGCAGAAGGGAAAACCGGAACTGCGAAACTCGATCTCGTGAAGAAAGGTTTGCGCTACGACAAGGACGTTGTGAGGTGTTTCCGCAACTCTGTCAGAAGCTCCACATACGGTTCGCGCCGCTCACGGTGCTTGGCCAGGAGCTTAGCTCTGATGTCGTTCTTTAGCTCTTCATCAATTCCGCTTTTCTCAAGCTGTTCGAGTTCAGCGTTGTGCTGAATATCGAGGCTCTTCAAGGTCAGCAGAGCCTCGTCTATCATAGAATCTACAGTGGGAGCGTCCGCGCGATATTGCGTGTTGGTCTCGCTGCTCCCGTGTGAATTCTGACTCTGGTTCAGCATACTTCCTCCGATTAGAATTCTTCGCGCGACTTAGCCCTTTTGTTGCGGATCGGTTGCGGAAGATCAAGTCGGCTGATGCCCTATAACCTCTGGGGGTACTCTGCCCGATATGCGTCCCTGCTTGCCGTCTGAACGTCGCTAGGTCATGGGCGGCATGGGAACCTTCCCGCCAGCCAAGGATTGCGCCAGTGTCTTCAAACCACAGGAGACTGACCCATGGCCGACAAGACTGGCACCAAGGACGCCACCTACAATCTTGTCAGCGTTCTGTATCATTCTCTCCAGGGAGCGGACCTGTACGAGCAGTACGCCAGCGATGCTGGCGGCGATCAGGATCTCGTCAGCTTCTTCCGCGAGGTTCAACAGCAGGAAAGGCAGCGGGCCGACCGCGCCAAGCAACTGTTGGCCAAGCGTCTCCAGCAGAGCGGCTAAGCTTGAATGGGCGGGGCTGTCTCGTCCCGAACAGTCTTGTCGGGCCTGACCCTCTCTCAAAGTTAAGCTCCTCGTTTATGCGAACGAGGAGCACACTTATGAAAATCCCTAGAGCACGGGTAGCGACAGTGCCCTGCCGTGCTCAAGGTTGGTTTTCTGACCCGAAGGAGAGTCCCATGAAACGCATACTCGCCCTGGCCTTTCTGTTTGTGTCCTCGGTCGCTTACGCCCAGACCACGACAACGCCAGCGCCTACAACACCGCCTCCGGCCACAGATACTGGCGGTGGACTAAGTTGGCTCTGGATTCTGGTGCTGCTGGCGATTGTCGCGGCTGCGGCGTGGTACTTCATGAAGAAGAGAAGAGACACGACAACGACCTCCGGAGTGGCCGGGGTG
>JAESGY010000410.1_pt1 | contig 19451 bp, 17 predicted proteins | sample 9269841 | NCBI WGS metagenome assembly JAESGY01 (sample SAMN17022865, study PRJNA683097) | algae metagenome | isolation source: Spirirestis rafaelensis WJT71-NPBG6 and co-occurring heterotrophs from... | place: USA: Pinto Wells, Joshua Tree National Park, Colorado Desert, CA | collected 2006-08-15
CGTCTTGCCGGTCTGGCGGTCGCCGATGATCAGCTCGCGCTGGCCGCGGCCGATCGGGATCAGGGCGTCGATCGCCTTGATGCCGGTCTGCATCGGCTCATGCACCGACTTGCGCGGGATGATGCCCGGCGCCTTCACCTCGACGCGCATGCGCGTCACGTCGGTGAGCGGACCCTTGCCGTCGATCGGGTTGCCGAGGCCGTCCACGACGCGGCCGAGCAGGCCCTTGCCGACCGGCGCGTCAACGATGGTGCCGGTGCGCTGGACCGTGTCACCCTCGCGGACCTGGTCGTCCGCGCCGAAGATGACGATGCCGACATTGTCGGCCTCGAGGTTCAGCGCCATGCCCTTGAGGCCGGCGGAGGGGAACTCCACCAGCTCGCCGGCCATGACGTTCTGCAGGCCGTAGACGCGGGCGATGCCGTCACCCACGGTCAGCACGGTGCCGACCTCGGCCACGTTCGCCTCGGTGTCGAAGCCAGCGATCTGCTGCTTCAGGATCTCCGAGATCTCGGCGGGACGGATGTCCATGGTCAGGCGGCCCCTTTCATCGCGTACTGCAGGCGCTGCAGCTTGGATTTGATGCTGTTGTCATAGAGCCGGGATCCGATCCGCAGGATCAGCCCGCCGAGGATCGAAGGATCCACGCGCTCCGAAAGCTTCACGCCGGAGAACCCGGCTTCGGTCAGCCGCGCGCTGATCTGCGCGCGCTGGGTGTCGGTCAGCGGATGCGCGCTGGTGACATGCGCGGTCTGCTGGCCACGGCGCGCCGCGAGCAGCGCACCAAAGGCCTGCGCCACCTGCGGCAGGGTGAAGAGGCGGCGGTTCGCCACCAGCACGCCCACCAGGTTGCGGACCTCGGCGCCGATGCCGACGCTGTCCAGGATGGCGAAGGCGCCCTTCTTCTGCGAGGCGCTGTCGAGCCGCGGATCAGCGACGAAGGCACGGAAGGCCTCGTCGTCGCGCCACAGCGCAAAGAGCCGTTCGAGATCGGTGGCGATGCGGTCCACCACGGCCGGATCCGTCTGGCGACGGTCATCCGCAAGGCCCAGCAAGGCCTGCGCATAGCGCTCGGCAAGGCCGGAAGTGGTGGGGGCGGAGGAGGAAATCGTCTCGGCGGAGGCCACGGGCAGTCCCGGTCCTGTTCCTGATGGCGCGCGTGCGCGGGTCCGCCACCAGGCGTCCGCCGGCGCGGTGCGGGGCCTTTACCATGGGGTTCACGGCCCCGCAATCTGGCCCGCGCCTCGACTTTTCGGCCGTGTCGGAACCGGTGCAAGGCGCGGTTGCGGCAGGGTTCCCGTGGCAATTCAGGGAATAAAGAGGAGACCAGCGGCATGGCCCGGCGCGCGGCACTGTTCTTCGGCTGGCAGGTGGTCGCCGCGGCCTTCGTCGTCGCCGTGTTCAGTTGGGGCATCAATTTTTACGGCCCCTCGATCTATCTGCACGCCCTGCATGCGCGAGAAGGCTGGTCGCTCTCCCTGATCTCGGCCGCGATCACCCTGCATTTCCTGGCGAGTGGCCTGGTGGTGACGCGCCTTCCCGCCCTTCACAAGCGCCACGGCCTGGTCGCGGTGACGCGTGCCGGGCTGCTGGCCTGCGCCGCCGGTGCCATGGTCTGGGGGCATGCCTCGGCGCCCTGGCACCTGATCCCGGCCGCCCTGCTGACCGCGCTCGGCTGGGCGCTGACCAGCGGGGTTGCGATCAATGCCATGGTGGCGCCCTGGTTCGACCGGCGGCGCGGCGCCGCCCTCTCCATGGCCTTCAACGGCGCCAGCATGGGGGGCGTGCTCTTCGCCCCGCTCTGGGCGGCGCTGATCGGGGCCTTCGGCTTCGCGGGCGCCTCGGTCTGGGTCGGGCTGCTGGTGGCCTGCATCGGCTGGGTGCTGGCCGGGCGCTGGTTCGCGGCCAGCCCGGCGGAAATGGGCCTGTTCCCCGATGGCGCCCCGGGGCCGCCGGCGCCGCGCCCGATGGCCGCCCCTGCCGGGCCGCTCTGGCGGCAGGGGCCGTTCCGCAGCCTCTCCCTCGCCTTCGCCCTCGGGCTGCTGGCGCAGATGGGGCTGCTGACGACGTTGTTCTCCATCCTGGCGCCGGCACTCGGCGAGGCCGGGGCGGGGCTGGCGATGAGCGCGGCGACCGCCTGCGCCGTCATCGGCCGCACCGCGGTTGGGGTGCTGCTGCCGCCGGGGATGGACCGGCGGCTGGCGGGCTGCGGCAACTTCCTGCTGCAGGCCGCCGGCTGCCTGGTGCTGGCCTTGGCCGGCGGCGCGCCGGCGGCGCTGCTCCTCGGGGTGGTGCTGTTCGGCCTCGGGATCGGCAACCTGCTCTCCCTGCCGCCGCTGATCGCCCAGACGGAATGGCCGCCAGAGGAGGTGGCGGCGGTGCTCGCCCTGCTGACCGCGGTGAACCAGGCCTTCTACGCCTTCGGCCCGGCGCTGTTCGGGGCGGCGCTGGAGGGCTGGGGCGCGGCGGCCCCGCCGGCCCTGGCGGCGGCGCTGCAGGTGGCCGGCGCAGGGGTGCTGCTGACAGGGCGGCGGCGGGGCTGAACAGCGGGACAGATCGGCCTGCCCTGTCAGCGCCCACAGCGGATGGCGCTCAAGACCGGACGCCGGCCCGTTGGAGTCCTTGCCATCCGGGCAGGCTCACGCGGCCGGTCGTTCACGGCCTCCCACGAACCGCGCTACAGGAATCCCACCGGGTCCACATCCACCTGCACCCGGACATGGTTCGGCACCGGCACCCGCGCCAGCCATTCCCGCAGGATCGGCTGCACCGCGATGTCGCGCCGGGTCTTCAGCAGCAGCCGCCGGCGGTGCCGCCCGCGCAGCAGCGCCAGCGGCGCCGGGGCCGGGCCCAGCACCTGCACCCCCTCCCCGCCCGGTGCCGCGAGGCCGAGGTCGCGCGCCGTCCGGTCCGCCTCCCGCTCCTCCTCCGAACTCACGATCAGCGCGGCGAGGCGACCGAAGGGCGGCCAGTGGCCGGGGCGGCGCATCGCCGCCTCCTCCTGCATGAAGGCGTCGAGATCGCCCGAGACCAGCGCCCGCATCACCGGGTGGTCGGGCGAGAAGCTCTGCAGCAGCACCCTCCCCGGCGCCTCCGCCCGGCCGGCGCGGCCCGCCACCTGGTGCAGTAACTGCACCGTGCGCTCGGCCGCCCTCAAATCGCCACCCGCCAGGCCAAGATCGGCATCCACCACGCCGACCAGGGTGAGGTGCGGGAAATGCCAGCCCTTGGCGACGATCTGCGTGCCGATGATGAGGTCCACCTCGCGGTCCTGGATCGCCCGCGCCGCCTCGGCCGCAGCGGCCGGCCCCGGCAGGGTGTCGGAGGCCATGACCAGGCGCCGTGCGTCCGGCCACAGCGCAGTGGCCTCCTCCAGCACACGCTCCACCCCGGGACCGACGGCCGTCAGGCTGTTCGCGGTCCCACATTCGGGACATTCGGCCGGGGGGGCCTCGGCATGGCCGCAATGGTGGCATTGCAGGCGGCGCTGCGCGCGGTGCTCCACCAGCCAGGCGGTGCAGTTCGGGCAGCGCAGCCGGTGGCCGCAATGCCGGCAGAGCGTCAGCGGCGCATAGCCCCGGCGATTGAGGAAGAGCATGGCCTGCTCCCCCCGCTCGATGGTGGCCGTGACGGCCTCCGCCAGCGGCGGCGAGAGGAATCGCCCGCGCTCCGGCGGGGTGCGACGCAGGTCGATCACCTCGACCGCCGGCAGGGTCGCACCGCCATGCCGCTGCGGCAGGTGGAGCGCGCCGTAGCGCCCCATCTCCACATTCGTCAGGCTCTCCAGGCTCGGCGTCGCGGAGACCAGGATGCAGGCGGCCTTGGACAACCGGGCGCGGACCACCGCCATGTCGCGGGCGTGGTAGACCACGCCGTCCTCCTGCTTGAAGGCGGTCTCGTGCTCCTCATCGACCACGATGAGGCCGAGATCGGGAAAGGGCAGGAAGAGCGCGCTGCGGGCGCCGACCACCACGGGCGCATCCCCCTCCGCCACCGCCCGCCAGGTATCGCGGCGGGTGCGGGAGGTGACCTCGGAATGCCAGAGCGCCGGGGCGACGCCGAAGCGGGCCCTGAACCGCTCCAGCCACTGGGCGGAGAGCGCGATCTCGGGCAGCAGCACCAGTGCCTGCCGCCCCTGCCGCAGGCATTCGGCCACGGCATCCAGATAGACCTCGGTCTTGCCGGAGCCGGTGACGCCCGTGAGCAGGGTGACGCCGAACGCCCGCGCCTTGACCTGGGCGCGCAGCGCCGCCCCGGCCTCCGCCTGGTCCGCCGCCAGCGCCGGGCCGGGATGCTCCGGGTCCGGCCGTTTGAAGCGGCTCCGGTGCGGCAACAGGGCCGGGCGGATCAGCCCGTTCTCCGCCATGCCCCGCAGCACGCCGAGCGAGACGCCGGCGGCCTCGGCCAGCGGGGCGCCGGCATAGACCTCGCCGGGGCGCATCGCCTCCATCACCCGCTGCCGCTCGGGCGTGATGCGGGGGCGGCTGTTGCCCCCGGGCGGCGCCAGGATCCAGCCGGCCTGGGGAGTCGGTGCCTCCAGCGCCGCCGGCACGCTCATCGCCATGCGCAGCACCGCGCCGGGCGGGCTGAGCGTGTAGGCCGACACCCAATCGATGAAGCGCCGGAGGTTCGCCGTCATCGGCGGGGCGGGCAGCACGGCGGAGACGGGGCGCAGCCGGCGATCCGGGATCGGGTTCGGCTCGGGCTCCGTCGGCGGGTCCCAGACCACCCCCAGCACTTCTCTTTGGTTGAGCGGAACGGAGACGAATTCTCCTGGACGGAGGTCCATGGAAGCAGGCACTGCGTAGTCATAGGCCCCGGCCAGCGGCAGGGGCAGCAGAACCGGCACCCGTGTCCTGGCCGACACGGTCAGCGTGTCTTTCATATCGCGGTGCTTTCCCGGGCGGGGGAGCATCGGGTATCCTGTTCCAGAACAATTGCGCAACGAGTGCCCGAGCCCCCCACCGCTGCGCCTGCATTGAAGGATCCCCCGACCATGAAGTTCTTCGTGGACACCGCCGAGGTGTCGGAGATCCGCTCCCTTGCCGAGGCGGGCCTGGTCGATGGTGTCACCACCAATCCCAGCCTGATCGCCAAGTCTGGCCGCAGGATGGCCGAGGTGATCGCCGAGATCTGCGCCATCACGCCCGGCCCGGTCTCCGCCGAGGTCACCGCCACGGAATACGGGGACATGCTGGCGGAAGGCCGGTACCTCCGCGAGATCGCGCCCAATGTCGCGGTCAAGGTCCCGCTGACCGAGGCCGGCCTGCGCACCTGCCGCGCCCTCTCGGCCGAGGGCACCCTGGTGAACGTCACCCTCTGCTTCTCCCCCGCGCAGGCGCTGCTCGCCGCCAAGGCCGGCGCTACCTACATCTCGCCCTTCGTCGGCCGCCTCGACGACATCGCCACCGACGGGATGCAATTGATCGCGGACATCGTGAAAATATACCGCAACTACCCGCATCTTAAGACAGAAGTCCTCGTGGCGTCCATCCGCCACCCGGTCCATCTGGTCGAGGCCGCCAAGCTCGGCGCCGAGGTGGCGACCCTGCCGCCCGCGGTCATCCGCCAGCTCCTCAAGCACCCGCTGACCGATCGAGGGCTGGAGGCCTTCCTGGCGGATTGGCGCAAGACGGGCCAGAGCATCCTGTGAGCGTCACACAGACCGGCGCCGTCCCTCTGCCGGAGCCCGAGCCGGAGCTCCCCACCGCCGAGGCCGTGGCCGCCTTCCTGCAGGCGCATCCGGACTTCCTGGCGGAGCGGCCGGATCTGTTCCGCGCCCTGACCCCGCCACGCCGCATCCATGGCGAGCGACTGGCCGACCACATGTCGGCCATGCTCGCCGCCGAGCGGCGCCGGGTCCGCAGCCTGGAGGCGGAGATGGATGCCGCCGTCACCGCCGGCCGCGCCGGCCACGGCCTGACCATCCGCGTCCGCCTCGCGGTGCTGGCGCTGATGCGCAGCACCGACGTGATCGACGCGGTGACGCAGGAGTTGCCGGCGCTGCTGGGCATCGAGACCTGCACCCTGCTGAGCGAGAAGCCCGACCGCCGCGGCATCATCTACCTGCCGCGCGGCACGGTCATGCGCCTCATGGGCCCGGGCAAGGACGCGCTGGTGCGTTCCGCCCCGACCGAGACCGACACGTTGCACGAGGAAGCCGCCTCGCTCGTCTTGCGGGACGCGCTGGTGCGGGTGCCGGTCTGGACCGGCACCCCGACCATCCTGGCCCTCGGGGCGCGCGACCCGCACGCCCTGCCGGCGAAGCAGGCCACCGCGACCCTCGCCTTCCTGGGGCGGGCGGTGGCGGCGGCACTGGCGCGCTGAGCCGACCAGGACCCTGGGGGGCGTCGCCCCCCAGCCCCCCCGCCAGGGGTCAGGCGACCCCTGGACCGGCCTGAGTCTGCCCATGACCGGCGCCGAGGCTCGCCTTCGATATCTCGACTGGCTGGCGCGCGAGCGGCGCGCGGCGGGCAACACCGTCGAGGCCTATGGGCGGGATCTCGCCGACTTCCTGCATTTCCTCAACGGGCATCTGGGCGAGGAGCCGGATCTGGGCGCGCTCGCCGGGCTGCGGCCGGCCGATCTCCGCGCCTTCCTCGCCGCCCGCGCCGCGGCCGGCGCCGGCGCCGCGACCCGCGCGCGCCAGCTCGCCGCCATCCGGGGCTTCCTCCGCCATCTCGCGAAGACCCGGGGGCTGGAGCCCCTCGCCCTCTCCACCATCCGCGGCCCCCGCCTGAAGCCGCCCGTGCCGCGCGCCCTGACGCCCGGGCAGGCGCGCGAGGCCGCCAGCGATATCGGCCAGGTGCACGACCCCGCCCGCGCCGAACGCCCGGCCGAACAGGCCGCGCGCGATGTCGCGCTCATCACCCTACTCTATGGCTGCGGCCTGCGCATCTCGGAGGCACTGTCGCTGGAGGTCCGGGATGCGCCGCTGCCGGGCGCCGAGACGGCGTTGCGCATCACCGGCAAAGGCGGCAAGCAGCGCCTGGTGCCGGTGCTGCCGGCGGTGCGCCAGGCGATCGCCGCCTATCTTGCGCTGCGTCCCGCCGCGGCACCGGATGAGCCGCTCTTCCTCGGCGCCCGCGGCAAGCGGCTGGACCCGGCCGTCGCGCAGAAATCCCTGCGGGAGTACCGCCGCCTCGCCGGCCTGCCGGAGCATGCGACGCCGCATGCGCTCCGGCACTCCTTCGCCACCCATCTGCTGGGCGGCGGCGCCGATCTGCGCGCGATCCAGGAATTGCTGGGGCATGCCAGCCTCTCCACCACGCAGCGCTATACCGCGGTGGACGCCGCCGGGCTGCTGGCAACCTGGAAGAAGGCGCATCCGCGGGCGGACTGATCAACGGCCAGGATGCATGACCCGGTATGGCGCCCTGCCGGGCCGGCATGATCCGCTGCCCCTGGGGCGTGGCCCGTCAACCGACACGGAGCCGCCGGCATCGCGTCACGCCCGGCGCGGGCGGCCGGCGCCGCCGGCGTCGCCCGCCGCGGCGCATCAGGCGGGCACCCTCGCCCGGTTCAGCTGCCATAGCTTCAGGTTCAGCGCGCCCGCGAAGGTCACCCAGGCCAGATAGGGCGCCATCAGCCAGACGGCGGTCGCGCTGACCAGCGCGAAGGCGAGCGTCGTCGCCAGGATCGTCAGCCACAGCGCCACCAGTTCGATGAAGGCCAGGTCCATCCGCTTCATGCCGAAGAAGATCCAGGACCAGGCGGCATTCAGCACCAGCTGCACGCCCCAGAGCAGGAGCGCGAGCGGCGCGCCGGCGAAGCCCGCCTGTCGCCAGACCAGCCAGGCGGCGACCGCCATCATCACGTAGAGCACCGCCCAGGCCGGCGGGAACAGCCAGTTCGGCGGGTTCCAGGCGGGCTTGGCCAGCCCCTCATACCATGCGCCAGGCTTGAAGATCGCGCCGGTCGCGGCCGCCGCGAAGCAGGCGAGGAGGAAGCCGATGAGGCCGGCGGTCGCGGTCATGCCCATGCCGCGCAGATGGTCCCGCGGCCGGCCCTGTCGAGGGCGGGCGCCTGGCGCGCCGGCGGGGGGCTTCCGGCGGGCTCAGGGCCGGTTCGCCTCCTCCTTCGCCAGCCAGGCCTGCGCCGCGACATCCGCCCCTGAGGGCAGCGGCGCGATCGGCGCCGCCATCCAGGCCAGGATGTCGCGCGCCACCACCTCCCGCTGCAGGTCGCGCAGCAGCAGGTGCCAGCCCTGTTCGTAATAGGCGACGCGCTCCAGCTGGTCGTCCCGCATGCCGCGCACCACCCGGCGCGCCGCCCGCGGCGGGATGATCTTGTCCCTGGCGCCGAGCAGGATCAGCACCGGCGCGGCCCCGGGCCGCAGCGCGGTGCGGCAGCAGGCCGGCAGCGCCGCGATCGCCGCATCCATCAGGTCCACCAGCCCATGCGCGGCATCGACGCGGGTGATCTTCAGGGTCAGCGGGTCGCGCGACCAGCGGCGCAACGCCTCCTCATTGTCGGTGGCGACGATCCCGCCCGCCGTGCCGGGGAAGCCGACCAGCGGCATGGTGCGGGAGGCAAGCCAGAGACCCCAGCGCATCACCGCCGGCATGTCCTCCCTGCCCCAGAAGGCCGGCGCCATCAGCACATAGCCATCGGCCGGCGGCGGGGCGGGGCCGGTCGCGGCCAGCACCGCGACGGCCGCCCCCATGCTCTCTCCCAGCATGACCAGCGGCACGCCGGGATGGCGGGCGCGGATCAGCCGGGCGGCGGCGGCGGCATCGGCCGCCAGCGTCTCCGTCCCGGCCCAGATGCCGGGATGCGGCGACGCGCCGAAGCCGCGCTGGTCATAGGCATAGATGGCGACGCCCTCGGCGGTGAAGGCGGGCGCTGCTTCCTCCATGAAGTTCCGCGCCGCGTCGTTGAAGCCATGCAGGCCGAGGATGACGGCGTGCGGCGGGCCCTCCGGCAGCCAGCGCCGCAGCGGCAGCCGGGCACCGTCCGGCATGACCAGCCCATCCCCGGCGACCGCGGGCGCCATCACCGCCGGCCCGGCCGGCATCACCACCGGCGTGCAGGCGGCGGCCAGCAGGCCGGCCAGCAGCGCCCCGGCACGGAGCGCGGTGCCAAGGCGGCGGGCGACGGGTCGGCGAGGATTCACGCGTGGGCCATCCGGTCCTGTGGGCTGGCGCAGGGCGCGGGGGGCACCGGTCTGCGCGCGCCATACCGAATATAGGGAGCTTAACGCTTCGTGGTCAGCATGACGGCCTTCCGGCACCGCCGGGCCGCCCGGTCTGGCCCCTGCGCGCGGCACCGATTATGGTGCCGCCGATCCCGCCCAGACCACAGAGGACCCCCGATGCGCGACGGCAACCAGACCGGCTATGCGCCCAAGCCCGTGCCGGGCGTCACCCCCGACCAGCGGATCGAGGTCGAGACCCGCAGCGTGCCCTGCGATGGCGAGGTCGGCGTGGGTGGCCTCGGCCATCCGCGCGTCTGGCTGCGCATCGCCGCCGGCTACGACCAGGTGACCTGCCCCTACTGCTCCATCACCTATGTGCTGAAGCCCGGCGCGGGGGATGACGGCCATCACTGAGGACAGCGCCGCCCCGGAGGCCGAGCGCCTGCGCGGCAATGCGCTCGCCGGCGCCGCGGCCTCGGCCGAGGTGGTGCCGGTGACGCCGCCCGGCGCCCGGCATCTCGTGCTGGTGGATGGCTCCGGCTACATCTTCCGCGCCTTCCACGCGCTGCCGCCGATGACGCGGCCGGACGGCACGCCGGTGAATGCCGTCTTCGGCTTCACCCAGATGCTGAGCCGCTTCCTAATGGACCATCGCGGCAGCCATATCGCCGTGGTGTTCGACGCCAGCCGCGTCACCTTCCGCAACGACATCTATGCCGAATACAAGGCGCACCGGCCGGACCCGCCGCCCGAACTCGTGCCGCAATTTGCCCTGATCCGGGAGGCGACGGACGCCTTCGGCGTCGCCTGCATCGAGCAGCCGGGCTTCGAGGCGGACGACATGATCGCCGCCTATGCCCGGGCCTTCGCGGCGGATGGCGGGGAGGTGACGATCGTCTCCTCCGACAAGGACCTGATGCAGCTGGTCCGCCCCGGCGTGCAGATGCTGGACCCGATCAAGCAGAAGCCGATCCGGGAGGCCGAGGTCGCCGAGAAATTCGGCGTCCCGCCGGAAAAGGTGGCGGATGTGCAGGCCCTGGCCGGCGACCCGACGGACAATGTCCCGGGCGTGCCGGGCATCGGCATCAAGACCGCGGCGCAGCTCATCACCGAATATGGCGACCTGGAGTCGCTGCTGGCCAATGCGCCGAAGATCAGGCAGCCCAAGCGGCGCGAGGCGCTGGTCGGGAATGCCGAGCAGGCTCGCATCTCCAAGAAGCTGGTCACGCTGGACGAGAACGCGCCGCTGACCGCGCCGGTCGAGGCACTGGCGGTGAAGCCGCCGGAGCCGGCGAAGCTGGCGAAGTTCCTGCAGGAACAGGGCTTCCGCAGCGTCCTCGCCCGCATGGGGCTCGGCGAGGCGGCCGGCGATGCCGGCACGCGGGCGCGCAACGGCGCGATCGCCGCGCATGCCGCGGCCGCCGCCCTGCCGGCGGCGCCCGAGCCGGGCAGCGCGCCCTACGGCAATTACGAGACGGTCACGACCCTCGAGGCGCTGCAGGCCTGGATTGCCGAGGCGACAGCGGCCGGCGTGGTCGGGCTGGACACCGAGACGGACAGCCTGAACGCACTGCGCGCCAGGCTGGTCGGCCTCTGCCTTGCCACCGCGCCCGGCCGTGCCTGCTACATCCCGCTGCGCCATGTCGCGGCGGGCGGCGGCCAGGGCGACATGCTGGCCGCGCCGGAAGCGGCGCCGCCGCAGATCCCCTTCGATCAGGCGATCGAGGCGCTGCGCCCGCTGCTGACCGACCGCAGCGTGCTGAAGGTGCTGCAGAACGCCAAGTATGACCTGGAGGTGCTCTGCCGCGCGGAGAATGGCGGCATCGCGGTCGCGCCGGTCGACGACACCATGATGATCTCCTACGCCATGGAGGCGGGGCGGCACGGGCATGGGATGGACGAGCTCTCGGTGCTCCATCTCGGCCACAAGCCGATCCCCTTCGAGGAGGTCTGCGGCACCGGCCGCGCCCGCGTCACCTTCGACAAGGTGCCGCTCGACAAGGCCACCGCCTATGCGGCGGAGGATGCCGACGTCACCCTCCGGCTCTGGCACATCCTGCGGCCGCGGCTCAGGGAGGACGGCTCCCTCGCCCTCTATGAGCAGGTGGAGCGGCGGATGGTCGCGGTGCTGCGCGACATGGAACTCGCCGGCATTAAGGTGGACGGCGCCGAGCTCGCCCGCATCGGGGAGGATTTTTCCGGGCGCATGGCGGCGCTGGAGCAGGAGATCCACGAGCTCGCCGGCCGGCCCTTCAATGTCGGCTCGCCGAAGCAGCTCGGGGAGATCCTGTTCGACGAGATGAAGCTGCCCGGCGGCAAGCGCAGCAAGGCGACCGGCGCCTGGGGCACGGATGCCTCCGTGCTCGAGGAGCTGGCGGCGCAGGGCACCCCGCTGCCGCGCAAGGTGCTGGACTGGCGGCAGCTCTCGAAGCTGAAATCCACCTATGTGGATGGCCTCGCCGCGGCGATCGACCCGCGCGACGGCCGCGTCCATACCGACTTCTCCATGGCCATCACCAGCACGGGGCGGCTCTCCTCCACCGAGCCGAACCTGCAGAACATCCCGGTGCGGACCGAGGAGGGCCAGCGCATCCGCCGCGCCTTCGTCGCCGAGCCGGGGCATGTGCTGCTGTCGGCCGACTACAGCCAGATCGAGCTGCGGCTGCTGGCGCATCTCGCCGATGTCCCGGCGCTGCGAGAGGCCTTCGAGACGGGCCAGGACATCCACGCCCGGACGGCCGCCGACATCTTCCGCCTGCCGCCGGACGCGGTGGACAAGGAGGCCCGGCGGCGCGCCAAGACCATCAATTTCGGCATCATCTACGGCATGTCGGCCTTCGGCCTGGCGGGGCGCCTCGGCATCTCGCCGGCGGAGGGGCGCGGCATCATCGATGCCTATTTCGGCCAGTATCCCGGCATCCGCGACGCCATGGAGCGGCTGAAGGAGGAGGCGCGGCTGCAGGGCTATGTCTCCACCTCCTTCGGCCGGAAGCTCTGGGTGCCCGATATCGGCGCCAAGGACATGGTCCGTCGCGCCGGGGCGGAGCGCGCCGCCATCAACGCCCCCTTCCAGGGCGGCGCCGCCGAGATCATCAAGTGCGCCATGGTCCGGGTGCCGGGGGCGTTGAAGGCCGCCGGCCTTTCGGCCCGAATGCTCCTGCAGGTGCATGACGAGCTGGTCTTCGAGGTGCCGCAGGCGGAGGTGGAGCAGACCGCCGCGCTGGTGCGCGAGGTGATGGAGGGGGTGGTCACGTTGCGCGTGCCGCTCGCGGTCGAGGTCGGCACCGGGCGGAGCTGGGCCGAGGCGCACTGATCGAATGGCCCGGATGCGTGCCAGCATTCGGGCAGGAGCGGCGCACCTGCGGCGGGCGGCGGAAGCTGCCCCGGCACGGGCCGTCGCCCGCGCTGCAGGCATGACACCTCGTCCCGGCGGGGAGCATGCCGGATCACGTCCTGGCCTGGTGACGGTCCATCACGGCGTGGCCCGGCAGCCCAGGCCCGCCGAACCGGGCCGCCTCCGGCCCGCCCTGGACCGGGGCATGCTGCCCGGTCGATCGGCCCTACCGCGGCCGGACCACCTCCACCCCGCCCGGCGGCGCCAGGCCGCGCGCCTGCAGGCATTCGCGGTAGGCACGGAGCTGGGCCTCGCGCACCTCGCCTTCCAGGCGCGTCTGGTTGAAGGTGTTGTTGGGGTTCATTTCCCGGTTCAGCGCCCGCACCTCCGGCGCGTTGCGGGATTCGAGCCAGCAGGCGCGGTGCTCCGGCGTCTCCGGCCCCGCCGGCATGGCCGGGGTCACGTCGCGAACAAGGCTGCAGGCGCCGAGCAGCAGCGCCGCGAGCGGAAGCGCGAATCTCATCCGTGCGCCAGCCAGTCCTCGATCAACCGGCGGGCGATGGAATCCGCCCGCGGCAGGGCGAAGCCATGCGCCGCCGGGTCGCGGATCTCGGCCCGGCTGAACCAGCGGGCGTCGCGCAACTCCTCCCGGTCGATGGTGATCGCCTCGGTCAGCCCCTCGGCATGGAAGCCGAGCATGATGGAGGAGGGGAAGGGCCAGGGCTGGGAGGAATGGTAGCGCACCAGGCCGACCGCGACGCCGGCCTCCTCCATCACCTCCCGCCGCACCGCCTCCTCCAGGCTCTCGCCCGGCTCCACGAAGCCGGCGAGGGTCGAGTACATGGTGGTATTCGGGAAGCGCTGGGAATGGCCGAGCAGGCAGTGGTCGCCGCGCACCACCAGCATGATGACCGCCGGGTCGGTGCGCGGGAAATGCTGCGCGTTGCAGTTGGTGCAGACCATGACATGGCCGGCCGAGCGCGGCTCGCAGCCATGGCCGCAGACGCCGCAGAAGCGGTGCTTGGTCCGCCAGTGCATCAGGCCACGGGCATGGGCGAGGACGCTGGCCTCGCCCGCCGGCAGCAGCCCGGCGACGGCGCGGAGATCGGTAAAGGCGCCCATGCCTTCGGGCAGCAGCGGCAGCGGATCCTCCGCCTGCGAGCAGTCCACGCCGAAGACCGGCCGCCCCTCCCAGAGGCCGAGGAAGGCCCAGGGCCCGCCGGCCATGCGCACCGCCTCGGCGGCGGCGCCGGTCAGCAGCACGGCTTCCGGCGCGCCCTCCTGCACGCCCTTCATCAGGCTGCGGCTGCGCCAGACCGGGACGAAGAGGGTGTCCGGATCGGCGAGCGCGGCCGTGATCCAGTCGGCATCCTCGCGCCGCAGTGCGGCACGGTCGAGGGGGCTGCCGGTATAGGCGTTGGGGCGGCTGGCGGGGATCGAGAGCATGGGAGGGGGACCGTGCCATGCGGTCGGTCGTCCGGCAACCGGGGCTGGCCGGGATCGTGGAAACCGCGGCGCCGGGGCCTTATTGTTCCGGGCGGAGGCTGCCATGCCGGACGATCTCTACCACCGTGACATCCTGGCCTGGTCCATCGCCCAGGCGGAGCGCCTGCGCCGCGTCGCGGCGGGGGAGCGGGTGAACGACATCGACTGGGAGAATGTGATCGAGGAGATCGAGTCGGTGGGGCGGAGCGAGGCGCGGTCGGTCGATTCCCTGCTCACCCAGGCCCTGATCTATGCGCTGAAGGTCAATGCCTGGCCCGACCACGCAGCGGCACGCAAGTGGCGGAACGAGATCGGGCTGTTCCTCGACCAGGCACGATCCCGCTATTCGCCCGGTATGGTGCAGGTCCTCGACCTCGCCGCCATGCATCGGCGCGCCCGGCGGCTGGTCCTGGACCTCGACATGCGCCGCCCACCGCAGCTCCTGCCGGAGGCCACTGACCTCACCCTGGCGGGCCTCCTCGACGAGTCGCTCGGCGCCGATGCCCTGATCGCCCGCCTGAAACCCCGTTGAATCCGCACCGGCCGGCCATTCCGCCCCCACCCATTGTGCAGAAGGCCCCTGGGCATGATATGGTGCCCTCGGAAGGTCGGCGGTGGACGGGCTCCTCGCCAACCCGGTCAGGTCCGGAAGGAAGCAGCCGTAACGGGTTCTTGCCCGGGTCGCTTGTCGGCCTTCCACCCCTCCGGGGCGCCCTGCCCCGCGGATGCCCCTCGGCCCGGCGGGCCACCGCCTGACAGGATCCCGCCGCAGCGATGTCCTCCACCCTCTTCGGCACCCCCGAGACGCCGGATGCGCCCGTGGGCCAGGATCCAGAACAGGGCCTGCGCGAGCCGCCGCCGCCCGAGGGTCCGGGCCTGTTTGGTGATGCCTTCGGCCCAGCGCCGGCCACCGAGTCGCCGGCAGAGCCCGTGCTTGCCCCTGCCCCGCCGCCGGCGCCAGCCACGGCCGAGCCGGCCGCCACGCCCTACCGGGTGCTGGCGCGGAAGTACCGCCCGACCAATTTCAACGAGCTGATTGGCCAGGACGCCCTGGTCCGGACGCTCCGCAACGCCTTCGCGCAGAACCGCGTGGCGCATGCCTTCATGCTCACGGGCGTCCGCGGCGTCGGCAAGACCACCACCGCCCGCATCATCGCCCGCGCGCTGAACTGCGTCGGGCCGGACGGCACCGGCGGGCCGACGCCGGAGCCCTGCGGGGTCTGCCCGGAATGCAAGGCGATCCTCGCCGACCGCCATCCGGATGTGCAGGAGCTCGACGCCGCCTCCAACAACGGCATCGACGATGTGCGGGAGCTGCGGGAGCGCCTGCGCTACCGCCCGGCCCAGGGCCGCTTCAAGGTCATCATCCTGGACGAGGTCCACATGCTGTCCACGGCGGCGTTCAACGCGCTGCTGAAGACGCTGGAGGAACCCCCGGCCCAGGTGAAGTTCATGCTGGCGACCACCGAGTTGCGGAAGGTCCCGGCCACCATCCTCTCGCGCTGCCAGACCTTCCACCTGAAGCGGGTGCCGCAGGCGGAGCTGCGGGCGCATTTCGCCCGGATCGCCGGGCAGGAGCAGGTCGGCATCGAGGAGGAGGCGCTGGCCATGCTGGCCCGCGCCGCCGATGGCTCGGTCCGCGACGGGCTCTCGCTGCTCGACCAGGCGATCGCCCTCGGCGGGCCGGAGGGGAGCGTGACCGCCGAGGCGGTGCGGGAGATGCTCGGCCTGGCCGACCGCGCCCTGGTGCTGGACCTGATGGAGGCGGTGATGGCCGGCGACACGCCGGCGGCCCTCACCCTGATGGACCGGGCGCATGAGCGCGGCGCCGACCCGGCGGTGGTGCTGCAGGACCTGCTGGAGCTGACGCATACGCTGACGCGGCTGAAGAGCGTCCCCGGGCTGAAGAACGACCCCAGCCTGACCGAGGGCGAGCGGACCCGCGGCGCGGCGCTGGCGGAGAAGCTCTCGGTGCCGGTGCTCGGCCGTGCCTGGCAGATGCTGCTGAAGGGCCTCGGCGAGGTGAACGAGGCGCCGGACCGGCGCGCGGCCTGCGAGATGGTGCTGATCCGGCTGGCGCATGTCGCCGAGCTGCCGACGCCTGGCGATCTGGTGAAGCGTCTGACTGACGGCTCGGGTGCCGTCCCCGCCGGCGGCCCCCGCCCCGCCCCGAACGGCAATGGCGGGGGCCTGCGCGCCATGGGCGGCGGCGGTGCGGTGCTGGCCGATGCGGTCACCGTCCAGGCCAACGCCAACCCACAGAGCTGGCGGGAGATCGTGGCCCTCGCCTCCGGCCGGAAGCCGATGCTGCACGCCCATCTCGTGCACAGCGTGCATGCCGTGCGGGTGCAGCCGGGCCGGATCGAGATCCGCCCCCTGCCGGCCGCGCCGCGCGACCTGGCGGGACAGCTCGGCGCGCTGCTGCAGGAGGTGACAGGCGAGCGCTGGACCATCACCCTCAGCAATGCCGAGGGCGAGCCGACACTCGCCGAGCAGGGCCGCGCCGCGGAGGCGGAGCGGCTGGTCGTCGCCCGGAGCCACCCGCTGGTGCAGTCCGTGCTGGCCGCCTTCCCCGGTGCCAGCATCGAGGCGGTGCGGGACGCCAATGCCGATGCCTATGGCCTCGGCGGTGCCATGGTCCTGCCGGCCCGGTCCGAAGACCAGCCGGAGGCGGAGCCGGGCGACATCCCGCCGACCGAGCCGGCAGAACCCGCCGACTACGACGATGTTCCACCCCCTGATGAAGAACGGTAGGCCGACCCCATGAAGAACCTGGGCAACATGCTGAAGCAGGCGCAGCAGATGCAGGCGCGCATGCAGGAGATGCAGGCCAAGCTGGAGGCCGCCGTGGTCGAGGGCCAGGCCGGCGCCGGCATGGTGAAGGTCCAGCTCTCCGGCAAGGGCGACCTGAAGCGCGTCTCGATCGACCCGAGCCTGATGAGCGCCGACGACCGGGAGGTGCTGGAGGACCTGCTGGTGGCGGCGCATGCCGATGCCAAGCAGAAGGTGGAGGCGCAGATGGCCGAGGAGATGCAGAAGGCGACCGCCGGCCTGAACATCCCGGGCGGCCTGCCCGGCGGCCTCAAGCTGCCCTTCTGAGCCCAGGGCCGGGGCGGCACGGCCGCCCCACTGCCCCCCCGAAGCATGGCGGCGGACCTTGAACGGCCCGCTGGCGGGGTCCGATGCCTGAACAGAACCCCATCGAGCATCTGATCGGATTGCTGGCGAAGCTGCCCGGCTTCGGCCGGCGCAGCGCGCGCCGTGCCGTGCTGAAGATGCTGATGCAGCCGGAGCAGGCCATGCTGCCGCTCGCGGCCGCCCTGCAGGAGGCCGCGGCGGCGGTGCAGCCCTGCCGCATCTGCGGCAATCTGGGTGCCGTGAACCCCTGCGGCCTCTGCCGCGACCCGCAGCGCGACCATGGCCTGATCTGCGTGGTGGAGGGCGTCTCCGAGCTCTGGGCGCTGGAGCGGGCGCATGCCCATCGTGGCCTCTACCACGTGCTGGGCGGCACCCTTTCGGCGCTGGGGGGCGTGGGGCCGGAGGACCTGGCGGTGCAGCCGCTACTCGCGCGGATCGAGGGGGCCAGCGAGCCGGTGCGGGAGGTGATCCTGGCCCTGCCGGCCACCGTCGATGGCGCGACCACGGCGCATTACCTGACGGACCGGCTGCGCCCGACCGGCGTGCAGGTCACGCGGCTGGCGCAGGGCGTGCCGATCGGGGGCGCGCTGGACGTGCTGGATGAGGGCACGCTGGCGGCGGCGCTGAAGGCGAGACGGGTGGTTTAGGAAAACCATACTTGGAATGGGCGCCTGCAATTCTTGCGAGTAGGCGCTTCCGGTTAATCGTGGCCTGCCACAACCAGAATGACTTATTGCTGGAATTCGGCAGCCTCAGCGCAGAGCACTCAATCAATGCAAGTCTATGTTTTCTCTGCTCCGCTCTTTTCATCAAGAAGAATTCTCATTCCACGAAATAGAGCTTTGACATGGATACTTTCACTCAGGTCCATCATCGTTTCTGGTGGCTCGCAGGCGAACACAACGAAAACTGCATTGGCGAAAACGGGCCTCATGGAGGACAAGAAATACGACATGACCTCAATTTGGAATTCCCTAATGTTTCCCTTATGTATTATCATCCATCTAGGAGATCGGGACAGTTCTTTCCAACCCGAAGGTTCATTGCAAACCACTCCAGCCCATTTTTGCAAGAAGCGAGAACAAGTGCTAGACGACAACACCTCGTCATCATGAGGTATGTGGTCCTCCACGAATTCTCTCAATTCCACCCAATAGGTATCACGCTCTTGGGGCGAATCTGCCAGATCCGCCTCTTTATCGGCCAATCTCGCCTGGAATTTTATTGAAGCGCGGTAGAAAGCGTTAAGATGGTTGCTGTCGAAGGGCTCAATATTGGCCTTCTGAGGGTCAGCCGACCAGACCACGAATACGGCGTCGGCAAAAGCAGGCACCATCAACTGGGAAAGAGCCTGCAGAAATGCAGGGCTGAACCCTCGTAAGTTCCCCTTATGGGTGACAACCCAATCATGCATATTGAGCGGCGTGTAGGCTGATGGCGCTTCCACACTTCTGTCGGCAAGCACCTGAGAAAATTCGAGCGGCGCCAGCACGTGTTCTCCTGATTGCGAGTGGCGCAGCAGGAAATCGGCGATCTCTTTCCAGGCAGCATCATGATGCGGGAAATCTTTATCGGCATTCTCGAGGTCGATGAAGGAGTTCAGCCGGCGCCAAGTCTGCTTGACCAATTCCTCCCCGTCCGCGCATGGGCCTTCCCGCGGCGAAACTAAGTCCAGCGTGACAGCTGCGTCTTCAACCCGGCCGATTTCGTAGAAACGCCGCGCTTTTTCGACGATGAAATCCGTTTTCTTCGCGACATCAGCGCTCGCCATTTCGAGAATACGCATCGATTGGGACAGGCGTCCCTTGCTGGCGAGAGCCTGCGAGGCGTGAATCAGGTAGCTTGCAGAGAAGCATCTGCGGCGTCGCAGGCAGTTCCGCAGCGCGCCTCCTTCCACTAGACCGCCGGATACCAAATGGTCAAAGCTCTTCTTGAGACATCCAGCCTCAGAGGCATGCCGCAGGCTGTCATGCTGCGCAAAGGGCATCGGGACAGGCTCGGCAACAATCCTCGATAGTATAAGCTCCGCGTGCAATCTATCTTCCCAGAACAGCGGATCATAAATTACCTTGATTGATCCAGACACGTCCTGTTTTTTATTTCCATTCCATCATTAGTCACGGCATTGTAAAAAAGTTTTGGCCTTCTCTTGTCAAATTCCTCCACGATTTCAGGGTTTATAGAGTATTGTGGAGAGAAAGCAAGAGTGACGTGAGCACCGAAGAGCCGAATGAACTTGATAGCCGCATAGGCACCCATACTAGGGTCCGTTGACATTGGGGATTCACGCGGCAGACCGGCTGTGATTCAAGCTCCGCTTTGGCGGGGTTGGGGCGATGCTGGAGAGGTCTCGGTTCG
>JAESGY010000411.1_pt1 | contig 19440 bp, 22 predicted proteins | sample 9269841 | NCBI WGS metagenome assembly JAESGY01 (sample SAMN17022865, study PRJNA683097) | algae metagenome | isolation source: Spirirestis rafaelensis WJT71-NPBG6 and co-occurring heterotrophs from... | place: USA: Pinto Wells, Joshua Tree National Park, Colorado Desert, CA | collected 2006-08-15
ATCCGTGCGGATCGCTAGACCCCGTCCACTCATCGCGTCCTCCCCAGCCGGGTCGGACACAACCAGAATCACCTCGGCCCGCGTCGCCTCAACTCACGTCCGAGTCAGCATCAAGGCGGGGCGGTATGACATCGCAATTAGGTGAGCGGCTGCCGACCGGATGCAAAAGCTGCGTTTCGGGACCACCAGGCGTGCGCTTTCTTTCATCGCTGCCAGCTTCGCCGCAATGGTTCCGGAGCGCGCTCGGAACGCTTTCGAGGCGCGTTAACCAAAATCAGGTTAATCGACGTATTGCATTGCAACATCGGGCTTTTTTCATGCCGCCGTCGCTTGTCGGGCCGCAAGGTGCCGCGTAGATCACGCCGACCGGAGACGAGAAGGGGAGCCGTCGAATGGCCCAGGCAGCGGAGACCGCGGGCGCCAAGCGCAGGCCGCGGGCGGCAAAGGAAGCGCCGATGACGCGGGAGCAGCTGCAGCAGGCCTACCGGGACATGCTGCTGATCCGGCGCTTCGAGGAGAAGGCCGGCCAGCTCTACGGCATGGGCCTGATCGGCGGCTTCTGCCACCTCTATATCGGCCAGGAAGCGGTCGTCGTCGGCATGCAGATGTGCCTCGAGCCGGGCGATCAGGTCATCACCTCCTATCGCGACCACGGCCATATGCTCGCCACGGGCATGGAGGCGCGCGGCGTCATGGCGGAGCTGACGGGGCGCATCGGCGGCTATTCCAAGGGGAAGGGCGGCTCGATGCACATGTTCAGCCGCGAGAAGGGCTTCTTCGGCGGCCATGGCATCGTCGGCGCGCAGGTCTCGCTCGGCGCCGGCCTCGCCTTCTCCAATTGGTACCGCGAGAACCGCAATGTCTGCCTGACCTATTTCGGCGAGGGCGCGTCGAACCAGGGCCAGGTCTATGAGAGCTTCAACTTGGCGGCCCTGATGAAGCTGCCCTGCATCTTCATCATCGAGAACAACAAGTACGGCATGGGCACCAGCGTGGAGCGCGCCAGCGCCTCCCGCGACCTGTCGAAGAACGGCTCCCCCTGGGGCATCCCGGGCGAGCAGGTGAACGGCATGGATGTGATGGCGGTGAAGGAGGCCGGCGAGCGCGCCACCGCCCACTGCCGTGAAGGCAAGGGCCCCTACCTGCTGGAGATGAAGACCTACCGCTATCGCGGCCACTCCATGTCCGACCCGGCGAAGTACCGCACGCGGGAGGAGGTGCAGAAGATGCGCGAGCAGTCCGACCCGATCGAGACCGCGCGCAAGCTGCTGCTGGAGCAGGGCGCGAGCGAGGCGGAGCTGAAGAAGATCGACGACGAGGTGAAGGCGATCGTCCAGGATTCCGCCGATTTCGCGCAGGAAAGCCCCGAGCCGCCGGAGAGCGAGCTCTGGACCGATATCCTCATCGAGGAGGCCCGCTGAGATGGGCGTGCAGATCCTGATGCCGGCGCTGTCCCCGACGATGACGGAGGGCAAGCTGTCCCGCTGGCTGAAGAAGGAAGGCGACGAGGTCAGGTCCGGCGACGTGATCGCCGAGATCGAGACCGACAAGGCGACCATGGAAGTGGAAGCCGTGGATGAGGGAACCATCACGAAGATCCTGGTGCCCGAGGGCACCGAGGGCGTGTCGGTGAACTCCCCGATCGCCGAGCTGGATGGCGGCGGCGAGGCGACCTCGAAGGGTGCCGCGCCGGGCCAGGACACTGCCATGCCGCAGCAGCCGGCCCCGCCGGCGGCGGCGAGCCCGGAGGTCGGCCAGATCGCGAAGCAGGCCGAGGATTACGGCGCGGTCGCGCAGCGTGGGGCCGAGCGCGGCGAGGGCGCGGCGAAGGCCGGCGAGGCGGCCGCGGCGCCCGAGAAGGACTGGGGCCCGACCAAGCCCATGACGGTGCGGGAAGCCCTGCGCGACGCCATGGCTGCCGAGATGCGGGCCGACGACAAGGTCTTCCTGATGGGCGAGGAAGTCGCCCAGTACCAGGGCGCCTACAAGATCAGCCAGGGCCTGCTGGACGAATTCGGCGCGCGGCGGGTGATCGACACCCCGATCACCGAGCATGGCTTCACGGGCATGGCGGTCGGGGCCGCCATGAATGGGCTGAAGCCCATCGTGGAGTTCATGACCTTCAACTTCTCCATGCAGGCGATCGACCAGATCATCAACAGCGCCGCCAAGACGCTGTACATGTCCGGCGGCCAGCTCGGCTGCCCGATCGTCTTCCGCGGCCCGAACGGCGCGGCGGCGCGCGTCGCGGCGCAGCATTCGCAATGCTACGCCTCCTGGTACGCGCATGTGCCCGGGCTGAAGGTGGTGGCGCCCTGGTCGGCGGCGGATGCCAAGGGCCTGCTGCGCTCGGCCATCCGTGACCCGAACCCGGTGATCGTGCTGGAGAACGAGATCCTCTACGGCCACACCTTCGAGGTGCCGACGGCTGAGGACTTCATCGTCCCGATCGGCAAGGCGAAGGTCGAGCGCGCCGGCAAGGATGTCACCATCGTTGCCTATTCCATCGCCGTCACCTGGGCGATGCAGGCGGCCGAGGAACTGGCGAAGCAGGGGATCGAGGCGGAGGTGATCAACCTGCGCTCCATCCGCCCGCTGGATGCCGAGACCATCGCCAACTCGGTGAAGAAGACCAACCGGCTGGTGACGGTGGAGGAAGGCTGGCCCTACGCCAATATCGGCACCGAGGTGGCGATGCAGGTGATCGAGGCCGCCTTCGACTGGCTGGACGCGCCGCCGGTCCGCGTCTGCGGCAAGGACGTGCCGATGCCCTATGCCGCGAACCTCGAGAAGCTGGCGCTGCCGACGCAGCCCGAGATCATCGAGGCCGTGAAGCGCGTGACCTACAAATAGGGGCGGGGGGATACGTCCAATGGCCACCAACATCCTGATGCCCGCCCTGTCGCCCACCATGACGGAGGGCACGCTGGCGCGCTGGCTGAAGAAGGAAGGCGACGAGGTCAAGGCCGGCGACATTATCGCCGAGATCGAGACCGACAAGGCGACCATGGAGGTCGAGGCGGTCGATGAGGGCGTGCTGGGCAAGATCCTGGTCGGGGACGGCACCCAGGGCGTGAAGGTGAACGACCCGATCGCCGTGCTGGTCGAGCCGGGCGAGAGCGTCGGCGACCTGGCCCGGAAGGTGCCGGCCTCCCAGCCGGCATCCCAGGATGCCAAGGCGTCCGAGCCGGCGCAGTCGGCCAGCCAGGCCCCGGCGATCGAGGCGGTGAAGGAGGCCGGCGGCGAGGTGGCTGGCGCGGCGGAGCAGCCGGTGGCGATGCCGGCGCCGCAGCCCTCCGGGCCCAGGCCGAACGGCCAGGCGGTGCCCGACCATGGGGAGCGCGTCTTCGCCTCGCCGCTGGCGCGCCGCATGGCGCAGCAGGCGGGCCTTGATCTGTCGGGCGTGACCGGCAGTGGGCCGGGCGGGCGGATCGTGAAGGCGGATATCGAGACGGCACTCGCCAGGGGCCCGGCCGCGAAGCCCGCCCCCGCGCCGCAGGCCGCCGCCCCTGCGCTGCAGCCTGCCGCGGCCCCGGCCGCTGCGCCGAAGCCGGCCGCGCCGCCGCCCACCGTCACCGCGCCGCACACGCCGGTGCCGAACAGCACCATCCGCAAGGTGATCGCACGGCGCCTCTCGGAATCGAAGCAGACGATTCCGCATTTCTACGTCACGATGGATTTCGAGATCGACGCGCTGCTGAAGCTGCGCGCCGACCTCAACGCCAAGTCGCCGAAGGCCAAGGGGGACAATGATCCCGCGGCCTTCAAGCTCTCGGTCAATGATCTGGTGATCAAGGCGGTCGCGGTGACGCTCCGGCGTTTCCCGCAGGTCAATGCCATGTGGACCGAGGACGCGATCCTGCAGTTCCATGATGTGGACATCTCGGTCGCCGTCTCGACGCCGACGGGCCTCATCACGCCGATCGTCCGCCAGGCCGACCGCAAGGGCCTCTCGGCCATCAGCAACGAGATGAAGGACCTCGCCGCCCGCGCCAAGGCGAACAAGCTGAAGCCGGAGGAATTCCAGGGCGGCGGCTTCAGCGTCTCCAATATGGGGATGTATGGCGTGCGCGACTTCTCCGCGATCATCAACCCGCCCCAGGCCGGCATCCTGGCGGTCGCGGCCGGCGAGCAGCGGCCGGTGGTCAAGGGCGGCCAGCTCGCGGTCGCCACCGTCATGACCTGCACCCTCTCGGTCGATCACCGCGTCATCGATGGCGCGCTGGCGGCCGAGTTCATGCAGGCGCTGAAGGGCGTCATCGAGGACCCGCTGAGCCTGATGCTGTGATCGACCATATCTCGATCACGGTGCCGGACCTCGCCCTCGCCGCGCGTTTCTACGACGCGGTGATGGCGGCGCTCGGCGTGCCGGCGGTCGGGCGCAGCGAGGACTGGCTGGGCTACGGGCTGCGCGCGGATGCAGTGCAGCCCGGGCGCAGCTACCTCTCGGTGCTGCGGGATGCGGCGCCGGGGGAGGCGCCGCGGCGGCACTGCTGCTTCAAGGCGCCGGACCGTGCGGCGGTCGATGCCTTCTGGCGCGCGGGGCTGGCGGCGGGCGGGGCGGATGACGGCGCGCCCGGCCTTCGCCCGCACTACCACCCGCATTACTACGCGGCCTTCCTGCGCGACCCCGCGGGCAACCGGATCGAGGCCGTCTGCCACGAGGCCGCAGCATGAGCCGCCTGACGCTCCGCAATGCCACTCCCGGGGATGTCGGGCTGGTGCTGCATTTCGTCCGCGCGCTCGCGGAATACGAGAAGCTGCTGCATGAGGTGGCGGCGACGGAGGACGACTTCCAAGCCCTGCTCTTCGGCACCCCGGCGCGGGCCGAGGCGCTGATCGCGGAATGGGAAGGCGCGCCGGCCGGCTTCGCCCTCTGGTATTATAGCGTCTCCACCTTCGACGGCCGGGCCAAGCTCTATGTCGAGGATGTCTTCGTGAACCCCGAGGCACGCGGGCGGGGCATCGGTCGGGCAATCTTCGCCGATCTCGCCCGCCGGGCGCTGGCGCAGGGCTGCAGCCGAATGGAGTGGTCCGTGCTGGACTGGAACGCGCCCTCCATCGCCTTCTACCGCTCCATCGGGGCCGTCCCGCGGGAGGGCTGGACCCTGCAACGCCTCGGCGGCGAGGCGCTTCGGGCGCTGGCCGGACCCATCCGATCGCGGAGCGGCGCTGCCGCGGAGCGTGAATCGGCCGGGCAACAGGATCAGGAGAGGTAAATCATGGCCGACCAGAATTTCGACCTGATCGTGCTCGGCGGCGGTCCCGGCGGCTATGTCGCCGCCATCCGCGCCGCCCAGCTCGGCATGAAGACGGCGCTGGTGGAGCGCGAGCATCTGGGCGGCATCTGCCTGAACTGGGGCTGCATCCCCACCAAGGCGCTGCTCCGCAGCTCCGAGATCAACCACCTGCTGCACACGCTGGATACCTATGGCTTCGCCGCCGACAACATCCGCTTCGATATCAACAAGATCGTCAAGCGCAGCCGCGCGATTGCCGGCCAGCTCTCGGGCGGGGTGAAGCACCTGCTGCGCAAGAACAAGGTCACGGTCTTCGACGGGCACGGCAAGCTGGCCGGCAAGGGCAGGCTGTCCGTCAGCAAGGATGGCAAGGCCATCGCCGAGCTTTCGGCGAAGCACATCATCCTGGCAACCGGCGCGCGGGCGCGGGTGCTGCCGGGGATCGAGCCGGACGGCAAGCTGGTCTGGACCTACAAGGAGGCGATGGTCCCGGACAGCATGCCGAAGCGGCTGATCGTCATCGGCTCCGGCGCCATCGGGGCGGAGTTCGCCAGCTTCTACCTGAACCTCGGCGCGGAGGTGACGCTGGTGGAGGTGCTGGACCGGATCCTGCCGGTCGAGGATGCGGAGATCAGCACCTTCGTCCAGAAATCCTTCCAGAAGCAGGGCATGAAGATCCTGACCGGCGCCAAGGTCCAGGGCCTGCGCAAGAACGCCACCGAGGTCACCGCGGTGATCGAGGCCGGCGGCAAGGTGCAGGAGATCACCGCGGACCGCGTCATCTCCGCCGTCGGGATCGTCGGCAATGTCGAGGGCATCGGCCTCGAGGGCACCAGGGTCAAGGTGGACCGCGCCCATGTGGTGATCGACGAGTATTGCCGGACCGGGGAGCCGGGGGTCTATGCCATCGGCGACCTCACCGGCCCGCCCTGGCTGGCCCACAAGGCCTCCCACGAAGGGGTGATCTGCGTCGAGAAGATCGCCGGGCTGAATGACGTCCACCCGCTCGATACCGGGAACATCCCCGGCTGCACCTATTGCCGGCCCCAGGTCGCGAGCGTCGGGCTGACCGAGGACGCCGCGAAGAAGGCCGGCCACCAGGTCAAGGTCGGGCGCTTCCCCTTCATCGGCAATGGCAAGGCGATCGCGATGGGCGAGCCGGAGGGGATGATCAAGACCATCTTCGACGCCAAGACCGGCGAGCTGCTGGGCGCCCATATGGCCGGGCCGGAGGTCACGGAGATGATCCAGGGCTACACCATCGCCCGCACCATGGAGACGACCGAGGCGGAGCTGATGCACACGGTCTTCCCCCACCCGACCATCTCCGAGGCCATGCATGAGGCGGTGCTTGATGCCTATGGCCGGGTGATCCACATCTAGGGCGTCGGCGCGGCCATCGCGGACGGCCCCGGGCCGGCTGCGGCGGTCGCGCCCGCCATCGGCAGAGGCAACCGGCACGGCATGGCCACGCGCATCGAGATCGACCACCGGGCAGGGGGGGGCAGCCCCCCGGCGGCGTCCGCATCGGCCAGGCCCGATCCGGCGGCCCGCCATCCGGAGAAGGCCCACCGGCCGGACAATCCCATCCAGCGAAAACCCGCCTGGATCCGGGTGAAGGCGCCGACCAGCCCCGTCTATCACGAGACCCGGGCGCTGATGCGCGACAACAAGCTGACCACGGTCTGCGAGGAGGCCGCCTGCCCGAATATCGGGGAGTGCTGGTCGCAGCGCCATGCCACCATGATGATCATGGGGGAGACCTGCACCCGCGCCTGCAGCTTCTGCAACGTGGCGACCGGCCTGCCCGGGGCGCTCGATGCGGATGAGCCGCGCCGGGTAGGCGATGCGGTGGCCAAGATGGGCCTGCGGCACGTGGTGGTCACCAGCGTGGACCGGGACGACCTGGGCGATGGCGGCGCGGAGCATTTCGCGCAGACGATCCGCGCCATCCGGGCGGCGGCGCCGGAGACCACCATCGAGGTCCTGACCCCCGACTTCCTGCGGAAGGACGGCGCGCTGGAGGTGGTGGTCGAGGCCCGGCCCGACGTCTTCAACCACAATCTGGAGACGGTGCCGAAGCTCTACCCAACCATCCGGCCCGGCGCGCGCTACTACCACTCGCTCAGGCTGCTTGACCGGGTGAAGCAACTCGACCCCTCCATCTTCACCAAGTCGGGCCTGATGGTCGGGCTGGGGGAGGAGCGGATCGAGGTAATGCAGGTGATGGACGACATGCGCAGTGCGGAGGTCGATTTCCTGACCATCGGCCAGTACCTGCAGCCGACGGTGAAGCATGCCGCGGTGGACCGGTTCGTCACCCCTGACGAGTTCGGGGACTATGCCCGCATGGCCCGCTCCAAGGGCTTCCTGCTGGTCTCCGCGACGCCGCTGACCCGCAGCAGCTACCATGCGGACCGCGATTTTGTCGCGCTGAGAAGCGCGCGGGAGGAGCGGCTCAAGGCGGCACGCGAGGCGAGGTTGGTAGCCGCCTGATGCCGACCCATGCCGAGAAGAGGGTCCTCCGCTACACGCCGGAGCAGCTCTTCGACATGGTGGCGGATGTCCGCCGCTACCCGGAATTCCTGCCCTGGTGCGTCGGCGCCCGCGTCCTCTCCCGCAAGGAGGATGAACTGGTCGCCGACCTGACCATCGGCTTCAAGATGTTCCGGGAAACCTTCCGTAGCAATGTGACGCTGGAGCGGCCGCACCATGTGCATGTGCGCTACCTGAACGGCCCCTTCCGCTACCTGAACAACCACTGGCGCTTCAGCCCGCACGCGCTGGGTACGGAGGTCGACTTCTTCGTCGATTTCGAGTTCCGCTCCCGGCTGTTGCAGGCTGTGATTGGCACCGTGTTCAACGAGGCGGTGCGACTGATGGTCCGGGCCTTCGAGAGGCGGGCGATGCAGCTCTATGGCCGGCCTGCGGCGCCGCCCACGGCCAGGCCGGCGCCGCAGGCCTGAACCCTTTCTTTACCCCGCGGCCGCCAGGCTGCGGGGCATGGCATCGCTGGTCCGGATCCTCGCCGTCATCGCCCTGCTCGGCGGCGCCATCCAGTTGGGATGGCTGCAGGCCGGCAGCCGCTTCGTCTCCTCCGTGCTTGGCCTGCCGGTCGTGGATCGGGGCGGAACCCTGGATGGGATGGCGCTGCTGCGCGGCCTGGCCGGCCTGGTCCAGGCCCTGCCGGACTCCTGGTACAGCTTGGCGCTGATGACCGGCGGCATTGCCGCGCTGATCCTGCTCGTCTCCCTCCTCAAGGCCCTGGTGCGGGCTGCCCATCGGCTGAGCGGCCGGGTCCACGACGCCGCGATCTGACGCTCTTCCGGCCAGGCGCCGGGCCGGGGTCCCATAAGCCCGGCTGATCGCCCCATCACCGCTTTGCATTGGACCGGTGCGGCGCCGGGATTCCAGGCTCGGCGCATGGGATACGTGCTGTATGGGGACCGGCGCTCCGGTTCCGCGATCGTCGAATTGGCCCTGGCCGAGATCGGCGCCGAGGCCGAGTTGCGTCCCGTGCCGCTGGAGCACGATGCCCAGCTGGCGGCGGAGTACCGCCGCATCAACCCGATGGGCCGGGTGCCGACGCTGCTGCTGCCGGACGGCACGGTGGTGACTGAGAGCACGGCCATCCTGCTGACGCTGGAGGCCCGCCACCCGGAAGCGGGGCTGCTGCCTGCGGGCAACGATCCGGGCCGCGCGGTTGCGCTGCGCTGGATGATGCTGGCGGCAAGCGAGATCTATCCCTGCGTCACCCGCAACGACTACCCGGAGCGCTTCGGCGCGGAACCGGCTTCCATCCGCGCCCGGGCGGGAGAGATGGCGCGCGAGATCTGGCACCTGATCGAGGCGGGGGCGCAGCCTTTTCCCTTCGTTCTGGGCGGCCGCCTCTCGCTCACCGACCTGTACCTGGCCGTGCTGTCACGCTGGATGGGCAACGAGGCCTGGATGCCCGGCCATTGCCCGCGCATCCAGGCGCTGGCGCGGGCCGTCGCCACCCGGCCGCGCCTTGCCGCCGCCTGGGCAAGGCATTTCGCGGTGCCGGCCTGATCCGTCTCCGGCCGGCCGCACGCCCGGGGCCTGCCGCGATGGCGCCCCGGACGACGCAGTATCAGAAATGCACCGCTTCCGGCGCGAGGAAGCCGATGCCGGTCAGCACCACCCCGACCACGCCGAGCCCTGCGCCGATCAGCGCCAGCGCCGGCACCGCGGTGATGATGGAGGCGGAGGCCAGCACGATCGCCACCTGGAAGGCCGCCGCGGCATATTCATATTGGTGGTAGGCGGCCATGTTCCGGTCGCGCTTCGCCTCGGCCGCCTTGGCGCGCTCGCTCAGCTCCTTGCGGCCCTCGCCGGTGGCGGGCTCGCTCTCCCAGCGCGCGACGGTGTCGCGCCAGGTCTTCTGCTGCGCCTCGATCGCCTGGCGCAGCGCCGGATCGGCGGCGGCGGCGCGGTCCAGCTCGGTCTCCTCCACCGCCGCGCGCAGCGTGGTCTGGCGGATGGTGCGAGCCTGGAAGAAGGACCAGAGATTGGCGGCCTCCACGTTGCGCGTGATGGCCTCGGTCTGTGCGCTCTTCGCGCCGGTCTCTGCCAGCGCCAGGAACAGCGCGAGGATGGAGATCAGCAGCGCAATGCGCTTGTCGCCATTGTGGTCGGCATGGGCGTGCCCGGCCATGGATGTCCTGCAAGGTGTTGGAAGCGGGCACCCCATGCCATGCCGCAGCCGGTTTGGGGAGAGGGGGGTGGCACAGCCCGGCTTGCCAGCGCCCGAAAGCCGCCGCAGCTTGGCGCGGATTGAGGGAATATCGTCATGGTCCATGCCCCCGCCCGTCCGCCCGCCGGCGCCCCGCCCGTCCGCATCAACCTCTATTCGGACACCCAGACCCGTCCGACCGCGGCGATGAAGGACGCGATGATGCGCGCCGAGCTCGGCGACGAGCAGCATGGCGACGACCCGACCGTCCATGCCCTCTGCGACCGCATGGCGGCGCTGATGGGGAAGGAGGCGGCGATGTTCCTGCCCTCCGGCACCATGTGCAACGTCATCGCCATCCTGACCCATTGCGGCAAGGGCGATGAGGTAGTGGCGCATGAGACCAGCCACATCCTGCATTCGGAGGGCGGCGCGCATGCCGCCTTCACCGGCGTGCAGATCATGCCGCTCAAGGGTGCGCGCGGCATGTTCACCGCCGATGACGTCCGTGCCGCCATCCGCCCGAAGACCCGCTACGCCCCGCCGCAGCGCCTGCTGGAGGTGGAGCAGACCGCCAATATCGGTGGCGGCGCGGTCTGGCCGCTGGCCCAGTTGAATGAGGTTGCGGCCGTCGCGCATGGCGAGGGCTGGGCGACGCATATGGACGGCGCGCGGCTGATGAATGCCTGCGTCGCGGCCGGCGTCGCGCCGCGCGACATGGTGGCCTCCTACAATTCCGTCTGGCTGGATTTCACCAAGGGGCTCGGCGCGCCGCTCGGCGCCGTGCTCTGCGGCTCGGCCGAGTTCATCGGCGCCGCCTGGCGCTGGAAGCAGCGGCTCGGCGGCTCCATGCGCCAGGCCGGCATCTGCGCCGCCGCCTGTCTCTACGCGCTCGACCACCATGTGGACCGGCTGGCGGAAGACCATGCGCATGCGAAGGCGCTGGCCCGCGGCCTCTCCCAGATCCCGGGCGTGGTGGTGGAGGAGCCGGATACCAACTTGGTCTTCTTCGACGTCAAGGGCACCGGCGTGGATGTCGCGACGGTGCAGCAGCGGCTGATGATGCAGGGCGTCGCGGTCAGCGGCCTCGGCGGCCGGGTGCGTGCCTGCACGCATCTCGACGTCACTGCGCCGATGATCGAGGAGGCGATCGGGCTGATCCAGGAGGCGGTCACCGCGTGATGCAGGAGGCGCGCCGCCTGCGCGGGGCGCGCGCCGAGAGCGCCGGGCGCACGGCCGAGGAGGCTGCCGCGGCGGCGCTGCGGCGCGAGGGCTGGGCCGTGCTCGCCCGCCGCGTCCGCACCCCGGCCGGCGAGCTCGACCTGGTCGCGGAGCGGGACGGGCTGCTCGCCTTCATCGAGGTGAAGGCGCGGCCGAGCCTCTCGGAAGCGGCGCAGGCGCTCGGGCCACGGCAGCGCGCCCGGCTGGTCGCGGCGGCGGAATGCTGGCTGGCGGAGCAGCCGGGCCATGGCGCGGCCGGCATCCGCTTCGATGTGCTGCTGGTCGCGGCGGATGGGGCTGTGCGGCGCATCGCGGATGCCTTCCGCCTTGGCGATGCCTGACCGCTTCGGGCCATGCTGCCCCGCCGCACGGCTTCCGCCCGGGCGGCGGGGCGGCCGCAACCCTACCCGGCGATGGCCCGCACCAGCGCGAAACCCTCCGCCACCGTCGCCGCCCGCACCGCCGCGCGGTCGCCCGGGAAGACCCGGCGGATCGCCCGCGTCTCGCCGCGCATCGACACGCCGAGATGGACGAGGCCCACCGGCTTGCCGGGTGTCGCCCCGCCCGGCCCGGCGATGCCGGTGCAGCTCACCGCCACATCCGCGCCGCTGCGGGCCAGCGCGCCTTCCGCCATGCGCCGCGCCACGCTGTCGCTGACCGCGCCATAGCCCTCCAGCACGCCCCAGGGCACGCCCAGCACGTCCCGCTTCGCCTCATTCGAGTAGGTGACGAAGCCATGGGTGACGACGGCGGAACTGCCCGCGATGGCGGTCAGCGCCGCGGCGATCAGCCCGCCGGTGCAGCTCTCGGCGGTGGCGAGCCGCAGCCCGCGCGATTCCAGCAGCGCCAGCAGCGCCCTGGCCTCCTCCAGCGTCTCCTGCGGCAGCATCACAAGGTCCCCTCCGGCAGCATGGCCCCCAGCACCAGCACCAGCACCAGCAGCGCGGCCAGCAGGCCGGCCACCACATCGTCCAGCATCACGCCGCGCGCGCCATGCTGCCGGTCCGCCCAGCCGACCGGGCCGGGCTTGGTGATATCGAACAGCCGGAAGAGCAGGAAGGCCAGGATCACCCCGCGCGCCCCGGCCCCCACCGGCAGGGCGGCCAGCGCCAGCAACTGCCCCGCGCCCTCATCCACCACCACCCAGCTCGGATCGGCATTGGTGTCCTCGCCCAGCATGCGCCGCGTCGCCCACCAGCCGAGCACGGTCAGCATCAGCCCGAGCAGCAGGCAGGCGAACGGCCCGAGGAAGACCGCCGGCAGCACCACCGCCGAGCCCCAGGTGCCGGGCGCCGGCCGCAGCCGCCCGACGCCGCCCATGGTGGCGACCAGCCAGGCCGTACGCTGCCCCGGGCTCACGGCATCGCCGCCAGCCAGCGGTCGAGCGCGGCCAGGGCCGGCGGGTCGTTCAGGGTCGGCGCATGGCCGATGCCGGGCAGGGTGCAGAGCGCCATGCCGGGGCGCGCCGCCCGCATCTCTCGCACCGTCGCCAGGCCCAGCAGCGCGCTCGCCTCGCCCCAGACCAGCAGCGACGGGACGGGCGGGATGGCGCGGAAGAGCGGCCAGAAATCCGGCGCCGGGTCGCCCGGCTTCGGCAGCAGCCCGGCGATGCGGATGTCCCAGCGGGGATGCCAGCGCCCGTCCGCGCCAAGGGCATAGGTGCGCGCGGCCAGGTCCGCCCAGCCATCCCCGGCGATGCCGAGCGGCGGCAGGCGCGCCTTGAGGAAGGGGATCGCCTCCTCCAGCCTGGCGAAGCCCGGATCGCGGCTGATGAGGTCGCTGATCGGGTCGAGCCCCGCCGATTCCAGGGCCGGCCCGATATCGTTTAGCGCCAGCCCGGCCAGCGCGCCCGGCCGCAGGGTGCCGAGCACCATGCCGAGGATGCCGCCGAAGCTGGTGCCGAGCAGCGCGACCCGGTGCAGGCCGAGCGCCGCCATGGCGTCCAGCACGTCGCCCGCCACCCGCTCCGGCAGGTAGCGTTGTGGGTCGGCTGCGCGCGCGCTCTCGCCATGCCCGGCATAGTCCAGCGCCACGATGCGCCGTTGGCCCCGGTAGCGCTCGGCCACCCGCAGGAAGTCGAGGGAGGAACGGGCGATGCCGGAGAGGCAGAGCAGCGGCGTCGCGCCCTGCGGGCCGGCCCAGTCCAGTGCCGAGAGGCGCAGCCCGTCCCGGGCGCTGAAGGCGCGGCGGCGCGGCGCCATCAGCCCGCCGCCCGCAGCCATTGCGTCATCGGGTGCTCCAGCCCGGCCGAGCGCGGATCGAGCGCGCGGTAGATCGCCATGTTCTCGATCACTCGCTGGACGTAGTTGCGGGTCTCGGCGAAGGGGATCTGCTCCATCCAGTCGAGCATGGCGACGCCGCCGCTGCGCGGGTCGCCATAGGTGCCGAGCCATTCCTCCACCCGGTTCGGCCCGGCATTGTAGCCGGCGATGGCATAGGGCAGCGTCCCGCCGAAGCGGGCGAGGAGCTGGTCGAGATAGGCGGCGCCGAGCCGCATGTTGTGGGCGGTGTCGCTGGTCAGCATCCCCACCTGATGCCTGAGGCCGAGCCGTTTCGCCACTGACGCCGCCGTGGCGGGGAGGAGCTGCATGAGGCCCCGCGCATTGGCCGGGGAGACCGCCTCCGGGTCGAAATTGCTCTCCTGCCGGGTCACGGCATGGATCAGGGCCGGCTCGGGCCCATCCGGCGGGGCGGGGTAGGGGGTGGGCCAGCCCTCGGCCAGCGCCATCAGCCCGCTGGCGCCGGCGCGGCGCACCACCCAGACGGCATGGTCCGGCCGGCCGATGCGCTGCGCCAGCCGGGCGGCGAGGATCTTCTCCGCCGGCTCGGCCGCCAGGTCCTCCAGCCGGAGCAGGAAGGGACGGGCGCGGCGGCTCTCGCCGATCTCGGCCAGCGCCAGCGCCACCCGCGCCGGCTCCCGCGCGGCGAATTCCTGGGCCTGCGCGGCGCTCGGCTGCGGCGCCGGGGCGCGGGCGATGCGGGCGGAGAGGGCGGCGCCATCCTCGCCCAGCGTCAGGGCGGCGAGTTGGCCGTAGAAGGCGAGGGGGAGTTCGGCCGCGGCGCGGTAGCGTTCCGCCGCCCGCCCGCCCGCCCCCTGCGCCGTGGCGGCGCGGCCCTGCCAGTAGAGGCTGCGGGCGCGGGTGATGACGCTGCGGCTGTCCTCCCCGAGGCGGGCGAAATGCCGTTCGGCCGACGCCGCGTCGCGCAGGAAGCGCAGCGCGATGAAGCCGGCGAGGAACTCGGCATCCTGCCGCGCCTCCCCCGGCGCGCGGATGCCGTGATTGGCGGAGACGGCATAGGCGGCGCGCGGATCGCCCAGGCGCAGCAGCTTGCGGGCGAGGATCTGCCGCTCCACCCAGGCGGCGCGGGCGGTCTCGGGCGGCGGGACCGGCACCAGGCGCTCGCCGGCGGCGAAGGCCGCGGCCGCCTCCTGGTCCTGGTCGCGGCGGCGGAGCCAGCGGGCGCGCTCCAGGGTGAGGCCCGGATCGGCGGGGGCGGCGGCGGCGAGGCCGGGGCTGTCGGCCTCCGGCCGGTCGGCGGCATAGGCGAGGCGCGCGGCGGCGGCGCCCTGGTGGGCCTGGTCCAGACAGGGCAGCACCCGGGCCGCGGCGGCGCTCTCCCGCGCCAGGGCCAGCCGGTCGAAGCGGCGGGCATGCTGCTCCGGGGTCAGCAGAGCGGCGTTGCGGGCGAGGTAGCTGGGCTCGGCCACCGGATCGGCCGGTGCCTCCGCCCAACCGGTGCCGAGCAGGGTCGCCGCCTCCACGCTGCGGCCGGCGCGGAGCAGGGCATCGGCCAGGCGCTGGTAGCCATCGAGCGTCCGCGGCGCGCGGGCGGCGAACCACTGCGCGGCGAGGCCGTCATCGGGGTCGAGGGCCAGCATCTCCTCCACCCGCCGCCCGAGCGCCTCCTGCCCCGGCCATTCGGGATGGCCGAGGGCGAAGCCGATGATCTCGGCGGTGCCGGCGGCCTGGCCGCGCTGCTGCAGGCGGAGCCAGGTGACGTATGTGCGGATCAGCGGGTCGGCCGATTGCGCCGCCGCTTCGGCCTCCGCCCAGCGCTGGGCATTGGCCAGGGCGACGGCCTGGCGGCCGGCGGCGCGCATCGCCTCCCCGCCCGCCAGGGCCGGGGGCTGGGCTGGGGCGGCGGCGGGCGCCAGGGCGGGGAGGAGGGGCAGGGCGAGCAGGGAGCGGCGGCGCATCTTCGCTGTTTACGGCAAATCCGGTGCCAGTGTGTGACCGATCAGGCGTGCGCGGCGAGGCCGCCCTTGCCCCTGTGATGCCCGGTGACTAGGTTCACGGCCGCAGGGCGCATCCTGTGCCGCATGCCACGCGCCCGGCTGCAACGGGCACCGAACAGCCCCTCCGGAGGAACGCCAGATGTTCAAGGGATCGATGGTCGCGCTGATCACGCCGATGCGCAGCGACGGGTCCTTGGACGAGAAGGCCTTCGTCGAGCTGGCCGAGTGGCAGATCACCGAGGGCACCGAGGGGCTGATCCCCGTCGGGACCACCGGCGAGAGCCCGACCCTGTCGCATGAGGAGCACAAGCGCGTCGTCGAGCTCTGCGTCGAGGCGGCGAAGGGCCGGGTGCCGGTCATCGCCGGTGCGGGCAGCAACAGCACGGCCGAGGCGATCGACTTCGCGCGGCATGCCAAGAAGGCCGGCGCCGATGCCATGCTGGTGGTGACGCCCTACTACAACAAGCCGACGCAGGAAGGACTGTTCCTGCATTTCACGGCGATCGCCGATGCCGTGGACCTGCCGCTCTTCATCTACAACATCCCCGGCCGCAGCGTGATCGACATGTCGGTCGAGACCATGGCGCGGCTGGCGAAGCACCGGAACATCGTCGGCGTGAAGGACGCGACGGCGAACCTGACCCGCCCGCTGCACACCCATCGCGCCTGCGGGGAGGAGTTCATCCAGCTCTCGGGCGAGGACCACACCGCGCTGTCCTTCAACGCCGCCGGCGGCCATGGCTGCATCAGCGTGACGGCCAATGTCGCGCCACGGCTCTGCGCCGAGATGCACAAGGCTTGGCGGCAGGGGCGTCTTTCGGAGGCGATGGCGATCCAGGACCGCCTGGTGCCGCTGCATGACGCGCTGTTCTCCGAGACCTCGCCCGGCCCGGTGAAGTATGCCGCCAGCCTGCTGGGCAAGACCAGCGAGCATTGCCGCCTGCCGCTCGCCCCGCTGATGCCCGCGACCAAGCAGAAGGTGCGGGACGCGATGGTCTCCGTCGGCCTGCTCAACTGATGCGGCCCGATCGCGGAGCGTCGCCTGCGACGCGCAGCGTGAATCGGCCCGCCGGGCTGGTGTCCGATCGCGGAGCGTCTCCTGCGATGCGCAGCGTGAACCGGGCCGCCGGATAACACCATGGCCGAGAAGAAAAAGAAGACCCTCATCTCGCACGGCATCGCCGCGCAGAACCGCAAGGCGCGGCACGACTACACGATCGGCGAGACGATCGAGGCCGGCCTCGCCCTGGTGGGGCCGGAGGTGAAGTCGCTGCGCGCCGGCCGCGCCACGCTGGCCGAGGCCTGGGCGGGCGAGCGCGATGGCGAGATGTGGCTGTTCAACTGCACCATCCCGGAATGGCAGGCCGGCAGCGTGGTGGCGAAATTCGAGCCGCGCCGGCCACGCAAGCTGCTGCTGCACCGGAGGCAGGTGCGGGAGCTGATCGGCAGCATCACCCGCGAAGGCACCACGCTGGTCCCGCTGCAGATCCACTTCAACGACCGCGGCCGGGCCAAGGTCCTGCTCGGCCTTGCCGAGGGGCGGAAGAAACACGACAAGCGCGCGGCGATCGCGGCCCGGGACTGGGCGCGCGACAAGGCGCGGCTGATGCGGGAGAAGGGGTAGCCCCGATCCCGCCGCTCGCCCCCGGCGGCCCCTTGCATCCGCCGGCGTCGCTGGCACCTAAGGACCGCAGGAGAGCGCCATGGCCGCCGAGGCAGACAATCCAGACGATGACGTGCCCGTGACCGGCAAGGTCCGGGAGAAGCTGGTGGAGAGCAAGCAGGCCTGGGCCCGCGAGGGCCGGCTGCTGACCGGCAATGCCTATCCCCTTGGGGGCGACCCGACCCGCGACCGCCTGCCGCCCGGCCAGACACTCGTCAAGGACTGGCCGGTGCTCGATCTCGGCGTGCAGCCCGATGTCTCGCGCGACCGCTGGCGGCTGCGGCTCGAGGGGCTGGTGCAGGCGCCGCTCCGCCTGACCCTCGACGAGTTCATGGCCCTGCCGCAGACCGAACTGGTCAACGACATCCACTGCGTCACGCAATGGAGCCGCTACGACAACCGCTGGCAGGGCGTCCGCGCCCGCGACCTGGTGGAGATGGCCCGGCCGAAGGAGGAGGCGCGCTTCGTCTCCTTCACCTCCTATGACGGCTACACCACCAATGTCCCGCTGGAGGATTTCACGCGGAACGAGGTGCTGCTGGTGCATTCCTGGGAAGGCCAGCCCCTGACCCGGCAGCATGGCGGGCCGGTGCGCGTCGTCATCCCGCATCTCTATTTCTGGAAGAGCCCGAAATGGGTCACCCGCATCGAGCTGCTGCGGGACGACCGCCCGGGCTTCTGGGAGGTGCGCGGCTACCACAATTACGGCGATCCCTGGCGGGAGGAACGCTATGGCTGAGCCGGGACGGCGCGCGGTGCTCATCCTGGGCGGCATGCTGATGGCGGGCGGGGCCATGGCGGCCGGCGGCACGATCTTCGACTTCCGGATGGAGGCGATCGCGGGCGGGCCGCTCGACCTCGGCGCCTTCCGCGGCCGGCCGGTGCTGGTGGTGAACACCGCCAGCTTCTGCGGCTACATCCCGCAATATGCCGGCCTCCAGACGCTGCACGAGACCAATGGCCCGCGCGGCCTGGTGGTGCTCGGCGTGCCCTCGCAGGACTTCAACCAGGAGAGCGCCGACAACCGGGCGATCAGGGAGTTCTGCGAGGCCAACTACAACGTCGAATTCCCGATGACGACGGTTTCGCGCATCCGCGGGCCGCAGGCCGTGCCGCTCTATGCCTTCCTGGCGGAGCGGGGCGGCGGCCCGCCGCGCTGGAATTTCCACAAATACCTGGTGGCGCGGGATGGCCGCACGGTCCGCGGCTTCCCGACCCGGACCGCGCCTGATTCGCGGGAGATGCTCCAGGCGATCGAGGCCGCGCTGGCCGCGCCCGCGGCCTGACGCTTCGCCGCAGCCCGTATCGTCCGCCCCGTGCGGCGGCTAGTCTCGCGCCCGCATGACGTCCTTCGACCTCGCCGAGTCGACCTTCATCCTCGGCGCCTTCACCATCGCCGGCTTCGTCAAGGGTGTGGCCGGCTTCGGCCTGCCGACCGTGACCCTCGGCCTGCTCGCGCTGACCCGCCCGCTGCCCGAGGCGATGGCGCTGATGCTGATGCCGACGCTGGCCACCAATATCTGGCAGTCCCTGGTCGGGCCGGCGCTGATGCCGGTGCTGCGGCGGCTCTGGTCCTTCCTGCTGGCGGCGGTCATCGGGACGCTGGCCGGCGCCGGCATCCTCGCCCGCGCCGATGCGCTGCTGCTCTCCGGCCTGCTCGGGCTGCTGCTGATCGCCTCGGCCGCGCTCGCGCTGGCCGGCCTGCCGCTGCCACAGCCGGGGCCGCGGCGGGAGCGATGGCTCTCCCCCCTGATCGGGGGCCTGGGCGGCATCCTCACCGGCATGACCGGGAGCTTCCTGATGCCGCCCGCGCCCTATCTCGCCGCGCTGAAGCTGCCGCCGCAGCATTTCGTGCAGGGCTTCGGCCTCGGCGCGCTGGTGGCGACGCTGACGCTCGCGATCGGCATGGCGGGGCATGGCCTGCTGCCGCCCGATCTCGGCCTCGCCTCGCTCATCGGCGTGGCGCCGGCCTTCCTCGGGATGGCGATCGGCACGCGGGTGCGGAGGGCGACGCCGGAGGCGCGGTTCCGCAGCATCATCCAGGTGGCGCTCGGCCTGGTCGGGCTGTGGCTGGCCTGGCGCGCCTTCGGCTGATCCGCGGGGGCTTGCCGGACTGCAGGCCGCTGGGCCGAATGGGGCCAGGCATCCGCCTTGGGGGAATCATCCATGCGCCTGATCGCACCGGGCCGCCGTGCCCTGCTGGCCGCGCTCGCGGCCCTGCCGCTGCTCGCCGGCACCGCACGCGCGGCCGAGCTCAAGGTCATGAGCTCCGGCGGCTTCACCGCTGCGCTCCGCCTGCTGATCCCGGAATTCGAGAAGACCACCGGCCACAGAATCCGGCTCGCCCTCGGCGCCTCCATGGGCAATGCGCCGGACGCCATCCCGA
>JAESGY010000412.1_pt1 | contig 19326 bp, 18 predicted proteins | sample 9269841 | NCBI WGS metagenome assembly JAESGY01 (sample SAMN17022865, study PRJNA683097) | algae metagenome | isolation source: Spirirestis rafaelensis WJT71-NPBG6 and co-occurring heterotrophs from... | place: USA: Pinto Wells, Joshua Tree National Park, Colorado Desert, CA | collected 2006-08-15
AGATAGACCCACCTGGGCGGAGTAATTTGCTCGCCTGAACAAAGACCTGGAGCGGCTGGAGTGAGCCATTGCAAATGGAAGCCGCTCCAGGTCCCGACCTGCGGCCGGCGTCAGCCGGCCGAGGCCGCGGATGCGGCCCGCCGCCTGTGCGGCGCAGCCAAGGCCCGCAGGGCCGCCGGCGTCTGAGGATGACATGCGTCAGCATGTCATGAACCAGGTATCAGGCCGCCTCCAGCACCTCCTCCACCGGCCCGTCGGCGACGATCCGCCCGGCGTCCAGCCGGATGGCGCGGGTGCACCATTCCCGCACCACCGCCATGTCATGCGTCGCCAGCACCAGGATATCGGCCCCGGTCACCAGCCGGGCCAGCCGTTCCCGCGCCTTCGCCATGAAATCGGCATCGCCGGCCAGGAACCACTCGTCCATCAGCAGCACCTCCGGCTCCATCATCGTCGCCATGGCGAAGGAGAGCCGCACCTGCATGCCGGCGGAATAGGTGCGCACCGGCACGTCGAGGAACTCGCCGAGACCGGAGAAGGCGCCGACCGAATCGGCCATCGCCTCGCTCTCCGCTTCCGAGAGGCCGCGGAACAGGCCGCGCAGGACGATGTTCTCCCGCCCCGTCGATTCCATGTCCATGCCGGCGGAGGGGTCGATCAGCGAGCCGATCTGGCCCTCGATCTCCAGCCGCCCCCCAACCGGCTCATAGACGCCCGCGAGCGTGCGCAGCAGCGTGGTCTTGCCCGCGCCGTTGCGGCCGACAAGGGCGACGCGCTCCCCCCGCTCGATCCGGAAGCTGAGGTCGCGCAGCGCCGAGACGACGACGCGGTTGGAATCATCCTGCCGCAGCCGGATCGGCGACTTCGCCAGGATGCGCTTCTTCAGCGACCGCGCCCCCATGTGGTAGAGCGGGAACTCGATCGTCAGGGCCTCGGCCAGGATATGGGGCATGGCGAACCTGCATTGTGCGCCGGCCGATTCAGGCCGCCGCGCCGCCGGAAGCCCCCGGCCATGCGGGGATCCCGGCGGCGCGGCGGTCATCGGACGGCTAGACCCAGAAGGCGATGCGTCCGCGGAAGCGGACGAAGAAGGCGAGCGCCGCCGCGCCGATGAGCAGCGTGTAGAGCAGGGCGGCGAGCCAGACGATGCCCGGCACGCCGCCTTCCACCAGCGGCCCGCGCACCGTCTCCATCAGCGTGTAGAAGGGATTGAGCGGCAGCCAGACCGCCCGTTCCCCCAGCAGCTCCGGCTTCCAGAGCACCGGCGACATGAAGAAGGCGAGCTGCATGACGCTGCTGACGATCGGCGCGATGTCGCGGAAGCGGGCGCAGAGCATGCCGAGGAAGAGCGCGACGAAGAAGGCGTTCACTGCGATCAGCGCGAGGCCCGGGATCAGCAGCAGCACCTCCGGCCCCGGCAGGGTGCCGGTCGCGAGGAAGACCAGGAAGACCAGCGGCAGGCTGTGCGCGGTGATCAGCGCGTTGCGGAAGACGCAGCGCAGCGCATGCACGGCGAAGGGCAGGGGAAGCTGGCGGATGATGCCTTCCGCGCTGGTCAGGCTGGTGCAGGCATCCGTCACCGTCTGGGAGATGAGGCCCCAGACGATCAGGCTGACCGCGATGAAGGGCAGGTAGTCCGCCAGCGCCAGCTTGAAGAGGGAGGAGTAGAGGAAGCCGAGGCCGACCACCATGACGGCGGTCGAGAGCGTCAGCCAGAAGGGGCCGAGCACCGAGCCGCGGTAGCGGTTGCGGATGTCGAGCCGGGCGAGGGCGGCGGGCAGCCGCCAGCGCCGGAGGCCGGTTGCCAGGTCCTCCATGGCCACTTCGCGGCGCCGCGGCCGGGCGGCGTCGCGCAGTTGGACCGGCGGGGACGCCTTCCGGGGTAGGGTCGCATCCAGCATGGTCCGGCTATAGACCGGTCCATTCCTGGCTGCCAGCGCTGCGACGCGGCATTCCACCTTGCGAAGGCTTGAGGATGATGCTTCCGCCGGCCGCCACCCCGGGGGCGGCTGATTGCACCCGCCTGTCCGGCTTGATGTCCCAATTAATTAAAATGCCGAATCAATGGCCGGCGGGGCGCGTCAGCGCTTCCGGTTGGAGATCGGCGTGGCCGTCGGCGCTGCGGCGGCCGGGGGCGGCGGCAGGGCACGGGCCAGGCGCACCCGGTCGCCGAAGGAGACGGCGACATGCTCGCCCGGCTGCAATTGCAGCTCGTTGGTCTGCACCACGTTGAAGTCCGCCCCGCCGCCATCCGGACGGATGGTGAACTCCACCGCCTGCCCCTGGGTTGTCCCGCGCTCGAACAGTGTGCCCGCACCGGCGCCGAGCAGGGCGCCGCCGACCCCGGCCAGGGTGCGCGCCCGCCAGTCGCCGCCGATGGTGCTGCCGATCACGCCGCCGGCCAGGCCGCCCCCCACCGTGCCCACGCCGCTCTGGCTGCCGGCGATCTGCACCGGCCGCATGCCGACGATGGTGCCGTAGCGCACCTCCGCCGCCGCCCCGATGCCGGCCGAATTGTAGGTGGTGTTGCTGTTGGCCGGGGCGCAGGCCGAGAGGCCGCCGGCGAGGAGGGCGGCGAGCGCGGCGGCACCGGCCAGGCGCGCCAGGGGCAGGGTCATGGTCGTGGATCCGTTCCAGGAAGTCATGGCAGGAACGTATATCATATTCAGGATACGATTGTCGCCACGCTCTGTCGTATTTCAGTCACAGGCAAGCTTTGCCATAAGCAAAGTATTGCGAAGTCAAGTCGGTCTTGCAGAGTGAGGGTTCCAGCGTGTAGGCGTAGCAGCCTTACGGACGCATGACGTCCGCCTGGTCTTCGGGGCAGCCTGGGGACGCGCATCGTGGGGACGGTGCGGGTCCTGGGGGGGTAGGCTTCGGGAACCCGGTGGTCCAACACCCGACGGAGCCAAAGGGGATGCCCCAGGGGAAGTGGACGACGCTCGACGCAGGCGGCACCAGGGGGGGCGCAGCCTCTCGCCTGATGCGACCGGCCGTTGCGCTGTCGGTCCTCGCATTGCTGGCCGCCTGCGGCCAGCCAGGCCAGCCCACCACCACCAAGCAAAGTGTGGCGGTCCACGGCAATTACAACCGGCCCAGCAGCTATGATCCGCCCGGTCCGGCGGGTGATCCCTGGGGGCCCTATATCCGCGAAGCCTCGCGCCGCTTCGACGTGCCGGAGCGCTGGATCCGCGAGGTGATGCGCCAGGAATCGGGCGGCCGCGTCGGCGCCACCAGCCCGGTTGGCGCCATGGGCCTGATGCAGGTCATGCCCGGCACCTACCGGGAACTGCGGTCTCGCTACGGGCTGGGGGCCGACCCCTACCACCCCTATGACAGCATCATGGCCGGCACGGCCTATATCCGGGAGATGTACGAGCTCTACGGCTCGCCCGCCTTCCTGGCCGCCTACAATGCCGGGCCGCGGCGGCTGGAGGACTACCTCTGGAACAGCCGGGGCCTGCCGGCCGAGACGCGCAACTACGTTGCCCGCATCGGACCGCGGATCTTCGGCTCCCACCCAGGTCGCCGCGTGGCGCCGGAGATCTACGCCGCGGCGGAGATCCCGCTGAACATCCCGGCCGGGCCGCGGCGGGTGGACAGCGCCACCATGCTCGCCCTCAAGGAGCAGCGGGACGCGCAGCAGCCGGGCATCAGCCCGACGGTCCTGGCCGGCCCGGTGGTGCGGATGGATCCGATCCCGGATGGCAGCACCACGCCGCCAGTGCAGATCGCCTCGCTCTCCGGCGGGCCGGTGGTGCGGATGGATCCGATCCCGGATGGCAGCACCACGCCGCCCGCCGCCGAGGTGGTGCGGATGGACCCGATTCCGGACCCGCCGGCCGCCGAGCCGGCGCCGCGCCCGCGCAGCCAGCCCGAAGCCATGGCGCTGCCGCCGCCGCGGCCGACCGCGCCCGCCCCGGCGGCGCGCGGCCAGGCCGCCCCGTCGCGCAGCGCGCTCGCCCTCGCCGCGCCGCCCCCGCCGCCCTCCCGCGGCGTCCAGGTCGCGCAGCCTGTCCCGACGATCCGCAGCCTCGGCTTCGTCAGCACGGCGCAGGCCGGCACCCTGCCGCCGGCGCTGCGTCCTGCCCTCTCCCGCGGTCCCGCCCCGGCGCCCACGCCGGTGGTGGCCACGGCCGGTGGCTGGGCCGTGCAGGTCGGCGCCTTCGCCAGCCAGGCCCAGGCGCGCGATGCCGCCGAAGCGGCGCAGGACCTCGCGGGCGGGCGCACGGCCGTGCAGCCCGTGGCCTCCGGCCGCGCCACGCTCTACCGGGCGCGGGTGACCGGCCTGTCCCAGCCGGCGGCCCAGTCCGCCTGCGACCGGCTGCGGCGCAAGGGCGCCTGCATCGTCCTCTCGCCCGACGCGCAGGGCTGAACGACGCCTGACGGCCCGGAGGCGGCGTCCCGCCTCCGGGCCTTGCGGCCGCCGCGCGAACCATGCCACGCAATTCGACCATCCGCCCGCGGCGCCGCCTGGTTCCGTGCGCAAATTGACTCGCCCCGGCGATATCTGCGCCTGGTCGCGCGTTGATCGGATCGGAGGAGCAAGCATGTCCGACCCCCTGCTGCAGCCCGTTGCCGCCGGCCTGACCGTCGCCCCGCCCCCCTGTCCTGTCCGGTCATCCCGCCCCGCCTTCGCCCTTGGCGGCGAGGGGGAGGATGAGGAGGACGAGGAGGAGTTGGAGGAGGACGAGTTCGACGAGGACGAGGAGGAGGAAGACGAGTTCGACGAGGACGAGGAGTTCGACGAGGAGGACGACCTCGAGGAGATCGACGACGAGGAGGACGAAGAGGAGGAGTGACCCTCCCGCCCGGTCGCGGCTCCCGCTGCGCCTGTCGGGCTGAGGATCCCCCGGCCCCCTCTTGCTGTCCCGCCGCACCTCCCGCAGGCTGCGCATGAGACGACAAGCCTTGGGGAGACGTCCATGACTGCCGATGCCGCGCCGGCCAATGCCGGATTCGCGCCGCTCGATGCGCTGGTGCGGCCGCGCTCCGTCGCCATCATCGGCGCCTCGGACGAACCGGCACGCATCGGCGGCAGGCCGATCGCCTATATGAAGGAACGCGGCTTCGCCGGAGAGCTCTGGCCGGTGAACCCGAAGCGGGCGACGGTGCAGGGCCTGCCCGCCTTCGCCTCGGTCGAGGCGCTGCCGGCGGCGCCCGATGTCGCCATCATCGCCGTCCCGGCCGACAGTGCCATAGCGACCCTCGATTCGCTGGGGCAGAAGGGCTGCCGCGCGGTCATCGTCTTCTCGGCCGGCTTCGCCGAGATGGACGAGGCGGGGGCGGAGGCGCAGGAGCGGCTAACGGCCGTCGCGCGCCGGCACGGCATCCGGATGCTCGGCCCCAATTGCCTCGGCGTCTTCAACGACGCCATCCGCTTCTACGGCACCTTCACTGCGAGCTTCGAGAAGGGCTTCCCGATCCCCGGGCGGATCGGCATCGCCTCCCAGTCCGGTGCCTATGGCACGCATGTCTTCGCCGCGGCGCTCGATCGCGGCCTCGGTGCCCCCGTGGTGATCACCACGGGCAATGAGGCGGAGGTCGCGCTCGGCGACGTCATCGGCTGGATGGCGCAGGCGCCCGAGGTGGACGTGATCTGCGCCTATGCCGAGGGCATCCGGGAGAGCAAGCAGTTCATCGCGGCGCTGGACCTCGCGCGCCGCAACCGCAAGCCGATCGTGATGATGAAGGTCGGGCGGTCGCAGCTCGGCGGTGCCGCGGCGAAGTCCCACACCGCCTCCATCGCCGGCGACGACACGGTGACCCAGGCGGTGCTGGACGAGTTCGGCGTGGTGCGGGCGCGGACGACGGAGGAGATGCTCGACATCGCCTATGCCGCGACCAAGCGCATCTACCCCGCGCGGAACACCCTCGGCGTGCTCACCGTCTCGGGCGGCGCGGGCGTGCTGATCTCGGATGCGGCGGAGCAGGCCGGGGTGGAGATGCCGCCGATGCCGGAGGCGGCGCAGGAGCGGCTGCGCCAGCTCGTCCCCTTCTGCGCGCCGCGCAACCCGGTGGACTGCACCGCGCAGGTGACGAACAACCTGCCGCTGATCGGGGAGTTCGCGGAAAGCGTGGCGCGGGACGGGGGCTATACCTCCATCCTCTCCTTCTGGACCCAGACGGCGGCGAGCCGGAGCGTCGGCCCGAGCCTCAAGGAGCAGATGAAGAAGGTCCGGGCGGCCTATCCGGACCGGCTCTGGGTGATGTCCATGCTGGCGCCCGACAAGGTCCGCGACTACGAGGCGGATGGCTGGATCTGCTTCGAGGACCCGTCGCGCGCGGTGACCGCGATCGAGGCCATGGGCCGCTTCGGCGCGGCCTTCGCGCGCGCGGAGCAGAAGGCAGCGGAGGTGCCGCTGCCGAAGGTCGAACTGCCGGAGACGACGCCCTCCGAGGCCGTCGCCAAGGCGCTGCTGGCCGAGGCCGGGGTGCCGGCGGTGCCGGAGCATGCCTGCAGCGACAGCGAGGCCGCGGTCGCGGCGGCGGAGCAGATCGGCTACCCCGTGGTGCTGAAGATCCTGTCGCCCGACATCCTGCACAAGAGCGAGATCGGTGGCGTGCTGCTGGACATCGCCGACGCCGATGCGGTGAAGCACGGCTTCGCCACGCTGCTGGAACGCGCGAAGCACCACGCGCCGGCGGCGCGGATCGAGGGCGTGCTCGTCGCCAAGCAGATCAAGGGCGCGGTCGAGATGGCACTCGGCGTCTTCCGCGACCCGGTCTTCGGCCCGGTGGCGATGGTGGGTCTCGGCGGCATCTTCATCGAGGTGCTGAAGGACGTCTCCTTCCGCCGCTGCCCCTTCGACACCGCCGAGGCGGAGCGGATGATCCGCTCGCTGAAGGGCTTCCCGCTGCTGGACGGCGCGCGTGGCCGGCCGCGCGCGGATGTGGCGGCGCTGGCGAAGGCGCTCTCGGCGCTCTCCGCCTTCGCGGCGGCCGCCGGGCCGCGGCTCACCAGCATCGACGTCAACCCGATGCTGGTGCTGTCCGAGGGGCAGGGCTGCTACGCGGCCGACGCCGTGATCGAGCTCGACGCGGACCGATGACCGAAGGCGCGCAGGCGCCGGAGGTCTGAATCGGTCCGCCGGAGAATACCTAGCCCGATGACCGAAGGCGCGCAGGCGCCGGAGGTCTGAATCGGTCCGCCGGAGAATGCCTGGCCCGATGACCGAAGGCGCGCAGGCGCCGGAGGTCTGAAGCGGTCCGCCGAACATGGGGGGAGCCACTGAGATGCCGATCAACTACGACCACCTGATGAACTACCCGATCCCGGAGGTACGGCAGGTGCTGCGCTGGCAGGATGTCGCGCTGTACAATTTCTCCATCGGCCTCGGGCAGGACCCGATGGATGAGAAGCAGCTCGATTTCCTCTACGAGCCGCGGCTGAAGGTCATGCCCTCCATGCCGGTGGTGCTCGCTTCGCCCGGCTTCTGGTCGCGCAACCCGGATACCGGCATCGTCTGGCAGCAGATCCTGCATGGCGAGCAGGGGCTGATCCTGCACCGGCCGCTGCCGACCGAGGGCGAGCTGATCGGCCGCTCGCGCATCACCGGCCTGGTGGACCGCGGCGAGGGCAAGGGCGCGCTGATGTATTCCGAGCGCGAGATCATCGACGCGAAGACGGGCGAAAAGCTTGCGACCAGCACCTCCACCAGCTTCATGCGCGGCAATGGCGGCTTCGGCGGGCCGAGCGGGCCGGTGAAGCAGCCGCATCCGGAGCCCCAGAGGGCGGCGGACATCACGCTCGACCTGACGACACGGCCGGAGCAGGCGCTGGTCTACCGGCTGAACGCCGACCTCAACCCGCTGCATATCGACCCCGCGGTGGCGAGGCAGGCCGGGTTCGACCGCCCGATCCTGCACGGGCTCTGCAGCTTCGGCGTCGTCTGCCACGCGCTGATGCGCAGCCTGTGCGACTACGACACGACCCGCTTCGGCCGGATGGACCTGCGCTTCTCCTCCCCCGTCCTCCCGGGCGAGACAATCCGCACGGAGATCTGGAAGGAGGAGGGCGGGGCGGCTTTCCGGGCGCGCGTCGTGGAGCGTGACAAGGTGGTGGTCTCGAACGGGCTGTTCCGCTACGCGTGATACCGTCCGATGACCGGAGCGGCGCCCCGCCCCGCGACGCATGGCGTCGTGGGGGCCCCGGCGCAGGCCGCGAAGGTCTGAATCGGACGGGCCAGGGAAAGGACCATGTGGACCGGCGGACCCGTCATCGTCTTCGACACCGAGACCACCGGGGCGGCAACGGGGGATCGCGTCGTCTCCCTCGGCGCCGTGCGGCTGGATGCGGCGCTGGAGCTCGAGGCGACGCTGCACCTGGCCTTCGCCCCCGGCATCCCCTGCCACTGGGGCGCCATCCGGGTGCATGGCATGACGGATGCCTTCCTGGCGCTGCACCCGCCTTTCGCGGCACATGCCGGGGAGATCGCCACCTTCTTCGGCGGCCAGGCCGCGGCGGCGCACAACCTGCCCTTCGACCGCCGCATGCTGGGCGGGGAGTTCGAGCGGCTGGGCATGCCGGCCCCCTGGGGCGAAGCCTATTGCACCCTGACGCTCTGGCGGCGGGCACATCCCGGCCGCCGTGCCGGCCTGGCGCATGCCGCCGCCGATTGCGGCCTGGCGCGGGAGGGCGCGCTGCATGGCGCGCTGGAGGATGCCTGGCTGGCGGCGCAGCTGCTGCGCGCCCTGCACGGGTTGCAGCCGGCGCCGATGCGGCTGCACGGGATCACCAACGGCCCGGCCGGGTCCGTGATGGCCGCCTGACCGGGAGCGGGGGCTGGACCGCCACGCGGGGCGGGTTTACCTGATCTTTCAGCCCGGGAGGGATCGGATGATCAACAAGATCGTGCAGTCGGTGGCCGAGGCGCTCGCCGGCGTGAAGGATGGCTCCACAGTCCTGATCGGCGGCTTCGGTTCCGTCGGCCAGCCGGATGTGCTGATCGAGGGGCTGATCGAGCAGGGCGCGAAGGACCTCACCGCCGTGCTGAACAATGCGGGCGTCGGGCGCGTCGGCGTGGCGCGGCTGATGGAGCTTGGCCGTGTCCGCAGGATCGTCTGCTCCTTCCCCCGCTCCTCCGACCCCGTGGTGTTCGAGACGCTGTACCGCGAGGGCAGGATCGAGCTGGAGATCGTTCCCCAGGGCACGCTGGCCGAGCGCATCCGCGCCGCTGGCGCCGGCATCCCCGCCTTCTACACCGCGACCGCCGCCGGCACGCTGCTGGAGCAGGGCAAGGAGGCGCGGGAGTTCGATGGCAAGCGCTATGTCATGGAGCGGGCGCTGAAGGGCGATGTGGCGCTGATCGAGGCCTGGGAGGCCGACCGCTGGGGCAACCTGACCTATCGGGGGTCGGGCGCCAATTTCAACCCGGTGATGGCGATGGCCGCGGAGCTCACCATCGCGCAGGTGCAGCATATCCGCGAATTGGGGGAACTGCATCCGCATATGATCATGACGCCCGGCGTCTATGTGAACCGCGTGGTCCAGGTGGATCGCGGCGGCGACTGGGTGAAGGCCGAGCAGCGCCCGGAGGCGTGAATCCGTTCGACATCACAAGCAGGAGGAGACCGCCATGCCCTTCACCCGCGACCAGATGGCCGCCCGCCTTGCCGCCGATGTGCCGGAGGGGTGGTGCGTCAATCTCGGCATCGGCATCCCGACCCTTGTCGCCAACCATGTCCCGCCGGAGCGGGAGGTGATCTTCCAGTCCGAGAACGGCGTCATCGGCATGGGTCCGGCGCCGGCCAAGGGGCAGGAGGATCCCTGGCTGATTAATGCCGGCAAGCAGCTGATCACCCTGGCCAGGGGTGCCTCCTTCGTCGGGCATGCCGACAGCTTCGCGATGATTCGCGGCGGGCATATCGATCTCTGCGTCCTCGGCGCCTTCGAGGTGGCGGAGAATGGCGACCTGGCGAATTGGGCGACCAGCGAGAACGACACCGCCCCGGCGGTGGGCGGCGCGATGGACCTGGCGGCCGGCGCGAAGCGGCTCTGGGTGGTGATGGAGCACACCACCAAGGACGGAAGGCCGAAGCTGGTAGAGCGCTGCGGCTATCCGCTGACCGGGCTGCGTTGCGTGCGGCGGGTCTACACCAACCTCGCCGTGATCGATGTGCTGCCGGAGAAGGGTTTCGTCCTCGTGGACCTCGCCCCCGGCGTGACGCTGGATGAGGTCCGTGCGAAGTCGGGTGCCGTGATCCACACGAACTGAGCGGAGTTTTTTCTGAGCAGATTCACGCTTCCGGGCCTGCCGGCCCTCCAGTGATCTGCTCAGGGGTTCCAAGGGCCTTTCGGCCCTTGGTGGGTGGGTCCAGGGAGGGCAAAGCCCTCCCCGGGTATTGGGGAGACAGTCCATGAGCGCCGCCGAAGCGGACGACCGCGCCGAATCCATTCGCATGATCCGCGACAGCGCCGCGGCGGTGGCGCCGCCCGGCGGTGACCTGAAGCGGGTGCGTGACCTGCGCTTCCAGGATCCCGGCTTCGATGCCGGGCTGTTCCGCCAGATAGGCGAGATGGGCTGGATCGGCCTGCGCGTGCCCGAGGAGATGGGCGGCGCGGGCCTCGGCCTGGGCGAGATGTGCGCCCTGGCCGAGGAACTGGGCCGCGGCCTGGTGCCGGAGCCGCTGATCCCGGCCGCGCTGTCCGCCCAGCTGCTGGCGGCGGCCGGCGGCAAGGGCCCGCTGCCGGTGCTGCTGGCGGGGGAGGTGGTGGTGCTGACCGCCTGGCAGGAGCGGCCCGACACGCTGGAGGTGCCCGGCACCCCCGACGCGCCGCGGCGCTTCCTGCCCATGGCCGCGGGCGCCGATTTCTTCCTGGCCCCGGTGCGGGAGGGCGACAGGCTCGCCCTCTATGAACTGCCGGCGGCGCGCTGCGTGCCGGAGATCGAGCGCACGCAGGATGGCGGCAATCTCGGCACCATCACGCCGAACATGGCGGAAGCCACCAGGCTGGCCGAGGATGTGGGCGAGGCGCTGGCGGATGCGCTGGACGAGGCGGCGCTGGTGACCAGTGCCTACCTGCTCGGCGGCATGGAGCGGGCCTTCGCCATGACGCTCGACTACCTGAAGCAGCGGCAGCAATTCGGCCGGATCATCGGCACCTTCCAGGCGCTGCAGCATCGCGCGGCGGACCTGAAGATGCAGGTGGCGCTGACCCGGGCCAGCATCGAGGCGGCGGCGGCGACGCTGGATGCCGGCGCGACCGGTGATGCACGCCGCGCCGCCGTCTCCCGCGCCAAGGCCCGCACGGCGGAAGCGAGCCTGCTGGTGCAGCGGCAATGCATCCAGCTGCATGGCGGCATCGGCTACACCGACGAATACGATGTCGGCCTCTATCTGCGGAAGGCCATGGTCATGGCCAACCAGTATGGCAGCGCGGCGCTGCACCGCCGCCGCTTCATGGCGGTGAGCCCGGAGGTGGAGGAATGAGCGCGCCCGATGACCGGAGCGCCGAAGGGCGCGGAGATCTGAATCGGCCGCGCCCGACATCGAGCGACGCCTCAGCCATGCGGCTCATCGAGGAGCGGGACGGCGCCGTCCTCATCCTCACCATCGACCAGCCGGCGCGGCGCAACGCGCTGGCCATGCCGATCCGCACCGCCATGGTCTCGGCGCTGGAGCGGGCGCAAAGCGACAGGACGATCCGCAGCGTGGTGGTGACGGGTTCGGGCGGACATTTCTGCTCGGGCGGCGACATCTCCGGCATGGATATCGAAAGCGCGCTGGCGGGGCGGGAGCGCATGCGGCTCTCCCACCAACTCATCCGCCTCATGGTGCTCGGCAGCCTGCCCGTCGTCGCGGCGGTGGAGGGGTTCTGCGTCGGCGCCGGCCTCTCGCTCGCCTGCGCCTCGGACACCGTCATCGTCGCCGAGGATGCGCGTTTCGCGGCCGGCTTCGGCAAGATCGGGCTGATGGCCGATCTCGGCCTGCCGCATACCCTGCCGCTGCGCGCCGGGCAGGGCCGGGCGCGGCAGATCCTGTTCTACCACGGGCAGATGAGCGCGCCGGAGGCCGAGCGCATCGGCATCGTCGACCAGGTGGTGCCGAAGGGCCATGCGCTGGCAACCGCGCTGGAGAAGGCGAAATTCCTGGCGGAGCAGGCGCCGGCGCCGATGGCGCTGACCAAGCAGATGCTGGGCGAAGGGCTGGACCGCGCGCTGGAGCAGGAACGCCACTTCCAGTCCACGCTGTTCCTGACCGAGGACTTCAGGGAAGGCCGCGCCGCCTTCCTCAGCAAGCGCACACCCACATTCAAGGGGACCTGAGATGGACGCCATCCGCATCCCGCCGCCCGCCGAGCTGGACAGCCTGGAGGACGAGCATTTCCGCCAGGTGGTCCGCGAATTCCTCCGCCAGAACTACCCGGAGGAATTGCGCAACCCGCCGAAGCGCCTGCACTGGGCGGAGAACAAGCCCTGGTACATGAAGCTGGCCGAGAAGGGCTGGCTCTGCCCCGGCTGGCCGAAGGAACATGGCGGCCTCGGCCTCTCCCCCGCCAAGCAGATCATCCTGACCGAGGAATACGAGCGCCACGGCGTGGCGCGCACCAACGACCACGGCGTCGTCATGCTCGGCCCGCTGGTGATCAAGTACGGGACGGAGGAGCAGAAGCAGCGCTTCCTGCCGAAGATCCTGACCGGCGAGCATATCTGGTGCCAGGGCTATTCCGAGCCGGGCGCCGGATCCGACCTCGCCGCGCTGCGCACGGAAGCGGTGCTGGACGGCGACCACTACGTGGTCAACGGCCAGAAGATCTGGACCACCCTGGCACAGGACGCCAACTGGATCTTCCTGCTGGTCCGGACGGACAGAAACGCCAAGAAGCAGGAGGGCATCTCCTTCCTCCTGGTCGACATGATCTCGCCCGGCATCACGGTGAAGCCGATCATCAATCTCGAGATGCATGACGAGTTCTGCGAGACCTTCTTCGACAATGTCCGCGTGCCGAAGGAGAACCTGGTCGGCCAGCTCAACAAGGGCTGGGACATGGCGAAGGCGCTGCTGGGCTTCGAGCGCATCTTCCTCGGCTCCCCCCGCCAGTCCGGTTATGCGCTGTCCCGCCTGAAGATCCTGGCGGAGCGCATGGGGGTGTGGGAGGACACGGCCTTCCAGGACAGCTACGCGAAGCTGCGGCTGGAATTCGAGGATCTGAAGGCGCTCTACGGCGTGTATGTGGACCGGCTGAAGCGCGGCCAGAGCCTCGGCCCCGATGTCTCCATGCTGAAGATCATCCAGACCGAGCTCTTCCAGAAGATCACCGACACCATGCTGGAGATCGCCGGGGAGAATGCCGGGCTGATGGAGCCGATGGAGGGCAACCGGGACCTCAATATCGGCGGCCTCTACATCCAGGCGCGGCCGGCGACGATCTATGGCGGATCGAACGAGATCCAGCGGAACATCCTGAGCAAGAACGTGCTGGAACTGCCGGGGTAGGGCGGTTCGGGTAGGGCAGGAGAAGGCTAGGGGGACGCTGTCGCCCATCGGCGGCAGTGCCGCCGATCCCCTGCCAGGCCAGGACCTGGCCTGGACTGGGGGGCGGCGCGAGTGGGGCCTTCGACCGTTTGCGACCCAACTCGGACCTTCAACTACCGCCCAACAGAATTCGCTTCCAGAAGCTCCTGCGACCACGGACGCAGCAGGCCACCAATGCCATCCGCCCTGTCTCGATTGAACCCTTTCCGGGCAGCAGGCCGTAAGCCGCTGCCTTCAGAAGGGCTACCGCCTGGAGAGACTTTGGTTGCGAATCGAGCCTACGAGCGCGTATCGTGAATCGTTCTCTGGCGTTCAGCGCCACGGCGGCCGGCATCACCGGGGCGACGTGGAGCGGATGCAGCGGCAAGGCGGCGGCCTCGGTCGTCACCAGCACCGCGCGGAAAGGGCCGCACGGCACCTCCGCGGAGAACAGGCAGCGTCGGCGGGTGGGTGAACCGCAGGGCCCTGAAGACGCTTTGAAGTCCGCGCTTCTGAAACGAGTATGGCAGAGGCGCCGCCTCGACGCGGCTTGGCGCAGCGTTCGAGCGAACAGCCTGTCGTCTCAGTCTGACGAGGTGAGAAAAGGGATCGCGCAATTCGAGGAGGACTCCTCCGGCAGGATCGGCTCACTTCAACACAAGCTTTCCCGCGGCCATTTCGAATTCTCACCGGCTCGGGGCGTGGCGATTCCGAAACCTGGCAAGAATGACGTACGCCCGATTGTCATCGCGCGCGTTGAAGACCGTATCGTGCAGCGTGCGCTGCTTGACGTGCTGCAGGATATTGAGGTGCTACGCTCGCATTTTCGCAATCCGTACAGCTTCGGCGGTATCAAGCGAGGACAGGACGATGAACTGGCTGCCGTGCCTGCAGCGATTGCCGCTGTCCTCCAGGCGATCGGCGCCGGCGCACGGTTCGCTATGTGCGCCGACATTTCGGCCTTTTTCACTCGCATTCCGAAGCCCAGGGTCATCGAGATTGTCGGTGAGGCGGTAGCGGATGACGAGTTTACAGCCTTCCTCCAAGCGGCAATCCATGTGGAACTGAGCAACCTCGCGAAGCTCCGGCAGCACGCCGATCGTTTTCCGACCGGCGAGATCGGAGTGGCGCAGGGAAGCTCCCTCTCGCCCTTCCTGGGCAATATCGTGCTGGCCGACTTTGATCGGCGTATGAACGCGGGTGACTGCCGTTGCATCCGCTACATTGACGATTTCATCATCTTGGCTCCGACAGCGAAGGCCGCTGCCGCTCGCCTGAGCATTGCCCGGGATATGCTTGGGAACTTGGGGATGCAATGCGCCCCTGGCAAAACGTCGCCGAAGCCGATCCCTATCGATAACCGGATAGAGTTCCTCGGCATCGAGCTGCACAACGGGCTCATCCGTCCTGCTTCTGGTGCTCGTGCGCGCTTTCTCGGTAAGGTGCGCGTAGCTTTCGACGAGGGGCGGAAAGCGCTCACCAACTATCGCAACGGGCAGCCCCTCGCAAAGGCAAATGCACTGCTTGGAACGCTGAAACGGGTCGACGGGATCGTGCAGGGCTGGGGCAAGCACTATAAGTTCTGCAACGACGTCCGCTGCTTTGAGAACCTCGATGCCGAACTCGGTGTGCTGATCCGTGAGTATCTTGGCCTTTATCGGGATGAACGAAACGCCGCGCCGGAAGCGCGCCGTCCTGCTATGCTGGGCATAGAAATGCTCGGGACGATCAAGCGGGCACCGCTCACGCGGCCACAGATCTCTTCGCGCAGGAGTACCCGCCGAGCGGGTGCTGGCCTCACACTCTGATGCGCTCCACCCTGTCAAGCTGACCCGCTAGGAGCCGGATCGGTACTGGGCGTGGCTGTCCGCGAGGTGTGGCATGGCGCCCGGCGGGGTGACATCCGCGGCGGCAGTCCAGGCAAGGTCCGCTCCCCGCCCAAAGCAGCTATTGGCCGCACACCCCATCCCGGCCCCACTCAGTTGTAGGCCTCAACAGGAGAGCCTTTGCCGCCCCCAAACAAATTGACTCCCAGAAAAAATTCCTATTCACTCCCCCGGCTGCGCCGCTGCCGCCGGAGGCCCCGCCATGTCCCGCCGCTCCCCTCCCGCCCCGCGCCCCGCCGAACCCCGCCCCTGGGCCCCGCTGACCGATGCGGAATGGGACATCCTCGCCCCCTTCTTCACCCGCCGCGGCGCCGGCCGCCCCATCCGGGACCTCCGCCATCGCGTGGACAGCATCTTCCAGGCCGTCACCTCCGCTGCCCTGGTCGGAACTCCGCGCCGGCACCCTGCTCTGGGACACGGCGCACCGGCAGTTCCGCCGCTGGGCGCATGCCGATCTCTGGACGCGCCTGCTGAAGGCCGTCGCGCGCCGCCGCTGCGGCCGGGTGCTGCGCGGCCTCCGGCCCTGGATCTGCGCCGCCTATCGCCGCGCCTGGCGGGTGCTCGGCCTGCGCGGCATCGCCATCGCCCGGCGCCTCGGCCTGTTCGATGCCCTGCGCGCCCCACCCTGGATGCTGCCCGACCCGGATTTGTCCGAACAGGCGCTGCGGCACCTCCACCAGCGCCTCGCCCCCGGCCAGCCGCCCATGGCGCGGGAAACCTGGCGGCTCTGGCTGAAGGTCCTGCGCCGCCTCATCCTCCCCACCCGCATCCCCCGTGCCCTCGCATGGCCCTGAGCAACACGCCCGGTCCCCGAAGGCCCCCCGGCCTGCGGCGGATGCGGCCGGGAGGGGCAAGGCCCTCCCCGGATTGACCGGCCCTTGCGGTCCCCCGACCATGCCGCGAAAGCAACCGGGACCCATGCCATGACCGATCTCTGGCGCCTCTCCGCCACGGAACTTGCCGCGCTGATCCGCGCCCGCCAGGTTTCCGCGAAGGAGGCGACGCAATCCGCCCTCGCCCGGCTCGATGCGGTGAATCCCAGGCTCAATGCCGTCATCGCGCATGACCCGGCGCAGGCGCTGGCGGCGGCCGGGGCGGTGGATGCCGCGATCGCGCGGGGGGAGGCGGTGGGGCCGCTCGCCGGCGTGCCGGTGACGGTGAAGGTGAATGTGGACCAGGAAGGCTGGGCCACCACCAACGGGCTGCGCATCCAGCAGGACCTGCTGGCGCGGCAGGACAGCCCGGTGGTCGCCAACCTGAAGAAGGCCGGCGCCGTCATCCTCGGCCGGACCAACACGCCGGCCTTCTCCCTGCGCTGGTTCACCCGCAATTCCCTGCATGGCGCCACGGTCAATCCGCGCGACCCCTCCATCACCCCGGGCGGCTCCTCGGGCGGCGCGGCGGCGGCGGTGGCGGCGGGCATCGGCGCCATCGGGCATGGCACGGATATCGGCGGCTCCATCCGCTACCCCGCCTATGCCTGCGGCGTGCATGGCCTGCGCCCGACCCTTGGGCGCATCCCGGCCTGGAATCCCACCGGCCCGGATCGCGCGATCGGCGCGCAGCTCATGGCCGTCTCCGGCCCCATCGCGCGGACCATCGGCGACCTGCGCCTTTCGCTCGCCGCCATGAGCCAGCCGGATGCGCGCGACCCCTGGTGGGTGCCGGCGCCGCTGGAGGGGCCGGCCTTCCCGAAGCGCGCCGCGCTCTGCCTCGCGCCGGATGGCATGGCGGTGCAGCCGGAGGTCGTGGCCGCGCTGCGCGACGCGGCGAAGCGGCTGGAAGCGGCCGGCTGGGCGGTGGAGGAAGTGCCGAACACCCCGCCGCTCCAGGCCAGCGCCGATCTCCAGCTCCTGCTCTGGCTGGCCGAGAGCCGCCGCGCCGGCCCCGCGGCGCGGGAGCGGGAAGGCGACCCGGATGCGCTGGCGATCTTCGGCTATATGGAGCAGCTGTGCCCGGCGCCGGCGCTCTTCGATTTCCAGGATGCGCTGCAGACGCGCCTCACGCTGCTGCGGGACTGGCTGCTCTTCCTCGAACGCTATCCGGTGGTGCTGATGCCCGTCTCCGGCGAGCTGCCCTTCCGCGACCACTCGGATGTCGAGAGCTTCGAGGGCTTCCGGCGGATCCTCGCGGCGCAATTGCCGCAGGTGGGGCTGCCGCTGCTCGGCCTGCCGGGGCTGGCGGTGACCACCGGCCTGGTCGGGCGCCTGCCGGTCGGGGTGCAATTGGTCGGCGGGCGGTACCGGGAGGATGTGCTGCTCGCGGCCGCGGAGGCGATCGAGGCGGGCGGCGTGCCGGCCGCGCCGGTGGATCCGGCATGAGGGCGCTGCGCGCCCTGCCGCTGCTGCTGCTCGCCGCCGCTTGCGCCGGGGGCGGGCGCGGCTGCCCCGCGGTGCTCGTGAACGCCTCCCAGCTGCCGGTCGAGCAGTTTTACCTGGCGCGGGCGGGGGCGGAGGGCTGGGGCACGGATCTGGTCGCCGCGGCCGAGCTGGCGCCGGGCGCCACCCTGCCGGTCCGCTTCGAGGGGGAAGGGCGCTACGGCCTGCGCGCCGTCTGGGCCAATGGCCGGGCGGTGGAGATGCAGAATATCGAGGGCTGCCGCGTCGCGCGCATCACGGTGCGCGACGACGCCTTGCAGGTGGAATAAGGCATGCCGCTGGCGCGCCGCCCCGTCACCGGGCGCCGTGCAGGGCGTCCTGTCCCGGCCCCCCCGCGCGCTTGCGGAAGGGGGGCGGGGGCATGCCGGGATGGCCTGCCGTGTGGCGCCCGGCCCCGCGCCGGCCGCTCCTACTCCGCCGCCAGCGGCACGGAGCGCTTCGGCAGCACCGCCCGCATCGCCTTCACCAGCTCCGCGATCATCGCATCGGTGTGGAAGGGCGTGGCGCAGAGCCGCAACCGCTCCGTCCCGCGCGGCACGGTCGGGTAGTTGATGGGCGTGGCGTAGAGGGCGTGCTCCTCCAGCAGGCGGCGGGCCACCTGGCGGCAGAGCTCGGCCTCCCCCACCATCACCGGGACGATATGGCTCGGCCCCGGGATGCGCGGCAGGCCGGCGGCGTCCAGCGCCGCCTTCAGCGCCGCGGCGCGCTCGGCCAGCGCCGCGCGGCGGGCGGGATCGCGCTTCAGGACCCGCACGCTCTCCAGCGCCGCGCCGGCAACGGCCGGCGGCAGGGCGGTGGTGAAGATCAACCCGCCGGCGACGCTGCGGATGAAGTCCACCAGTTCCGCCTCGCCTGCGACATAGCCGCCGAGCACGCCGAAGCCTTTCGCCAAGGTCCCCTCGATGAGGTCCACCCGGTGCGCCACGGCATCCCGCTCGCTGATGCCGCCGCCGGTCTCCCCGTAGAGCCCGACGGCATGGACCTCATCCAGATAGGTCATGGCGCCGTAGCGCTCGGCCAGGTCGCAGATCGCCGCGATCGGGGCGATGTCGCCATCCATGGAATAGACGCTCTCGAAGGCGATCAGCTTCGGCGCCTCGGGCGGGGCCGCGGCCAGCTTCGCCTCCAGGTCGGCCAGGTCGTTGTGCTTCCAGATGACGCGTGTCGCCTCCTTCGCGCCGCGCATGCCGGCGATCATGGAGGCGTGGTTCTTGGCGTCCGAGAAGACCCAGAAGCCCGGCAGCGCCTCCAGCACCGCGGAGAGCGCCGCCTGGTTGGCCATGTAGCCGGAGCCGAAGAGCAGCGCGCCGGATTTGCCATGGAGCGAGGCCAGCTCCGCCTCCAGCGCCACGATCAGCGGCGAGGTGCCGGAGATGTTGCGGGTGCCGCCGGCGCCGGCGCCGTGCTCGCCGATCGCGCGCGTGGCGGCCGCGAGCACCGCGGGATGGCTCCCCATTCCGAGATAGTCGTTGGAGGACCAGACCGTGACCTCCCGCAGGCCTGCCGGCGCATGCCAGCGATAGACGGGGAAGCGGCCGGCCAGCTTTTCCAGATGGGCGAATTCGCGGTAGCGGCCCTCCCGGCGCAGGGCGCCGAGCGTGTCG
>JAESGY010000413.1_pt1 | contig 19241 bp, 19 predicted proteins | sample 9269841 | NCBI WGS metagenome assembly JAESGY01 (sample SAMN17022865, study PRJNA683097) | algae metagenome | isolation source: Spirirestis rafaelensis WJT71-NPBG6 and co-occurring heterotrophs from... | place: USA: Pinto Wells, Joshua Tree National Park, Colorado Desert, CA | collected 2006-08-15
CGGACTGGCGTTCAGTTCTGAACGCGATCCGCTGTAGGCTGATACGGGGCGGCCGGGCCCGGCCACCCCACCAGTCACGGCAGCATCTTCCCCGGGTTCATCCGCCCCTCCGGGTCGATCGCCCGCTTCACCACCCGCATCAGCTCCAGCGCCACCGGGTTCTTGTGCGTCGCCATGGCGTGCCGCTTGCTCAGGCCGATGCCGTGCTCGGCCGAGAAGCTGCCGCCCAGCGAGACGGCGATGGCATTGACCAGCGGCTCCATCTCCGCCGCCCGCTCCACCCAGGCGGCGCGGTCGGTCCAGCCCTCCGGCGCATGCAGGGAGAGGTGGATGTTGCCATCCCCGGCATGGCCGATCGCCGCCATGCGCCCCTCCGGCCAGCGGGACTTCAGCTCCCGCTCCGCCGTGTTGACGAAATCCGGCACGGCCGAGACGGGCACGGCCGTGTCGGTGCCGACCGCCGGCCCCTCGCGGCGCGAGCAATCCGGATAGTCCTCCCGGATCTTCCAGATCATGGCGCGCTGCGCCTCGCTCTCGGCGATGACGGCATCCAGCGCCTCGCCGCCCTCCAGCGCCTCGGCCAGCGCCTCCTCCAGCATCGCGCGCAGCGGCACGCTCTCATGCGCCGCGGCGATCTCCACCATGATGTACCAGGGTGCCTCCAGCGGCAGGGGCATGCGCAGGCCCACGCCGTGCCGCGCCGCCATCTCCATGCAGAAGCGGGCGCAGAGCTCGAAGCCGATCAGCTCCGCCCCGCTCGCCATGACGCGGGAGAAGAGCGAGAGGGCGGCATCCGGGCTCGGCACCGCGACGAAGGCGCTTTCGACCCGCTTCAGGGCGGGGACCAGGCGCAGCGCGGCGGCGGTGATGACGCCGAGCGTCCCCTCCCCGCCGATGAAGAGGTGCCGCAGCGCATAGCCGCTGTTGTCCTTGCGGACGCGCCGCAGGTCGTCCAGCACCCGGCCATCGGGCAGCACCACCTCCAGCCCGAGGACCAGTTCCCGCGCATTGCCCCAGCGCAGCGTGCGGATGCCGCCGGCATTGGTCGAGAGCATGCCGCCGATCTGCGCCGTGCCCTGGGCGCCCCACTGGATCGGGAAGAGCCGCCCGGCCTCGGCCGCCGCCTGCTGCACGGCCTGCACGACGCAGCCGGCCTCGGCGACGATGGAGAAGTCGCGTGCATCGACGTGCCGGATGCGGTTCAGCCGCTCCAGCGACAGCACGACGGAGGGCGGCCCGTTCTCCGGCGCCACTGCCCCGCCGCAAAGGCCGGTGCGGCCGCCGGCCGGGACGATGGCGAGGCCGAGCGCACCGCAGCGCTGCACGACCTCGGCCACCTCCGCGGTGGTGCCGGGGCGCGCGACGGCCAGCGGCTGGCCGCGCCAGGTGCCGCGCCAATCGACGGCATAGGGGGCGATGTCACTGGCATCCTGGAGGACGTTCCTGGGGCCGACGGCGTCGGCCAGCATGTCGAGCGGGCTCATTGCCGCCTATCCTCCGCCGCGCGCCCCGGCGCTTCAACCCCCCTGGCCTCTCGGGCGCCGCCGCGCTTCACTGCCGGCCGAATCACGGGGGAAATGCTGCAATGCACAAGGATGCCAGCCGATGACCGACTCCGTCCCGCTGAGCGCCGATTATGTGGTGGTGGGGGCCGGCTCGGCCGGCTGTGCCGTGGCGGCGCGGCTCTCGGAGGACCCGTCCGTCCGGGTCGTGCTGCTGGAGGCCGGCTCGCGCGACCGCAGCCCCTGGCTGCATGTGCCGATCGGCTATGCCAAGACCATGTACCACCCCACCCTCTCCTGGAACCTGATGACGGAGCCGGAGCCGGAACTGGAGGGGCGGCGCATCCCCTGGCCGCGCGGCCGCACCCTGGGCGGCTCCTCCGCCATCAACGGCCTGCTCTATGTCCGTGGCCAGAGGGAGGATTACGACCACTGGCGCCAGCTCGGCTGCACCGGCTGGTCCTTCGAGGACGTGCTGCCCTATTTCCGGCGGAGCGAGGACCAGGAGCGCGGCGCCTCCGAGCTGCACGGCAAGGGCGGACCGCTCGCCGTCTCCGATCTGCGGGACCGCAATCCGCTCGCGCTCGCCTTCATCGAGGCCGCGGCGGAGCTGGGCTTCCCGCGCAATGACGACTTCAACGGCGCGGAACAGGAGGGCGCCGGCTTCTACCAGGTGACGGCCCGCAATGGCTGGCGCTGCAGCTCGGCCAAGGCCTATCTCAGGCCGGCGCGCAACCGGCCGAACCTCATCGTGGTGACGGATGCGCACAGCAACGGGCTGGTGATGGAGGGCCGCCGCGCCGCCGGCGTCACCTTCACGCGCCATGGCGCGAAGCTCACCATCAGGGCGGAGCGGGAGGTGATCCTCTCGGCCGGCGCCATCGCCTCCCCGCATCTCATGCTGCTCTCGGGCATCGGCCCGGCCGAGCACCTGCAGGAGATCGGGGTGCCGGTGGTGCATGACCTGAAGCAGGTGGGGCGCAACCTGCAGGACCATTTCCAGGCGCGGCTGGCCTTCCGCGTGAAGGGCCCGGGCAGCCTCAACACGCGCGTCGGCAGCCTGCTCGGCCGCGCGCTGATGGGGGCGGAATTCGCCCTGCGCCGCACCGGCCCGCTGACGGTCAGCGCCGGCACGGCCGGCCTCTTCGCCCGCGTGCTGCCGGGCAGCGCGACGCCCGACGTGCAGTACCATTTCCTGCCCTTCAGCACCTCGAAGACCATGCTGGAGTTGCACGACTTCCCCGGCATGACCGTCAGCGCCTGCCAGCTCCGCCCGGAGAGCCGCGGCACCATTACGCTGAAGAGCCCGGACCCGCGGGAGAAGGCGCTGATCCACGCCAACTACCTCGCCACCGAGACCGACCGGCGCTGCATGGTGGAGGGCATCAAGCTCGGCCGGCGCCTGGCGCAGACCAGGGCCTTCGCCGGCATCATCGCGGAGGAGGTGGTGCCGGGCGCGGCCGCGGCGAGTGACGAGGAGATCCTCGGCTTCATCCGCCGCACCGGCATGACGATCTACCACCCGAGCGGCACCTGCCGCATGGGCGGCGATCCGGAGAGCGTGGTGGACCCGGAACTCCGCGTGCGCGGGATCGAGGGGCTGCGCGTCGCGGACGCCTCGATCATGCCGACCGTCGTCTCGGGCAACACCAATGCGCCCAGCATCATGATCGGCGAGAAATGCGCCGATTTGGTGAAGGCGGCGGCGAAGGTGAAGCTGGCGGCGTGATGCCGTGCCTCCCCCCTTGGCGGGGGAGGCCATCTCTGGCCGGCGACGGGCGGTTCAGCCCGGCATCGCCAGGCCCTGCGCCTCCGCCGGGTCCAGCACGGTCCCGTTCACGGCCGGAGCCCCGCCGCATCGATCCGCGCCTTGATGCCGCGCAGCATCCCGGGCGGGTATTGCGCCGCCGCCCCGGCCAGCGCGCAGGCCTCCTCCAGCAGGCGCTCGCGCGGCACCACGCGGTTCACCAGCCGCAGCGCCCGCGCCTCCGCCGCCTCCACCGCGCGGCCGGTCGCCAGAAGCTCAAACGTCTCCTTGGGGCCGAGATGCCGCAACAGCTGCGGTGCCACCAGGGTCGGCCAGATGCCGTGCCTCGCCTCCGGCCAGGTGATGCGCAGATCATCGGCCGCCACCACCATGTCGCAGCCGAGCATGAGCGAGGCGCCCATCCCGGCCACCCGCCCATGCACCGCAGCAACCACGGGCTTCCCGATGCTGCCGGGCGCCGCCAGCGCGGCATCGGCCAGCGCGGCGCGTGTCTGCCAGGCCTGTTCGTCGTCGGCCAGCGCGCGGCGTTCCTCCAGGTCACCGCCGGCGCAGAAGCCGGCCCCCTCGCCCGCCAGCACCACGGCGGAGACCGAGGCATCCGCATCGGCCGCGCGCAGCGCCTCGACCAGCGCCGAACACAGGGCCATGCTCAGCGCATTGCGCTTCTCCGGCCGGTTCAGGCGCAAGAGGCGGACGGCGCCGCGTGATTCGACGAGCAGCATCCACGATTCCGGGGGACGGTATTCCCCCGGCCCCCCATCTATTTTCGTGAGTCCGCCCGTATCACCCGCGAACCCAGTTGGCGACCCAGTACCTGCTCGGCTTCCAGCCCCGCGGCGCGCAGGGCGGCCAGGTCCAGGCCGGTCGTGTAGCCCATCGCCTCCAGCGCCGCCGCCAGATCCTCGGTGCAGGTATTGCCGGTGAAGCCCTCGCCATAGGCGATCCGCGCGGGATGCCCGCCCGTGCCGCCCAGCGCGCAATCGGCATGGGTCAGCCCGGCCTCGATGGCGGCCAGCGTGTTGGCGATGCCCGTGCCGCGGCTGTCGTGGAAATGCGCGATGAAGGTCGCGGTCGGCAGCGCGCCGTGCAGCCAGCCGATCAGGTCGCGCACCCGCGGCGGCGTCGCGCTGCCGATCGTGTCGCCGATCGCGATCCGCGTCACGCCGAGTTCCGCGAAGCGCCGCGCATCCTCCAGCACCCGCTCCTGCGGCGTCGGTCCCTTGAAGGGGCAGTCGAAGGCGACGCTGATGGTGCCGACCAGGGTGAAGGCGTCCCGCCCCAGCGCCGCCATCTCCGCCACATGGTCCCACTGCTCCGCGCGGGAACGGCGGAGGTTGCGCTGCGAATGCCCCTCGCTGGCCGAGACGAGAAGGGAGATTTCCTCCGGCCCCCAGCCGCCCTCCCGCGCCGCCAGCGCCCGCCGCACCGCCTGCGGGTTCGGGCAGGTCGCCTTGAACAGCACGCCCGGCCGGCGCCGCACCCCTTTCAGCACCGTCTCAGCATTGGCGAATTGCGGCACCTGCTGCGGATGCGCGAAGCTGGTGATCTCGATCCGGCGAAAGCCGCAATCGGCGATCCGCTCGATCATGGCGATCTTGGCCTCGGCCGGGATGATCGCCTCCTCATGCTGCAGCCCGTCGCGCGCGAAGCACTCGCACAGCACCACCTGCGGCCCATGCGGCGCCGCGCCGGATGCGATATCCTCCATCTCGGCGGCGGTCGGTGCGTCGCTCATCGGCAGAGTTCCCCCAGAATGGTGATGGCGGCCTCCGGGTCCCGCGCGATGCGCGCACCGCCGGCCGCCAGGGCGTCGAGCTTGGCTGCGGCGGTCTCCCGCTCGGCCCCGGCCAGCGCGCCGGCATGGCCCATGCGCCGGCCCGGCGGCGCATGGCGCCCGACCAGCATGGCGACCACCGGCTTGCTGCAATGCGGGATGGCCTCGGCCAGCGCATATTCCTTGTCGCCACCGATCTCGCCGCAATAGAGCAGGGCGCCGATGCGCGGTTCGGCCGAGAGCGCCTTCAGCCATTCATGCGGGTTGCGGCCGCAAATGGTGTCGCCGCCGATATGCGCCACCACGCGCTGCCCGATGCCGGCGGCGGTCAGCAGCCGCGCCATGGTCAGGGTCAGCGTGCCGCTGCGGCACAGCACGGCGACCGGGCCGGGCGAGCAGAAGGATGGCGCGATGGAGCCGAGCAGGCCATCGCCGGGTATGCAGAGTCCGAGCGTGTTCGGCCCCACCATCCAGGAGCCCGCAGCCCGCGCCGCCTGCGCCGCGCGCAATGCGTCATGCACCGGGACGTATTCCGCCGCGACCACGAGGAGCGGGATGCCTGCAGCGGCGCGCACCGCATCCAGCACGCCCTCGGGCGGCGTGTAGATCACCGCGGCATCGGCGGGCTCCGGCAGCTCCCGCACGTCATCATAGAGCGGCAGCCCATCCACCGCCTCGCCACCGCGGCCGAGCGCGATGCCGGCGATGAGGTTGGTCCCGGCCTCCCGCATCGCCGCCACCTGCGCGGCGGCGTAGCGGCCGGTCGGGTTGAACACCACCACGCGTCGGGGGAAGCTGGACAGGAAAGGCGCCATGATCACGGAGGGGACGGTGCGGCTCGCGGAGCATGATGGCAAGAGACTGCTGCGGCGCCATGGCGTGCCGGTCCCCCGCGGCAGGCTGCTGCACGGTATGCCGTCCGCGGAGGCGCACGGAATCCTGAAGGCACAGATGCTCGAAGGCGGCCGAGGCCAGCGCGGCCTTGTGCGCCGCAGCATCGAAGGAGAGGCGCCCGCGGCGGCCGTAGCGATTCGCGCCGCGCTCGGCGATCCCGCCGCGCCCCTGCTGCTCGAGGACGCGGTGCCGATGGCGCGGGAGATCTATCTCGCGCTCCGCATCGACGGCACCGCGCAATGCATCGAGCTGCTCTGCGCGCCCGAGGGCGGCATCGAGGTCGAGCGGACGGGACGCCTGCTGCGCTGCGGCATCGAGCCGGAGGCGCCCGGCGCGCTGGAGGCCGCCCATGCCGCGCTGCGGGCCGGCTTCCCGCCCGATCTCGCCGCGCGGCTCGCCCGGCTCGCGCTGCGTCTCGCCCGCATCCTGCGCGCCGAGGATCTCGAGCTGCTGGAGATCAACCCGCTCGGCCTGCTGCCGGATGGGCGGCTGGTCGCCTGCGACGTGAAGGCGGTCCGCGACGATGCGGCGCTGTTCCGCCATGACGTGCCGGTGCTCTCCGCCGCGCTGGAGGAGGCGGCGCTGACCCCGCTGGAGCGCCGCGCGCGGGATCAGGGCTTCCAGCTTGTGGAACTGCCGGGCGGCACGGTGGCGATGGTCACCGCCGGTGCGGGCCTCGGCATGCTGATGCTCGACCTGCTGGCCGATACCGGTTGCCCCGCAGCCTGCTTCATGGACAATGCCAATGGCGGCCCCGCCGAGACCATGCCGGAACGTCTGGCAGCGGCCTTCGAGATCGCGGCGCGGCCCGAGGTGAAGGCGGTGCTGTTCTTCACCACCCTCGCCTCCCGCGGGCTCCGGGCCCGCGTCGAAGCGCTGGCATCCGCCCTGCGCGCCAACCCGCCCGGGAAACCCTTCTTCGTCGGCATCGCCGCCGGTCACGCGGCACTGCGCGGCTACCCGCTGGAACAGGCGCGCGCCGATCTCGCCATGGTCGGTGTCACCGCGCTGCACGACAACCCGCATGATCTCGTGCGCGCACTCGCAAGGGTGGTGCGGGGATGAGCTGTCCCGCCCTGATCCCGCCATGCGGGGCAGCCAGCCATGCTCGCGCACCCGATCCGTACTTGGCGTCGCAGCTTTCGAGACTCGCTTGATGGGCGGCCAGCAACGGCGTCGCCGCCGTGGTGATTGACGATACCGTCCGGCCCCTTACGCCGGCCGAGAAGGTCCATCCGGGCCATGTTCAATCCAGAACCGCGACCGAGCCGTCCTGTTGCTCAGGGCAAGGGCCTGCGGGGGCGCCCGGCGGCGCGTGCGACCACCGGCACCCGGGCGGGTCGCAGCGCCGCCCATGGGCTGACCGAGAGGCTGCCCTTGCCGCCGCGCGGCTCGGATCCGGAAGCCAGCCCCAGCGCGATGGCGAATTGCGCGGCGCCGAAGGTCAGCCCGCTGAAGAGCCAGAGCAGGCAGACCGGCAGCAGGCCGGACCGCGCGGGTTGCAACAGGGTGCCGAGGCCGCCCGGATCGGCAAGCAGCAGCGCCGTGACGAAGAGGGTGGCGATGCCGAAGCCGATCGCGGCATGCAGCGCCAGGAAGCGGACAAGCATCATGCGCGTCCAGCGCCTTGGCTGGGCCGCGGTTCCCGGGCGGCGCATCAGCCAGCCCGCACCGTCGCGTGCGGCGCCAGCCAGCCCATGCTGGCCTCCGGCTCGGCATCCGTGGTCGGCAGGTAGGGCTTGATATCGAGCAGCGGCGTGCCGTTCGCGCAATCGAGATTGGTCACGCGCAGCACCCCGGGCGCGGCGAAGCCATGGAAGCGGACGACGGAGAGCGCGACAAGGTTCGGCCGGAAGGGCGCGCGCGTGGCGAAGACGCCGCGGGGACGGTCGTCGAAGGGCGGGGTGAAGCTCAGCTTCGGCGCCGGCGCCCGGTCCATCCAGTAGAGCAGGATGAGATGGCTGAAGCCTTCCAGGCCCGGCAGCCCCTCCTGGTATTCGGGCGCGACCACGGCGCGGCATTCCGGCGGCGGGTCGGGCTGGCGGCCGTTGCGCGGGCAATCGGCGGGCGTTGCCCAGGGCGTCTCCAGATGGCCGATCGGGGTCACCGTCAACCGGGCCATGCACTTTCCCCCAGATGATGCGCCGTAGGGATGGCTCCGTTCCGCTCCTGCGGCAATGGACAGGGCAAGGCTCTCCTGCCGCCTCTGGCGAGGCTGATCATCCGGGATCCGGTGGCGGCACCACGACCGAGCCAAGCAGCGCCACGATCTCGGCCTCGGCATAGCCCGCCTCCGCCAGCACCCCCCGCGCATCGGCCGAAAGGCGCGGCGCCAGCGGCAACTCATCGGGCCCGGCGGTGGAGAAGGTGACAGGGCGGCCGAGACCGGTCATCGGCCCCTCGGTCGGATGGATCTCCCGGCGCAGCAGCCCGGTCTCCCAGAGATGCGGATCCTCCAGCAGCCCCTCGATGGTGGCGTAGGGCATGGCGGGAATCTCCCGCCTGCGGAACTCGGCCGCCCATTCGGCTGTCGTGCGGGTGCGGAGCGCCTGCGCCCGCAGCGTGAAATACGCCTCCACATTGCGGAAGCGCGCGACCACGCTGTTGAAGCGCGGGTCCTCCCTCAGCTCCGGCCGACCGATCGCCTCGAAGAAGGCGAAGGCCTGGGCATCGGTATTGGCGGAGACGGCGATGTAGCCGTCCTTCGTCGGGATCGGCTTGGCATCCGGGTTCATCACGCGCGGATCGCCGGTCGCCCCCTCCGGGTCGAAGGTGCGGCGGAACATGTGCTCGGTCAGCACGAAATGCGCCATGCTCTCATACATCGGCACCTCGATCGCCTGGCCCTCCCCGCTCCGCTCCCGCGCGAAGAGCGCGGCGGTGATGGCCTGGCTGGCGATGATGCCGGTGATGTGGTCGCAGAGCACGAAGGGGGCGAAACGCGGCTCCCCCAGCACCCGGCCGAGCGCGGCGGCGAAGCCGGACATGCCCTGGATGATGGTGTCATAGGCCGGGCTGTCGTGGTGCCGGCCGCGGCTGCCGAAGCCGGCGATGACGCAGAAGACGAGGCGCGGGTTGCGCGGCCGCAGCGTCTCCCAGGTGATGCCGAGGCGGGCCAGCGCGCCGCCGCGCATGTTGGTGACCAGCACATCGGCCTGCTCTGCCAGCCGCAGCAGCACCGCCTTGCCCTCGGCGGTCTTGAGGTCCACCGCGATGCTGCGCTTGCCGCGGTTGAAGTGGATGAATTTCGACGACATGTCCGGCGAGGGCGCCGGGCCGCCGAGCCTGCGCAGCAGGTCGCCTTCCGGCGATTCCAGCTTGATGACCTGCGCGCCCTGCTCCGCGAGGGTGAGCGTGCAGGAGGGGCCGACGACGACGGCGGTGAGGTCGAGCACCCTGACGCCGGAGAGCGGGCCGGCTGACCGGCGCGGCGCCTTCGCGTCCTCCGCCGCGCCGCGTTCGGATGTGCCCGTCATGCCGCGCACTCCGCCAGGCTCTCGAAGGCGAGCTGACCGGCCTCGTCCAGCGCCCAGAGGCGGATGCGGTCCGGTGCCTCCCGGTGGCAGGCAAGCGTCGCCGGCCGGCCGACGAAGAGCGGCCTGCCGGCCCGCGTGGTCACGCTGCGCAAGGGTCCCGGCAAATGCCGCTTCGCCAGTTCCGACAGCTTCGTCGTGGTGATGCCGCCATTCACCACCAGCGCCGGGTAGCCCTCCACGCCACGGGCGTAGTCGGCATCGTAGTGGATGCGGTGGCCATTGTTGGTGACGGCGGAGTAGCGGAAGAGCAGCGTGGTGTCGGGCGTGAAGGTCTCGCGCAGCGCCTCGGGCGGCAGATCCGGGGGCGGCGCCTCGGGCGGCCTCGTGCCGGGCGTCGCGGCGTCGCGGTATACAAGGTCCTGCTCCTCCACCACGCATTCGCGGCCGCCGCTCTCGATGCCATGGCGGATGGTGACGAAGATCATCCGCCCGCTCCGGCCCTGTTTCGGCGTGATGGCGGCGATGCGGGAGACGCGGCGGAGATCGGCGCCGATCGCGATGGGCGCGTTGAACCAGGTGCGGCGGCCGGCGAACATGCGGCGCGGCAGGGACACGGGCGGCAGGAACTCGCCCTTCATGGGATGGCCGTCCGGGCCGAGGCGGGATTGCCGCGCCAGCGGCCCGAAGAGCACCACATGCCAGCCTTCCGGCATCGGCGCGCCGCGGCGGATCATGGCGGGGTCCTGGTCCAGCAGCGCGGCGAGGCGCCGCAGCAGCACCAGGCTCGCCTCGTCCTCCGTCACCTCCTCGCGGCCGATCCAGCCCTGCAGCGCGCCCTCGTCCATCGGCCTCCCCTTCCCCGTTGCGCGCGAGTCTTCGCGGCGGGGCGGAGGCTGTCAAACCAGGGTATCCACGGTGCCGGTTGCGGAGGATTGGTCTCCCCTGGCGCGTCTCCGGCGCCCTGCCTATCGCGGCTGGATGCGCGGATCACCGCCAGGGGAACCAGGCGGCGGAATCACCGGCGTGGTGCGCGGGTCGGGCATGGGCACCGGCACCTGGATGCCGGGATCGATGCCACCCGGCGGCCGTACCACGCCCCGGGATGGCGAGGTCAGGCCGGGACGCTCGCGAGGCGCCGAGCGTGGTGCCTCCCGCTCAGCCGGGACGCAGCCCGGCAGGACCAGGGCGAGCGCCACCCAGCCTCCCCACCACCGCATCCCGGCCCTCCATGCATACGCCATCGCAACGCCCAGGGACGGCCGGGGTTCGGGCAGGCGCGCCTGCCGGAGGTCCTGACCGTTGCGCAGCCGCTGTGGACCTGCCATCAGCCGGCGCGCACCGCGCCACTCTGCAGCAGGGCCGCGATCCCGGCCTCGTCATAGCCGGCCTCCGCCAGGATCGCCGCGCTGTCGGCCCCGAGGCGCGGCGCCGGCGCGCGCTCGCCGCCTGGCGTCGCCGAGAATGTCACCGGCGCCGCCATGCGCCTGAGCCGGCCCTCGGTCGGGTGCTCCTCCGCCTCGAAGAAGCCGGTGGCCAGCAGATGCGGGTCCTCGAAGACGGTCTCCAGCGTGTGCACCGGGGTCACCGGCAGGTCCGCCTTCTCCAGCAGGTCCAGCCATTCGGCGGTGCTGCGCGTGCAGAACTCCTCCGCCAGCATCGCCAGCACCTCGTCGATATGCTCCGTGCGTGTCGCATGGCTGGCGAAGCGCGGATCGGTCGAGACCAGGTCCGGCCAGCCGACCGCGGCGCAGAAGGCCCGCCACTGCCGGTCGTTGTAGATCATGGTGCAGACGAAGCCGTCCTTCGTCCGGTAGGGCCGCCGGTCGGGCGAGAGCAGCCTTCCATAGCCGCCGGCATCAAGCGGTGGGTCGAAGACCTTGCCGCCGAGATGGTCGCCGAGCACGAAGCTCAGCATGGTCTCGAACATCGGGACCTCGACAAGCTGCCCCTCCCCCGTGCGGGCCTGGTGCACCAGCGCGGCATTGACCGCGCTTGCCGCCATCAGCCCGGTGATGCGGTCCGCCATGGCGAGCGGGACGTAGCGCGGCTCCCCGCCATTCACCTTCGCATTCAGGCCGGCGATCAGCGCGGCGCCTTGCATCAGGTCGTCATAGGCGGGGCGCGGGCCATAGGGACCGTCCTGGCCATAGCCGAGGACGCTCGCATAGACGATGCGCGGATTGGCCGCCCGCACCGCCTCGTAGTCCAGGCCGAGCCGCGCCATGGCGGCGGGGCGGATATTGGTCACCAGCACATCGGCCGACTGCGCCAGGCGCAGCAGGACCGCCTGCGCCTCGGGCTTCTTGAGGTCGAGCGCGATGCTGCGCTTGCCGCGGTTGATGGTGAGGAACATGCAGCCCATGCCAGGGCTGCGGCTGGGGCCGATCAGGCGCACCACATCGCCCTCCGGCGCCTCTACCTTCGTCACCTCGGCGCCCATCTCCGCCAGGACCTGCGTGCAGTAGGGCCCGACCAGCACGGTGGTGAGGTCGAGGACGCGGATCCCCGCGAGTGGTCCTGGCATCGGCACGTTTCCCCAAGCAGCGGCGTTGCGCGGCAGGATACACGCCTGCCGCGCCGCGACGAGGGGGCGCCCCTCACCCACCCATGATGATCAGGTCATGCAGCCCGCCGCGAAAGGTGGGCTGACCGCCCGAATGGGCGCCGCGGCTCATGCCGCCAAGCCAAGCCCGCGTTGGATCCCAACGAAGATGCGTCGCATCGTCCTTGGGCCCCGGGATGCGGGGGCCCGGCGTCAGAGGGCGACCTCACCTGTGCCGCGCCTCCGCCAAGTGGTCGAAACGGTGGGTGTAGCTGCCGAGGCCCTGGGTCTGGCTCCGCAGCTCGATGATCAGGTCCTGCAACTCGGCCGCCGGCACCAGCGCCTCCACCGCATCCCAGCCCTCCCAGCCCTCCTTCGCGGCATAGCCGAGGATCTGGCCGCGCCGCCCGGTCAGCAGGCGCTGGGCGTTCGGGGTGTATTCGGCCGGCACCGTCACCGTCACCGCATGGATCGGCTCCAGCAGCACCGGTTCGCCCTTGGCCAGACCGTCCTGCATGGCCATGCGGGTCGCGGTGGCGAAGGCCATGTCGCTGCTGTCAACCGAATGGAAGGTGCCGTCGAGCAGCGTGACGGCGATGTCCACCACCGGGTGCCCCAGCGGCCCCTTCTTCGTCGCCTCCTCCGCCGCTTCCCCGACCGCCGGGATGAAACGGCGGGGCACGGCGCCGCCCACCACCTTCTCCTCGAAGGAGAAGCCGGCGCCGCGCGGCCGCGGCTCGATCTGGATCTTCACATCGGCGAACTGGCCATGGCCGCCGGTCTGGCGCTTGAGGCGCGAATGCTGCGTCACGGCATGGCGGATGGTCTCGCGATAGGCGATCTGCGGCCGCACCGTGCGTAGCTTGATGCCGACCGAGTTCGAGAGCCGCTCCAGCGCGGCGCGCAGATGCAGCTCGCCCTGGCCGTGCAGGATGGTCTGGCTGGTCTCGGGGTCCATCACCACCGCCAGCGCCGGGTCCTCCTCCGCCAGGCGCTGCAAGGCGCCGGACATGCGGACCTCGTCCTTGCGGTCCTCCAGCACCACCGCGAGGGCGTGCACGGCGGGCGGCGGCTTGGGGAAGGGCAGCGGCTCGGCGGCGCCGAGCGTGGCACCGGTCGTCACCCCCTCCATGCGGCCGAGCGCCACGATCTCGCCGGTGGCGGCCTCCGGCACCTTCTGCGCCTCGCCATTCGGGAAGCGGTGCAGGCCGCCGACGCGCTGGCCATCGAGCTGGCCGCCATCCTTCACCGGGCCGCGCCAGATGCGCGCCCAGGAGAGCCGGCCGGCATGGCCGGCATGGACGGTGCGGAAAACCTGGGCAAGCGGCGGTCCCTCCGGCGCGATGCCACGGCGGTCGGCGGTCTCCTCGGGCCCCGGCACGTCATGCCGCAGCGCCTTCCACAGCCGCTGGACGCCATTGTTGTGCTCCGCCGCGCCGAGCAGGACGGAGACGACGGCGCCATTCAGCTCCCCGGAATGGAGCGGGCGATAGATCTCGGCCAGTTCCGGCGTCACATCCTCCAGCACCTTCTCGAGCAGCCCGTCGTCATGGTCGGCCAGTGCCTCCAGCAGCTCGGCCCGGGCCTCGGCCTCACGCTCGCGCATGGCGGCGGGCAGCTCGATCCGCTCGGAGGGGGCGCCGCGGCGGTAGCGATAGGCGCGTTCGCTGACGACATCGACATAGCCGGTGACCTGCTCGCCCTCCCGGATCGGGACCTGGCGCAGCACCAGCTTGCGGCGGGTTTGGGCCTGCAGGGCGGCCAGGGTATCACGGACGCGGCCGTCGAGCTGGTCGATCTTGTTGATGAAGACGATGGCGGGCAGCCCGGCCTCGTCCAGCATCCGGAAGATGGGGCCGAGCGCCGCGGCGCGGCCGGGCGCGGGCTCGGTCACCACCACCGCCAGGTCGGCGACCGTGACGGCGCAGGCTGCGTCATGCGCGAATTCGATTGAGCCGGGGCAGTCGAGCAGCGACCAGGGATCGCCGAGATGGCTGGCATGGCCGAGGCGGAGCTCGGTCCCCATGCCGCGTGGCCCGCCGCGGCGGGCCGGGCCGCCGGCGGCGGCGATCAGCGCATCGAACAGCGTCGATTTGCCGCTGCCCTGGGGGCCAATGAGTGCGACGGAACGGGGCTTCGCCCCGCCGGCTGGTCTGCCGCTGGCATCTGGCATGGAATGCTGCCCTCCCCTGCAGGGGCAGGCCGTCGCGGCGCGAAGGCCGGGCGCCGCCGGCCAGCCCGGGTCGTCCAGGACCCTTGGTTGACGCGGGCGTCCAGGCGCCGCCGGGACGGGCCCGGGCACCGCGCGTGTGAGGAGCCTAGCGAGGTCCGCCGGCCCGGCGCCACAGACCTGTCGCAGGCGGACCGATGCCCCACGCTTCATGCCAAGGGGCGGGAACCGGGCCCTGCCGGAAACGGCGGTCCCGGCCAGGCAGCGGAAAGTAACTCAAAAGTGATCGAGTTTCGGGCTTAGTATATGCTGGTTTAAGCCGCGACCGGGAATTTCGCGCTGGTGTTTTGCTGCGTCGCACCATCATGCTGCATCGCAACATCGCCGGAGCGAGGTGCATCGTGAAGATCAACCTGCATGTCCCTGGTCCACAGGCCGACGCGACCCTGCCCCAGCCCGTCCTGCCCGTGCTGACCGGCCTCATCCTGATCGTGGCCCTGGCCTTCCTGCCCGGCCCGGCGCTGCTCCTGGCCGGGCTGACCGGCACGGTCGGCCTGGCCATCGGCCTGGTCGAGCTCCGCCGCCATGGCGGGCCGGAGGTTCCCTGCCTGCCCCCGGCGCGCGAGCGCTGAGCGCCCCGGCCGGGCTGTTGCCCGGCCAGGACGGCTTCGCTCAGACCTCGCCCCAGACCTCGCGCGCCACCTCGACGCAGAGGCGCAGCTTCGCCCATTGCTGCTCCACCGTCAGCAGGTTGCCCTCCTTGGTCGAGGCGAAGCCGCATTGCGGGCTGATCGCCAGCTGCTCCAGCGGCGCATGCTTCGCCGCCTCCTCGATCCGGCGCTTGAGGTCGTCCTTGCTCTCGAGCTCACCGGTCTTGGAGGTGACGAGGCCGAGCACGACGGTCTTGCCCTTCGGCAGGAAGCGCAGCGGCGCGAAGCTGCCGGCGCGTTCGGTATCATACTCCATGAAGTAGGCATCGACATTGATGCCGTTGAACAGCACCTCCGCCACCGGGTCGTAGCCGCCGGAGGCGATGTGCATGGAGCGGAAATTGCCGCGGCAGAGATGCATGGAGACGACCATGTCGCCCGGCCGTCCCGCGATCGCGGTGTTGATGAGCTGCGCATAGGTCTCGAGCAGCCCCTCCACCTGCTCGCCGCGGTTCTTGAGCTGCGCGAGTTGCTCCGGGTCGCAGAGATAGGCGATGTTCACCTCATCCAGTTGCAGGTAGCGGCAGCCGGCCCGCGCGAAATCCTGCACCGCAGCGGCATAGGCGGCACCGAGATCGGCGAAGAAGCCGCTCATCTCCGGATATGTGTGGGTGTCCACGGCACGGCGCCCGCCGCGGAAATGCAGCACGGAGGGCGAGGGGATGGTCTGCTTCGGCACCGCACCACCGGCATTGGCGGCAACGAAGCGGAAATCCTCGACGAAGGGGTGGCCCTCGTAGCGGATGGGTCCCGTCACCTTCAGGCCATAGGCCTTGGTCTGGCCGCCCTTGAACTGGATGCCCTGATCGGCCTCGTACATCTCGACGCCGCCGAGCTTCGCGAGGAAGTCGAAATGCCAGAAGGCACGGCGGTACTCGCCATCCGTCACGGCCTTCAGCCCGACCGCCTTCTGCTCCTCGATTGCGGCGCGGATCGCCGCGTCCTCGATCGCGCGCAGGTCCGGCGCCTTGGCCGCGCGCGCCTCTCGCAGCGGGACCGGGCGCAGCAGGCTGCCGACATGATCGGCGCGGAAGGGGGGCTTGCCATTGGGCATGATGTCTCTCCTCACGAATGACTCAAGCCGAGATGGCGCTCCGCCACCTCCGGCGCGGCGAGCAGCGCCTCGCTCCCGCCCGCATGGATGATCCGGCCGCGTTCCAGGATGACGGCGCGGTCGGTGATGGGCAGCACGAGCCTTGCATGCTGCTCCACGATCACGGCCGCAAGCCCCTCCTCCCGGACCATGCTCCGGATGGCGGCCAGCAGCCCCTGCACGATCACCGGCGCGAGGCCCTCCAGCGGCTCATCCAGCAGGACGAGGCGCGGGTTCAGCATCAAGGCGCGCCCCATGGCCAGCATCTGCTGCTCCCCACCCGAAAGGGCGCTGCCGAGGTTGCGGCGGCGCTCCTCGAGACGTGGGAAGAGGCCCATCACGCGCTTGAGCGTCCAGGGGCCGGGCCGGGCGACGGCGGTCAGGTTCTCCTCGACAGTCAGGGAGCGGAAGATGTTCCGCTCCTGCGGCACCCAGCCGAGGCCGAGGGCGGCGCGCCGCTCGCTCGGCAGCCGGGCGATATCCCGGCCGGCGAAGCGGAGGGAGCCGGCGCGCAGCCGCGGCCCGGCGCCCATGACGGTGGTGATCAGCGTGGTCTTGCCGGTGCCGTTGCGGCCGAGCAGCGCCATTGCCTCGCCGGGCGCGACGGTGAGGGAGATATCGTGCAGCACCACCGCCTCGCCATGGCCGGCGGTGACGCCTTCGAGGGCGAGCAGCGGCTCAGCCATGCGTGGCCTCGCCGAGATAGACCTCCCGCACCCGCGCATCGCGGGCGATCGCCTCCGGCGGCCCCTCGGCCAGCACGGCGCCCTGGGCCAGGACTGTGATGCGCTCGGCGAAGCGGAAGACCAGGTCCATGTCGTGCTCGATCAGCAGGACAGTGACGTCGCGCGGCAGGGCGGCGACGGCTTCCAGCACCGCGCGGCTCTCGCCGGGCGGGACGTCCGCCGCCGGCTCGTCCAGCAGCAGGACCCGCGGCTTCAGCGCAAGGGCCAGCGCGATCTCCAGCAGGCGCTGGCGACCATAGGCAAGGCTGCGGGTCCCGGTACGCATCTCCGCCGGCGTGAAGCGCAGGCTGTCGAACAGCGCGCGGGCCTCGGCCAGCACGGCGCCATGGGCGGCAACGGGGCGCCACCAGCGTCCGGTCAGGCCCTCGCGCTCCAGCAGCGCCAGCGTCACCGCCTCCTCCGGCGTCAGGTCGGGGAAGAGCTGGTTGATCTGGAAGGTGCGGACCAGGCCGCGCTTCACCCGGGCATGCTGCGGCAGGGCGGTGACGTCCTCGCCACCCAGCCGCACGCGGCCGGCGGAGGGGCGCAGCGCCCCGGTGAGCAGGTTGACCAGCGTGGTCTTGCCGGCGCCGTTCGGGCCGATGACGGCATGGCGCGCGCCCTGCTCCAGCGCGAGCGTGACCTCCGCCACAGCGCGGAAGCCGCCGAAATCGCGGGTCAGCCCTTCGGTCGCGAGCGCCGCCGTCATGCGCGCCACCGCCGCAGCGCCGCGGCGCCGAGCCCCAGCAGCCCGCCACGGCCGGCGAGCGCGAGGGCCACCAGCGCCATGCCGATCCAGAACTGCCAGAAAAGCGGACTCATCTCGCTCAGCACGTGGTGCGCAAAGGTGAAGGCCGCGGCGCCGATCATGGCCCCGTAGAGCGCGCCGAGGCCGCCCAGGACCAGCATCAGCAGCCCCTCCGCCGAGCGCTGGAAGGACAGCACGTCGAGCGAGACGAACTGCGTGGTCTGCGCCAGCAGCGCGCCGGCCACGCCGGCATAGGCGGCGGCCAGGGCATAGACCGCGACCAGCCGCGCCCGCACCGGGGTCCCCAGCGCCGGCATGCGCCGCGCATTGCCGCGGATGCCGCGCAGCGCGAGGCCGAAGGGCGCGGCGGTGATGAGGCGCGCCAGCAGGAAGAGGAGGAACAGCACGGCAAGGCTGTAGAAGAAGGCGGTGTGGCCATAGAGGTCGAAGCGGAACAGGCCGAGCACCGGCCAGATCTCGACGCCCAGCAGCCCATCCGCCCCGCCGGTGAGGCCCGGCAGCTTGTTCGCCGCCTCCCCCAGCATCAGGCTGAGCCCGAGAGTGACCATCAGCGCCGGCAGATCCCCGCCCCGCAGCACCAGGGGCGCCGTAAGGAGGCCGAGCAGCGCGGACAGCGCCGCCGCCAGCAGCAGGCCGGACAGGGGCTCCCCCCAGCCCTGCTGCGCCAGGATCCCCGCCGCATAGGCGCCGAGGCCGAAGAAGGCGGCATGCCCGAGGGTCAGCACGCCCGCATAGCCCACCAGCAGGTCGAGCGAGAGGACGAAGAGCGCACCGATCGCGATCTGGCTCAGCAGCGGGAGCTGGTCCGGCAGCAGCCAGTAACTGGCCAGCGCCAGCAGCCAGAAGCCGGCTTCCAGGACCAGCCTCATCGCGCCGCCGCCTTCGCCAGCACGCCCTGCGGCCGCAGGATCAGCAGCACGACCATGGCGGTGTAGATGGCGAAGGCGCCGAGCTGCGGCACATAGTACTTGCCCGCCACATCCACCACGCCGAGCAGGAGCGCGGCGACGAAGGGCCCGAGGACGGTGTTCGCCCCGCCCACCGCCACGACGATCAGGAAATAGACCATGTATTTCAGCGGGAAGGTCGGATCGAGGCCCAGCACCTCCACCCCCAGCGCGCCACCGAGGCCCGCGAGGCCCGAGCCGAGGGCGAAGGTCACGGCAAACAGCCGCTCCACCGGAATGCCGAGGCCGCGCGCCACCACCGCATCATCCACCGCCGCCCGCAGCCGGCTGCCGAAGCGCGTGCGCACCAGGCCGAGATGCAGCGCCAGCACGATGACGCCGCACAGCCCGATCAGGAACAGCCGGTAGACGCCGATCCCGACGAAGCCGAGCTCGATCCGCCCGCTGAGCCAGTCCGGCAACGTGATGAGTTGCTGCCGCGCGCCCATGAGCCAATCCACCGCCGCACCGGCGATGAAGACGAGGCCGATGGAGAACAGCACCTGGTCCAGATGGTCCCGGCCATAGAGCCGGCGATACAGCAGCCTCTCCAGCACCAGCCCCAGCATCGCGGCGAAGACCGCCGCCGCCAGCAGGCAGAGCGGAAAGGGCAGGCCATGGCGGTTCAGCAGCACCACGCAGACATAGCCTCCGGCCATGCCGAAGGCGCCATGCGCGAGGTTGACGAAATTCATCAGCCCGAGCGTCACGGACAAGCCGACCGCCAGCACGAAAAGCAGCATGCCGGAGGCGATGCCGTCGACGAGGACGGTCAGCATGACGAGAACTCGCCGCAGGGGGGACGCTGTCCCCCCTGCCCCCCCTGCCAAGGGCCACAAGGCCCTTGGAACCCATGAGTAATCGCCGGAGG
>JAESGY010000414.1_pt1 | contig 19156 bp, 19 predicted proteins | sample 9269841 | NCBI WGS metagenome assembly JAESGY01 (sample SAMN17022865, study PRJNA683097) | algae metagenome | isolation source: Spirirestis rafaelensis WJT71-NPBG6 and co-occurring heterotrophs from... | place: USA: Pinto Wells, Joshua Tree National Park, Colorado Desert, CA | collected 2006-08-15
TCAGCTCCGCCTTGCTCAGGCGCTCAAGCTCGTCCCGCTGCATGCCAGGATCGAATCAGCCAACCCACTCCCGCGCAAGGGGGGTGGGTAATTACCCAACAACAGCCACCTTGGTCTCTACCGGCCTCTTGGAACCGCCTCCTACAGCGGGACGGATGAGTAGGGGTGGGAGAGGGAAACGCGACGTCCCAAGCGCCGTCAGCAACCGGCTTGCCGCTTGTCGTAGGGCGTTAAGCGCTTCGCTCGTGTAGAAGTACCTCGTCAATATAATGCTTCTTGGTGATGTTCTTTCCTCTCTGCTGCTCTTCGATCCGCATTTTGACACGCAGCATGTCGCCTGCACGAAACTCCTGTTCTCCTGTCCTGACCTTTGCCATGAAGTCCCCATCGGCCACTTTCGCGGTGATAGAGTTCCTTCCCCAGGAAAAGCGCCAGGAGTCATCACTCTCAAGATGTGGCTGTCGGACGCGCAGTGTGGCCTCGACCGTATTCGTGCTAACCATTTAGTTGTCGTTCATCGGTCGCGACGTGATAGCAGGATAATGGTCTGATGCGGTGCTGTGCAGTGTGCGAGCGCCATCCTTGACTACAAGCGTCCTGGCCCGCTTTCGCAGCGGGCGCACAGCCTTACTAACTTGTTCTTGGAAATATGCATTTCCAGCGACGGTGTAGACGGGCGCGTGAACGATGATCGTGGCGCCCTGCGAGTTGGTACCTGGACGTTGTGGGAGCCCTCGATTCTTGCGGTGGCCTGGGGCGGCTTCCCCTTCAGGAACTCTAGTAACTTCAACGTCTGCGAGAAGAGCTCGCCAACATGCTTGATGCTGAACTCGCTGCCCAAGATAGTCGGTAGTACGGACTGAGTAACCGCTCCGATCTCAAGAAGGAACTGGAAGGTCGCTGATCCCGGTCGGACAGCGGTTAGGTGGAGAGTATGCACCCGGTCCGAGTCGCTCGCGCGTTCTGTAAGGAACTGAACGGCCTTCGCCATTCCATCCGCGACCGAGGCCACTTCGTCTGCATTCAATCCCTCGCCCGGAACATCGCCGTCAAAATGAAGGACGAGAGGGATGGCAAGCCTGCCATCGTCGTTTGCGTCTACCCCAGCGTTCATTCTTGCAGAAAACATTGCCTTTCAGTGGAACGCAAGACTGCGGATCGTGTCATAATCTGCCAACAATGATTGGCGCAGCACAGCGCCCCGCCCGCCGCCACCTTCATCCCGCGCCGCCGCAGCACCTGCCATTCCCGCGTGACGAAGGGCGGAATGGAGGAGAGGCTGTCCGTGACATTGTCCACCAGGACCAGCACCTCCACCCCGCCGGCGGTGGCAAGTGCCGTTACGCGTTGATGCCCCAAATATTCTCCGCCCGCGCCTCGGCCTCCCCGCGCTCGACGCGCTTCACCACGGCGGTGATCGCCGCATTGCCCGGCGCCGCCAGCCCGGCCTTGGCACCTTCCGCCACCACGAAGCCGTTGATCTGGTCGATCTCGGTCTGCCTTCCCTTCATCATGTCCTGGCCCATGGAGGGGCGCTGCAACGCGCTGCGCTGGCCGGCGGCGAGCGTCGCCAGGATGGTCCCCTCCGCCGTATCGAGCGCCGCGGCGTCGCCTTCCTCGGCACGGGCCAGCACCTCCGGCGCGATCTTCTGGATGGGCTCCAGCGCATAGCCGAGCGCCTGGCCGATCCGCACCGCCTCGGCGCCGAGCCGGATGGAGAAGCGCCGGATGCGGTCGTCCCGGTCGCAGTCATTGCCGGAGAGGCCGGTCGCCGCGCTGACGCCGTTGCGCATGACGTTGACGCAGAGCTTCGACCAGCGCTCGCCCCAGAGATTGGTCGTGGCCTGCACGCTGTCGATCGCGGCGATCATCTCGCGCACCAGCTCGACGCGCGCGGTGATGCGGCCATGCGGTTCGCCGACCGCATAGACCACGCGCTGCGTGCCGCCGAGCGGGACGGTGCGCATGACCTCGCCGGGCGCGACCAGTTCACCGGAATAGGTGCCGGCGATGACGCCGATGGTGCGGCCCCAGCCGACCACCGAGGCAATGGCCGGCTCGTTGATGCAGTTCTGCAGGCTGGCGACGAAGCCGCCCGGCGCCAGATGCGGCGCGATGAGCTGCGTCGCCCAGACCGTGTCGTAGGACTTCACGGCGACGAAGGCGATGTCGATCGCGCGCTCCCTCGACAGCCGCTGCACGTCGCTGAGGTGCAGCGCGGGCACCTGCACCGTGACGTTCTGGCTCTCCTCCAGCCCCGTCAGCCGCAGCCCCTGCGCCCGGATCGCCTCGACATGCGCCGGCCAGGCATCGATCAGCGTGACGTCATGGCCGAGCCGGGCCAGGTGGCCGCCGAGATAGCCGCCGACCGCGCCGGCCCCGATGATGGCGATCCTGGGACGCATGCCCGTTTCCTCCTGCTTTCGGCGGGAGGGTAGCCGGGCGGACCGGGGGCCGGAAGCGCCGCGGCCGCCCGGCAGCCGCACCCTCCGGCACGCCCTTCCGCGCGTCACCCGGGCCTGATGCCCGCGACGCGGATGATCTCGGCGTAGCGGGCGGTCTCCGAGGTGACGAAGCGGCCGAACTCGGCCACGGAGCCCGGCATCGCGGTCGCGCCGAGCCGGTCGAGCGCGCCCCGGACCCCGGCGTCGCGCAGGCCATCGTTCACCGCCGCGTTCAGCCGCGCGACCAGCGCGGCCGGCGTGTCCCGCGGCGCGCCGAGGCCGAACCAGGACCCGCCCTCGTAGCCCGGCAGCACCTCGGCGACGGTCGGCACCTCCGGCAGCGCCTCCGCCCGCGCCGGGCCGGTGGTTGCCAGCGGCACGAGCCGCCCCGCCCGGACATGCGGCATGGAGGAGGGCGCCGGGTCGAACATGACGTCCGCCTCGCCGCGCAGCAGGTCGGCCAGCGCCTGCGCTGAGCCGGAATAGGGCACCAGGGTGAGGCGCAGGCCCGCCATGTGCCGGAACAGCTCGATCGCCACGTGCTGCGGCGTGCCGGTCCCCGCATAGGCGACCCGCAGCCGACCCGGGTTCGACCGGGCGTAGGCGATCAGTTCGGGGATGGAGCGCGCCGCGACCGAGGGATGCACCTCCACGATCAGCGGCACGCGGGCGATCCCGGCCACCGGGGCGATGTCGCGGCCGAAGTCGAAATCCAGGTCCGGGAACAGCGTTGCGTTGATGGTGTTCACCGGGCCGCAGAGCAGCAGCGTGCCGCCGTCAGGCGCCGAGCGGACCACCTGGCGCGTCGCGTCGTTCCCGCTCGCCCCGACCCGGTTCTCGACCTGCACCGGCACGCCGAGCCCGGCCCCGAGCGCCGGCGCGATGGTGCGTGCGGCGATGTCGAGCGGGCCGCCGGGCGGGAAGCCGACGAGGATCCGGACCTCCCGCACGGGCCAGACCTGCGCGCGCAGCGGGGCGGGCAGTGCCAGGGCCGTCCCGGCCCCGGCGAGTGACCGCAGCATCACACGACGTCCGATCATCGCCCCGCTCCTCCTGCCGCTGCCGGTCCGGCGACCGGCTGCGACAGGGATAGGGGGTGGGCCGCCCCTGAGCCATGCGGCTGCCGGGGCAAATGCGATATGCTGCGCATATGGCTCTCGACCTCCGGCAGCTCCGCTACTTCGTCGCCGTCGCCGAGGAGGGGCACGTCACCCGCGCAGCCGAGCGCCTGGGCATGCAGCAGCCGCCGCTCAGCCAGCAGATCAAGGCGCTCGAGGCGCAGCTTGGCCTGCAGCTCTTCCGCCGCAGGCCGCGCGGGGTGGAGCTGACGGAGAGCGGGCAGGTGCTGCTGGAGGAGGCGAGGGCGATCCTCGCCCGGCTGGATCAGGCGGAGCGCGCCACGCTGAGCACGGGCCGGGGCGAGCAGGGCCGGCTGCGCGTGGGCGTCGCGCCGACCGCGCCCTTCCACCCCTTCGTGCCGCAGGTCATCCGTGCCTTCCGGGAAGCCTTCCCGGGCGTCTCGGTGACGCTCGACGAGTGCCTCAGCCGCCAGGCGGTCCAGGGGCTGAAGGAGGCCAGGCTCGACGCCGCCTTCGTGCGCGCCGAACTGCCGGAGGCCGGGGAGCTCACGGTCCATCGGCTGCTCGATGAGCCGATGGTGGTGGCCCTGCCGGCGGCGCACGCCCTGGCGCGGGAGCCCGCGGCATCCGCCCGCCCGCTCCGCGCCTTCGCCGGGGAGAGCTTCATCGTCTTCGCGCGGACCGACGGCCCGGGGATGTTCGACGCGACCCTGGCGGCCTGCCTCAAGGCTGGCTTCACGCCGCGGCTGGGACAGGAGGCGCCCCGCATCACCTCGACGCTCGGCCTGGTCGCAGCCGGGCTCGGCGTGTCGCTCGTCCCGGCCTCCATGCGCCGGGTCCAGATGGATGGCGTGGCCTATTGCGACCTGCTGCCAGCGGAGCGGCCGACCGTGCCGCTGCACCTCGCCCTGTGCCGCGGCGGCGGCTCGGCGGTGCTGCGCAACTTCGTGGACCTGGTGCGCCGCGCGGCGCGGGAGGCGGCGGGCTGAAGCCGGCCGCTACCCGAGGAAGACCGGCCGCGCCGCCGGGTTGAAGGGGATACCGGCGGCGCGGAGCGAGACCGCCAGCGCAGCCTCCGGCATCCGCGCGTGGCGCACGAGGAGCTGCAGGTAGAGGCCCACGAAGCGCGGCCCGTGGCCGTCATTCTCCCCCTCCACCGTGCTGGTCATGCAATGCGCCAGCTCGTGCAGCAGGACCCAGCTCGGCAGCTCGGCCGGCGCCTCGATGGCCAGCCGCGTCGCGCGCGCGACGGTGGCGCGGGCCTGGCGGGGCAGGGGCCGCATGCGGGGCGGGAAGCACAGGCCCTCAGCCACCCAGACATGGTCCACCAGCGCCTGCAACTGGGCGAAGGGCACGCGCGAGAGGTCTCGCGGCGCGACCTCCGCATCCTCCCAGAGATAAAGCCGCCGCGCCGCGGCGTCCCCCCGGCTCATACCTGCACGCCGACATGCCGACGCATGCCTGCTGCCTCAGTCGCCGGCGCCACCTCCCGCGGCCGGGCGGCGCCCGCCTTCGCGGCCTCAGCCGCCGATGGCGGCTGCAGGCCAGGACTTGTGCGATCTGGCATCATTTCCGCGGCAGGGGCTTCGCCGCCGGCCCGGCGCCCGATCCTTGTCCCAGGGGCCGCTCCAGCCCCACGCGCCCGCCGGCCGCCTGGCCGCGGCCATAGGCGCCGCGGTCGCGCACCGTCGCCGTGGAATAGACCGTGCGCAGCCGGACGCCGAGGGTGCGGAACCCCTCCTCCACCTTCTTCTCCTTGGCCAGAACCAGGGCGGTGGAGGCGCTGGCCGCGACCGGCGCCGCGGCGGCACGGCGCGCCTCGGCGGCCGACTCGCGGGCCGCCGTCATCTCCTCCAGCCGCGTGCCGAGCCGGTCGGCGAAGCCGTAGCGGAAGCTGCGCAGCCGGGTCTGCGGCGTGGCGCGGCTGCGGAGGTACTCGGCGCTCTCGCGGTAGCGCGCCTCCTCCCACAGCAGCGCGCCCTCGGCCACGCGCAGCAGGTAGTCCGCCATCTGCACATCCGGCTCCAGCCCGTAGAGCACGAAATCCGCCCGCCCATCGGTCCAGCCGCGGCATTCGCAGAAGCGGAGCAGCGCCGGGAACAGCCAGCGCAGCGCCAGGCGCTGCGGCCCCGCGACGGTGACGCGGCGCTGCAGGCAGGCCTCCTCCCGCAGCTCCACCTCGCTCATGGAAAGGCCGTAGACCTCCAGCAGCTCCCCGACCTTCGCGGCGGCCGCCATGGCCTCGGCCTCGGAGCAGCCGCGCTCCACGGTGCGGGCCGTCAGCGCCCGGATGCGGGCCTTCACCTTCGAGAGTTCGGTCTGCTGATCCATGCGCGATAGGTGCCGGGGCGGGCCGGCGGGGGTCAAGGCCGGCCATCGCAGCCCGGCAGCGGGTTACGGCGGTGGAAAGTCGGGCGACCGATGCCGCTCCGCCGCGTTGGGCGGACATGCCCGACGATGATTGCCTCTATACCCGCCTCGGCGACTATTTCCGCCGCCGCCGCGAGGATGCCACCGAGACGCCGGCGGTCGAGCCGGATCCCGACGCCCGCACCGCCGAGGAGGAGGGCGAGCCGTAGCGCATCGCCCGCCCCGGCACCGCGCAGGAGCCGACCTGCCCGTGGGCCGCGCGGCCAGCCATGCTAGGCTGGGCCATCCACGGAGAGGGGAGGGGATCCCATGCCGCGCTATAGCTTCGACCACATCCATCTGCGCAGCCCCGAGCTGGACGCGACCGCCGCCTGGTTCCAGGAGAAGCTGGGGGCCGAGGTGGTGCGCCGCGTCGGTGGCGAGGCCCCGCGCATCGACATGACGCTCGGCGGGCTCGACCTCTTCATCTCCCAGTCCGATGCCCGCGTCGCCGCCCCGCCGACCTCCCCCTACAACGGCATCGACCATTTCGGCCTGGCCGTGCAGGGGCTGGACGAGGCGGTGGCCGACCTCAAGGCCAAGGGCGTCGAGTTCACCATGGAGCCGAGAGAGGCCCGGCCGGGCGTGCGCATCTGCTTCATCCGCGGCCCGCACGACATCACGATCGAACTTCTGGAGCGGACGCCCGCCTGAGGCGTTTCTCCCGATCGGGAGGAACGCCGCCATGATCATCGTGCAGATCAACTACCGCCGCCCGGAGATGCCGAAATCCGAGTGGGAGGCGCGCTACACCGACGACCGGGCGAAGCCGTTCCTGGAAGTGCCGGGGCTGCTCTGGAAGATCTGGCTGGACGGCGATGCGGAGCGCCTGGCGGGCGGGATCTACCTCTTCGCCGACCGCGCCTCGGCCGACGCCTATGCCAAGGGCCCGATCGTCGCGCGCATCCGCAACAATCCGGACCTCTCGGAGGTCTCGGTGCGGGTCTTCGAGGTGCGGCAGCGAATGAGCGAGATCACGCGCGCGCCGATCGACTTCGGGAAGCAGGCGGCAGAGTGAATCCGGGGGACGCTGTTCCCCGGACCCCCGGCCAGGCCAGAACCTGGCCTGGACCGGTCCGGGTCAGCCCTCGTTGCGGCGGGGCGCGGCGATCTCCACGGAAGCCCAGTCCTCCGTGACCTTCACCAGCTCGCTGACATCGCCCTTCGCGCCGCCGCCGGCCATGGCCAGCCCGTAGAGCGTCTGCGCGGCCCGGCTGGTCGGCATGACGAGGCCCAGCGCCTCGGCCTCCTGCAGGGCGAGGCGCATGTCCTTCGCCATCAGCTCCATCCGGAAGCCGAAATTGAAGCGCCGCGTCAGCACCGGCCCGGCGGCGAAGCGCTCCGTCGGGAAGCTGCGGCCGGAGCTCTTGTTGATGACATTCACCATCAGCTCCGGGTCGAGCCCCGCCTTGGCGCCCATCGCCAGCGCCTCGCAGGCCGCGGCCCAGGTTGTCGCGGCCAGCAGGTTGTTCACCAGCTTCAGCGTCTGGCCGAGCCCGACCTTCTCCCCGACCAGCACGGTGTTGCTGCCGATCACCTCCAGCACCGGCCGCACCCGGTCGAAGGCCGCCCGATCGCCCGCGGCCATGACGGAAAGCGTCCCCGCCTCCGCCCCCGCCACGCCACCGGAGACCGGCGCGTCCAGCGCGGTGACGCCCCGCGGCGCGAGCCCCTCCGCCACCGCCTGTGCCACCTGCGCCCCGGTGGTGGAGAGATCGACATAGATCCGCATCGCCCCGCCCTCGGCGAGGCCATCCAGGAGCCCGTTGGGCCCGAGCGCCACCTGCCGCACCACATCCGGCGTCGGGAGGCTGACCAGCACCACCTCCGCCTCCGCCGCGATGGCGGCGGGGCTGCCGCGCCCCTCCGCCCCGCGCGAGACCGCGGCCGCCACGGCCGCCGCCTGCACGTCATGCACCAGCACCCGGTGCCCGGCACCGAGCAGCCGGCGGACCATCGGCGCCCCCATGGCGCCGAGGCCAACGAAGCCGAGCGTCCCGGTCATGGGCGCACCAGCGGGCAATTGCCCTCGTTCAGCGGCCGGAAGGCCTGGTCGCCCGGGATGGTGGCGACGACCCGGTAGAGGTCCCAGGGACCCTTCGACTCCTGCGGCTTCTTCACCTCCACCAGATGCACGTCATGTACGTGCCGGCCATCCGCCCGCACGCGGCCGCCCTTGGCGAAGACGTCGTTCACCGGCAGCTCCCGCATCTTCGCCGCGACCGCCATCGCCTCATCCGTCCCGGCGGCCTCGATCGCCTTCAGCCAGTGCCGCACCGCGGAATAGACGCCGGCCTGGTACTGCGTCGGCATGGCGCCGCGGTGCCGCTCTGCGAAGCGCCTGGCGAAGGCGCGGGTCTCCTCATCCTGGTCCCAGTACCAGGCATCCACCGAGACCACGCCCTGCGCCGTCTGCAGGCCGAGCGCCTTCACATCCGTGATGTTGACGAAGAAGCCGACGAGACGCTGACCCTGCCGCGTCAGGCCGAATTCGCCCGCCTGCTTGATGGCGTTCACCGTATCCGTGCCGGCATTGGCCAGCGCCACCACCTGCGCGCGGGAGGCCTGGGCCTGCAGCAGGAAGGAGGAGAAGTCCGGCGTGTTCAGCGGGTGCCGCGCCCGGCCGGCCACCCGGCCGCCCTCCGCATTCACCACCGCCTCGGAGCCGCGCTCCTGCGCGTAGCCGCCTTCGTAATCGACCGTCAGGTAGTACCAGCTCTTGCCGCCCTGGCTCATGACGGCGCGGGTGATGCCACTGGTCAGCGCATAGCTGTCCAGCACCCAGTGGAAGCCGACGGGCGAGCATTGCCGCCCGGTGATCTCCGTGCTGGCGGCGGAGGTGTTGATGATGATCCGGTTCCGCTCCCGCCCTACCTGCTGCACCGCCAGGGCGACGGCGGAGTTCGGCATGTCGATGATCATGTCGACCCGGTCGATATCCACCCAGCGCCGGGCCAGGGAGGCGCCGACATCCGGCTTGTTCTGGTGGTCGCCGCCGATCACCTCGATCGGCTTGCCGAGCACGCGGCCGCCATGGTCCTCGGCCGCCATGCGCGCGGCGATGACCGAGCCGGGGCCGGCGAAATCGGCATAGGGGCCGGAGAGGTCGTTGAGCACGCCGACCTTGACGACATCGTCGGAGACCTGCGCCGGCGCCTCGGTGGGCACACATATGGGCGCGAGCATGAGGGCGAGCGCGGCGGCCGCGCCCCTGAGCCTGGACATGGTGTTTCCTCCTGTGCGGTTGGGCGCGTCGGATGCGCGCCGTGTCAGGGGAGGCTAGCAGGCTATCGAATGATCCCGGAAGCTGCCGTCCGGCATGCCGGCCCGCCGTGGGCCGTTGTGATGCCCGGTCCCGCCACCGGCCTCCTCGCCCGGCGTGCTGCGCGGGCCGCCCGCCCGGGTGCCGGCCTCGGTCGCCTCGGGGCGCGGCCGGTGCCACGGCCTGATCCGGCGGCCGACCGGCGCCGCCGCGGTGGAATGCCGCCGTGCCGCTACGCCCGCGGCGCCGCGGCCCTCACCAGCCGGTCGTTGATCGCCGCGCCGAGCCCCGTCTCCGGTACCGGCATGGCCGCGATGCGCGCGCAGCCGCGCTTCGCCCCTTCCGCATCCAGCCAGCGCAGCCCGGCGAAGAGCCGTGCCGCCGCCTCCCTCAGGTCGCCCGTCCCGGAGAGGTTCCAGACCAACGCCGCGCCCGGCAGCGGCGGGCCGAAGGCCAGCAGCGCCTCGTCCGGCGCGACACGCTCCGCCCCGAGGCGCACCGGCAGGTTGGGTGCGTAGTGCGAGAGCAGCAGCCCCGGCGAGCGCAGGCTTTGGGTCTGCGCCGCGGCGGTGATCGGCAGCGCCCTTCCGAGCTTGCCGAGCAGCGCCTCGATCGCCTCCGCCTCCACGCCGCCCGGCCGCAGCAGGACGGGGCCCGCGCCGGTCAGGTCCAGCACCGTGCTCTCCACGCCGACCGGGCAGGGGCCGCCATCCAGCACCGCGGCGATCCGCCCCGAAAGCCCTTCCAGCACATGCCCGGCCGTGGTCGGGCTGACCTGGCCGGAGCGGTTGGCCGAGGGGGCCGCCACCGGCACCCCGGCCTGCCGCAGCAGCTCCTGCGCCAGCGGATGCGCCGGCACCCGCACCGCCAGCGTGTCCAGCCCGGCGCCGGCCAGCAGATCGACGCGGCAATCCGGCCGTCGCGGCAGCACCAGGGTCAGCGCCCCGGGCCAGAAGCGCTCGGCCAGCCGCCGCGCGCGGTCATCGGCACGGGTATCGGCGAAGGCCGCCTCCGCATCCGGGTAGTGGCAGATCAGCGGGTTGAAATGCGGCCGGCCCTTGGCCGCGAAGATGCCGGCCACCGCCTGGCCATTGGTGGCATCGCCGCCCAGGCCATAGACCGTCTCGGTCGGGAAGGCGACCAGTTCGCCCTGCCGCAGCAGCGCCGCGACGTGGGCGACGTCGCCCGGTCCCAGTCGCTCCGTCATGCGCCGGGGCCTCCGTGGCAGACGAAATCCGGGTTCCGCCAGCCCGGCTTGCCGTAGCGGAGCGGGCGGCCATCCACCTCCGTCACCACACCGCCGGCGGCCTCTACGATCGCCTGGCCGGCCGCGGTGTCCCATTCCATCGTCCCGCCGAAGCGGGGGTAGAGATCCGCCACGCCCTCCGCCACCCGGCAGAATTTCAGCGCCGAGGACACCGCCCGCCGTTCCGCGATCGGCCGTCCCGCCAGGAAGGGCGCCATGCGCGGATCCTCGGCATAGGTGCGGCTGGCCAGCACCGTCAGCCCCTCCGGCGGCACCGCCCGCACGCGGATGGGGCGGCGGCTTGCCTCCTCCCCCGCCTTCCAGGCGCCGGCGCCGAGCAGGCCGCCGAACAGCTCCCCGGTCGCCGGCAGGGCGATGGCGCCAAGCACCGCGCGGCCCCCCTCCACCAGCCCGATGCAGACCGCGTATTCGCTTCGTCCCTTGGCGAAGTCCCGCGTGCCGTCCAGCGGGTCGACCAGCCAGAAGCGCGGCGCCGCGGCGGTGACGATGCCGGCCGCCACCTCCTCCTCCGCCACCACCGGGATGCCGGGGGTCGCGGCGCGCAGGCCCTCCACGATCAGCGCCTCGGCGATGCGGTCGGCCTCGGTCACCGGGCTTTCGTCGGTCTTGCGCTCCACCGCGAAGCCGGCGCGCTTCACGGCCTCGATGGCGGCGGCGGCGCGGCGGGCCAGGCCGGCGGCGAGCTCCAGCAATTCGGGATCGGTCATGCCCGGGGTGTAGCAGGGCAGCGGCGGCGGCAGAACCGGAAGGACTGCCCGGCCGGTGTGGCGGCCCGGCGGGCGGATGCTATCTTCTCTCGGACGACGTCACCCCAGGGATTCCCGCCGCATGCTCGATATCGCCTTCGTGAAGCCGGTCCTGCCCCGTCATGGCGCCCTGGTATTGCCGCTAGTGGAGGCGGGCCCGGAGGGCATGAGCGAGCTGGTGGGCCTCGCCCAGGCGGTGGATGCGGCCTCCGGCGGCGCCATCGCCCGTGCGCTCGCCGCCGCCTCCTTCAAGGGCCGCAAGGGGCAGAGCTGCACCATCTGGGCCCCGGCGCTGGAGGGCGGCGTCTCCGGCCCCTCCCGCATCGTCGCCATCGGCCTCGGCAAGGCCGCCGAGCTGACGCCGGAGGGGCTGGAGGCCGCGGGCGGCGCCGCCCTGCCGCTGGTGAATGGCGAGCGGGAGGCGGTGATCGCCGCCGAGACGCTGGCCGCCCCGCAGGCCGCCGCCTTCGCCCTGGGCCTGCTGCTGAAGAGCTACCGCTTCGACCGCTACCGCACGACGGAGAAGGAGGAGGACAAGCCCAGGCTGGAGCGGGTCGAGGTGGCGACCGATGCCACGACCGCGGCCAAGACCGCCTGGGCGCCGATGCGCGCGGTGGCGGAGGGCGTCTTCCTCAGCCGCGACCTGGTCTCCGAGCCGCCCAACATCCTGCATCCGGAGGAGATGGCGGAGCGCTGCCAGGAGCTGGAGAAGCTCGGCCTGACGGTCGAGGTGCTCGGCCCGAAGGAGATGAAGAAGCTCGGCATGGGCGCGCTGCTCGGCGTCGCCCAGGGCTCGGCGCGGGAGCCGCGCATCGTGGTCATGCAATGGCTCGGTGCGACGGGGAATGGCGGCAAGGGCAAGAAGGCGGCGACGAAGCCGGTCGCCTTCATCGGCAAGGGCGTCACCTTCGACACCGGCGGCATCTCCATCAAGCCCGCGGCGGGGATGGAGGACATGAAGTGGGACATGGCCGGGGCCGGCGCGGTGATCGGCCTGATGGCCGCGCTCGCCGGCCGCCGCGCCAAGGTGGATGCGGTCGGGCTGGTCGGCCTCGTCGAGAACATGCCCTCCGGCGACGCCCAGCGGCCGGGCGATGTGGTGAAGACCGCGAGCGGCCAGACCGTCGAGGTCATCAACACCGATGCCGAGGGGCGGCTGGTGCTGGCCGATGTCATCCACTACTGCCAGCAGCGCTTCGAGCCGCGCTTCATGATCGACCTCGCCACGCTGACCGGCGCGATCATCATCTCGCTCGGCCATGAGCATGCCGGGCTGTTCAGCAATGACGACGCGCTGGCGCAGCAGATCACGGCGTCCGGCAAGGCGGTGGGCGAGGCCTGCTGGCGCATGCCGCTGGGCGAGGCCTATGACAAGCAGCTCAAATCCGACATCGCCGACATGAAGAATGTCGGCGGGCGGCCGGGCGGCTCCATCACCGCGGCGCAGATCATCCAGCGCTTCGTGAACCCGAAGAACGGCCCGGTGCAGACCCCGACCCCATGGGCCCATCTGGACATCGCCGGCGTGGCCTGGAGCAGCAAGGACCTGCCGACCGTGCCGAAGGGCGCGACCGCCTTCGGCGTGCGGCTGCTCGACCGGCTGGTGGCGGACCATTACGAGGGGTGAGGGACCTGGCCGGCGCCACGCGCCGCTGGCCGCATGCAGGCGCGCGGCTTGCGCGATGAGCCGTGCCGCCGCATCGCCGCGGCTGCCGGCGCCCGGCGCCGCATGCTGAGGGTGAGGCTGCGGCCTTCGGCGCGCGACCATGGTGGCCCGCGGGCCATCCCCGTCGCCGAGGGCGCCGCCCCGCCGCAGGCCTTCCGCGCGGCGGCCGAGGCGGCGCGCTTCACCGGCGCGGCCGGGCAGGTGCTGGATCGCCCCACGCCCGGGGGCCGCGTGCTGCTGGTCGGCGCCGGCAGGCCGCGGCGGATGCTCGACTGGGAGATGGCGGGCGGCACCGCCGCCGCCGCCGCCGGCGCGGGCCGGGCGAAGCGCCTGACCATCGACGCAGGCGGCCTGGCGCCGGAGGCGGCCGCGGCCCTTGCCGCCGGCGCCTGCCTGCGCGCCTGGCGCTTCGAGGCCTGTCGCCGCCGGGAGGAGCCGGCGCTGGAGGCGCTGGACCTGGTGGTGGACAGCCCGGCCGTGGTGGCGCCCTGCTGGGAGCGCAATGCGGCCGCGGTGCGCGGCTGCCTCTTCGCCCGCGACCTGACGGCCGAGCCCGGCAACCGGCTGACCACGCGCGATTTCGCGGCGCGGCTGGAGGCGCTGGCGGAGCACGGCATCGCGGTGGACGTGCTCGGCCGCAAGCGGCTGGCGCGGGAAGGGTTGGGGGCGCTGCTCGCCGTCGGCGGCGGCAGCGCCAACCCGCCGCGTCTCGCCGTGCTGCGCTGGCGCGGAAGCCACGCCGCGCCGCCCATCGCCTTCATCGGCAAGGGCATCTGCTTCGACACCGGCGGCATCAGCATCAAGCCGGCGCAGGGCATGGAGGCGATGCGGGCGGACATGGCCGGCGCCGCGGCCTGCGCGGGCGCGATGCTGGCGCTCGCCCTGCGCCGCTCCCCGGCGCCGGCCGTCGCGGTGCTGGCGCTGGCCGAGAATGCCATCGGCGCCGCCGCCTACCGGCCGGGCGACGTGCTGCGGACGGGCGCGGGCAGGACGGTGGAGGTGGTGGACACCGATGCCGAGGGGCGCCTCGTGCTGGCCGATGCGCTGCACTATGCGCAGCGCTTCCGGCCGGCTGCGATGCTCGACTTGGCGACGCTGACCGGCGCGATCGTCACCGCGCTGGGCACGAATCTCGCCGGGCTGTTCGGCACGGATGCCGCCTTGCTCGCGCAGGTCGCGGCGGCGGGGGAGGCGGTGGGGGAGCAGCTCTGGCCCATGCCGATCGGCGATGGACACCGCGCGGACCTGAAGAGCGACATCGCCGACCTGAAGCAGTGCGTGCCAACAGGGGGCGAGGGCGGCTGCTTCCTGCCGGATGCCTGCCATGCCGCGGCCTTCCTGCGGGAATTCGCGGGCGCGACGCCCTGGGCGCACCTCGATATCGCCGGCCTCGGCACGCGGGCGGCGCCCTGGGCGCTGGGGCCGAAGGGGCCAAGCGGCTTCGGCGCGCGGCTGCTGGATGCGCTCGTGGCGCGGTCCTTCGAGGATCCCGACCGCCGCTGAGCCGCGCCCTGGCCATGCGCGGGGAAACATCGCCTGCACGCCGCGTTCCCCCGCTTCAGGCGAGGGGCGTGCCGTTCCCGCCTGGCGCGACCCGGTCGGCCGGGCCCGGCACAGGCGGCCGGCGCCGGCCGCCGCAACCCGATCCCGCCCCCTTGGGCCGAGCGCTCCGGGGCGTCCTTGCAGGGGGAACGCATGAGCGGCCAGGACAACAACCCCATCCTCACCACCCGCCAGGGCCATCCCGTCACCGACAACCAGAGCCTCCGCAGCGTCGGGGAGCGCGGGCCGGCGACGCTGGAGAATTACCAGTTCATCGAGAAGATCACGCATTTCGACCGGGAGCGGATCCCGGAGCGCGTGGTGCATGCCCGCGGCACCGGCGCCTACGGCTATTTCGAGGCGACCGGGAAGATCGGCGACGAGCCCGCGACGAAATACACCCGTGCCAAGGTGCTGACCGAGGCGGGCCACCGCACCCAGGTCTTCGTCCGTTTCTCCACCGTCATCGGCAGCAAGGACAGCCCGGAGACCGCGCGCGACCCGCGCGGCTTCGCGGTGAAGTTCTACACGGTGGACGGCAATTGGGACCTGGTGGGCAACAACCTGCGGATCTTCTTCATCCGCGACGCCATCAAGTTCCCCGACATGATCCACGCCTTCAAGCCGGACCCGGTGACCAACCGGCAGGAGCCCTGGCGCTTCTACGATTTCGTGCAGCACCACCCGGAATCGCTGCACATGGTGACCTGGGTGAAGAGTCCCTGGGGCATCCCGGCCGGCTACCGGAACATGGAGGGATCGAGCGTCAACACCTACAAGCTGGTCAATGCCGAGGGCGTCGCGCATCTCGCCAAATTCTCCTGGGTGCCGAAGCAGGGCGTGAAGAACCTGACCAGCCAGCAGGCGGCGGAGATCCAGGCGAAGGATGTCGGCCACGCGACCAAGGACCTCTATGAGGCGATCGAGCGCGGCGACCATCCGGAATGGACCTTCTGCGTCCAGCTCATGGAAGACGGCCCGCATGACGAGCTCGACTTCGATCCGCTGGACGACACCAAGCGCTGGCCGGAGGACAAATTCCCCCTGCTGCCGATCGGCCGCATGGTGCTGGACCGCAACCCCGACAATGTCCATGCCGAGACCGAGCAGTCCGCCTTCGGCACCGGCGTGCTGGTGGATGGCATCGACTTCTCGGACGACAAGATGCTGCAGGGCCGCACGCTGTCCTATTCGGACACGCAGCGCTACCGCGTCGGCGCCAACTACCTGCAGCTGCCGGTGAATGCGCCGAAGGGCACCAAGGCCCGCACCAACCAGCAGGGCGGCGAGATGGCCCATTACGTGGACCAGGCCGGCGCCAACAAGCACGTCAATTACGAGCCGAGCAGCCAGGGCGGCCTCACCGAGGCGCCGCGGCCCGGCAAGGACTACCACCAGTGGGTCGAGGGCCATCTCGGCCGCTACCAGACCACCAGGACGCGCGACGATTACCGCCAGGCCGGCGAGCGCTACCGGAGCTTCGAGGACTGGGAGCGCGAGGACCTGATCGCCAACCTGGCCGAGGATATGCGGGCCTGCCCGGAGAACATCGCGCTCCGCATGGTCTGGCATTTCTGGCACTGCGACCCGGATTACGGCACGCGCGTCGCGCAGGCCGCCGGGATCGACCTGGAGAAGGCCAAGGCCCTGCCGCCGCTGCCCGGCAAGCCGGCGCCGGGCCAGGACCGCCCCGGCCCGACCTATAGCAGCGGCCGGCGGGAGGAGCCGAAGGGCGCCCAGCCCGGCCAGCAGGCGGCGGAGTAGGCCCCGGAGAGCGGGGGCGCGGGCAACCGTGCCCCCTCGATGCGGCCAGCAGGGCAGGGCACTTCCATGCAGGACCGGACGGAGCCGGGGCGGGAACTGGATGCCGAGACGCTGGCCTTCGCCGGCCGTGTCTTCGGCCATGCCCGCGGCGGCCAGGCCAGCGAGCTTGCGGAGCTGCTCCGCATGGGTCTGCCGCCCAATCTCCGCAACGAGAAGGGCGACAGCCTGCTGATGCTGGCCGCCTATCACGGGCAGCGGGAGGCGGTGCGCGTGCTGCTCGATGCCGGGGCGGACCCGGAACTCGCCAATGACCGCGGCCAGACGCCGCTGGCGGGCGCCGCCTTCAAGGGCGATGCCGATGTGGTGCGGCTGCTGCTGGAGCGCGGCGCGGCGGTGGATGGGCGTGCCGATGGCGGCCGGACGCCGCTGATGCTCGCCGCCATGTTCAATCGCGCCGGGATCGTCGAGCTGCTGCTCGCCCACGGAGCGGACCCGGAGGCGCGCGATGCCGGCGGCCTCACCGCCCTGGCCGCGGCCGAGACGATGGGGGCGCCGGACACGCCCGGGCTGCTCGCCCGCGCCGCGGGGTCCTGGAGCAAACGGAAGCCGCTCTAGGACCCGCTGCGGTTCCTCCTGGCAGGCGCACCCGCGGCCTGGCCAGCCCGAATCCGGCGCGGCCTTCCGCCTGGCCCCCGGCGCAGGCGGCCGCTCCGCCCCGCCGGGATCGCATGCCGGACCGCCCGACGCGCGTGATGACGCGCGTCGGGCGATCCAGCCTTTTGTTTGGGCGAGCAAATTACGCCGCCTGCGTGGGTCCACTCAGCCGTCGTTTGCTCTAGGCTGGGTGCGGAGTCCCCGCACCGCATGGCCGAGATCGCCTTCTATCACCTGACCCGCACGCCGCTCGACCAGGCGCTGCCCAAGCTGCTCGGCCGCGTGCTGGCCACGGGCGGCCGCGCGCTGCTGCTCTGCGGCAGCGAGGAGCGCGTGGCGGCGCTGGATGCCGCGCTCTGGCTCAGCACCGACCCCGATTGGCTGCCGCATGGCAGCAAGGCGATGGGCCATGCGGCGCAGCAGCCGATCTGGCTGACTGCCGAGGATGTGGGGGAGGCGGGGGCGCCGAACGGCGCGCGCTTCCTGTTCCTGGTGGATGGCGCAGAGAGCGCCCGCCTCAGCCTGTTCGACCGGGTGCTGGACCTGTTCGACGGCGCCGACGAAGCGGCCGTTGCCGCCGCGCGGCGGCGCTGGAGCGCGGCGAAGGCGGCCGGCCACGCGCTCTCCTACTGGCAGCAGGGCCAGCGCGGCTGGGAGAAGAAGGCCGGCTGAGCCCTGGCGCGATGCTTGCATGGCCAGGGTCCGATCCGGAGTCCGTGCCATGCTCCAGCGCCGCCGCCGCCGTCCTATGCCCCCGCTGCCGGTCAGCACCGCGCCCCCGCCGCGCGCCGGCCATAATGGCGGCCCGCCGCTCGACCCGGAGGAGAGCTGGCGCGGCTATGTCTGGCGCAGGAAGGTGCAGCAGGCCTGGAAGGTGCCGCGCGAGATTGCCCTGCGCCGCCTCGCCCGCGCCGAGGAGCTGGGCATGACCTACCGGGAGTACACGCTCGAGATCCTGGAGCGCGGGCGGTATCTTTGACCCCGCACCGCCCGGCATCCAGCCTGGCGCCGGCGTCGCGGGGCGGCGGCGGTCAGCCTTCCAGCCGGATCCCGGTCAGCTCCACCAGCGCCCGCCACCGCTCCACCTCCGCCCGCTGGAAGGCGGCGAATTCCGCCGGCGGCAGCGGTGCCGGGGTGAAGCCCAGCGAGGCGAGCCGCGCCACCATCTCCGGCTCCGCCAGGATGCGCGGCAGCGCCTCGGCCAGCCGCGCCACCACCGGCTGCGGCGTCCACGCCGGGGCCCAGAGGCCGAACCAGGCATCCACCGCCATGGTGGGGGCGCCCGCCTCGGCGAAGGTCGGGACATCCGGCAGCTCCGCCAGCCGCCGCGGCGCACCGATGCCAAGGCAGCGAAGCCGCCCGTCCTTCACCAGCGCCACCACCTGCGGCCAGGTGGAGACGAAGAAATCGACCGTCCCCGCCACCGTGTCAGTCGTGGCCTGGGCGCCGCCGCGATAGGGGACATGCGTCGCCTCCAGCCCCTCCCGCCGCACGAAGCTCTCCGCGATCACATGGCTGGCCGAGCCGACGCCGGAGGAGGCGTAGGTGATCCGCCCGCCGCCCTTCCCGCGCGCCGCCAGCTCCGCCAGCGTCCGCGATGGCGAGTTCGCCGGCACCACGAGGGCATGGTGCACCTCTGCGAGGCGGCCGATCGGGGCGAAATCCTCGATGGGGCGATAGGGCAGGTCCCGGATCATGGCCGCATTGGCGGCATGGGTCTGGTTGTTGCCGAGGGCGAGGGTGTAGCCGTCCGCCGCCGCGGCTGCCGCCGCCTGGGTGCCGACCACCGCCGCGCCGCCCGGGCGGTTCTCCACCACGAAGCCTGGTCCCGGGATCGCGATCGCCAGCCGCTCGGCCAGCGTGCGCGCGAGCACATCCGTGCTGCCGCCCGGCGGATAGGCAAGCAGGATGCGAACCGGGCGGTTCGGCCAGGTCTCGGGTGCCGCCGGCGCCGGGCCCTGAGCCCAGGCGATCCCGGGCGCGAAGAGGGAGGCGGCGAGCAGCCGGCGGCGGGCGATCATGGACGCATTCTCCTCACTCGTTGCGGATGATGTCGAAGAGCTTGTAGCGCGGCCGGCGGAGGGCGTCGCCTGCGGTGGCACGGGTCCCGCCGGCAGGTGGGAGTCACCGCGCCCGGTGAATCACGACGATGTGACATCATCCTGTGCCGAAACGGGTTCTTCAGAAACATTCGGTATTGTTTCTGCCGCGATTGCGCCACAGGCGATGTGCAATACTGATGATGCAAGAGGGGGAGCGGAAAATGCCGGACGGAGTCGCATCCTCCTCCAGGACGGACCGGTGGTGAGGCGCATGGACAAGC
>JAESGY010000415.1_pt1 | contig 19138 bp, 17 predicted proteins | sample 9269841 | NCBI WGS metagenome assembly JAESGY01 (sample SAMN17022865, study PRJNA683097) | algae metagenome | isolation source: Spirirestis rafaelensis WJT71-NPBG6 and co-occurring heterotrophs from... | place: USA: Pinto Wells, Joshua Tree National Park, Colorado Desert, CA | collected 2006-08-15
TGGCGTCGGCCCAGTCTCTCCATGTCGGACCGATGTCTTGCGCCGGCATTTTGAGCGCCGCTGGTTCATCACGGACATTCGAACCGCAATGATCTCATGACGGCCTGACGCTAAGGCGCTGAAAGGTTAAGGGATTTATTCGCGTACAGATTCTTAGGAGTTCGGCGTCGAGTTCTGCCTCCCACACGACGTCGGTGATCTCGCCTTGTGCATCATCGTCGACGCAAGCGAGACGCATTGCCCGCAGATTGGGGCCGCCAGATATTTCGCCCTCGACAAGCCATCGACGGGTTCTGACCCGCACGAAGTCGCCTAGCTGCGGCGTCGCCCCCATCGCGCTATCACCCGGCCCATATCAACCGGATGGTGAAAGCACCACAAACGGGTGGTTGTGCAAGCTTTTGCTATCACACCACTTTGGTTTTTTTTGCTTCGTGCTGGCCAACTGGATTTCGAACCAGCTAGCTCATAAGTCACTTACAGCCGTGGCTGAGCCGGGCTTCGAGCCGACGTATCAAATCAGCCAAGTCAACAGGTCCAGAGAGAAACCGCCTGCGGAGAGCCGGTTCGCGGGTCGTTGCGTCCGTCGCGGTCAACAGGTCTGTAAGGAGAATCATGGGAGTCCAGCGCCTTACGGCGCGTCCCGGCTCGGTGAGGAAAGTTTGGCGGACGGTCATGGACGGCCCCCAGACGAAGGGGCTGGGCTGCTCAGGCTCTTGATTGCGCGCCGTGGGTCGGCTCCCCGAAGTCGAAAGTGGCCTGGCCGCCCGGCGCACGCTCCCCGCTCGCCTCGAAACTGGAGACCGTCACGCCAAGCAGCCGGACCCTCTTCTCAAGGGGGAACACGCCCCGCACCAGCGCGAGGGCGATGCCTGACAGCGCAGCGCGGCTCGAGACCGGCGCTGCACCGGTCCGGCTGCGGGTCAGGGTACGGAAATCGGCGTAGCGCACCTTCACGGTCACCGTACGGCCGAGGGCGCCGGTCTTCTCGCACCACCCCCACACCTCGTCCGCCAGAGCCTCGATCCCGGCCTCGATCTCCCCTGGGCTTTCGAGGTCACGCGGATAGGTGGTCTCGCTCCCGGCGGACTTCCGCGGCCTGTCCGCCCGCACCGGCCGGTCATCCTCTCCGTGCGAGATGGCGTAGAAGTGCGCTCCGGCCTTGCCGAAGAGCTCCTCCAGGAAGGCAAGCGATCTCTCCCGCAGATCCTTGCCGGTCCGGATGCCTAGCCGCTCCATCTTCGCCGCCGTCGCCGGACCGACGCCGTGGAAGCGCGAGACTTCCAGCCCCTCGACGAAGGCCGGGCCCATCTCCGGCGTGATGACGAACTGCCCGTTCGGTTTGCGCTGGTCAGAGGCGAGCTTCGCGAGGAACTTGTTGTAAGAAATACCCGCTGACGCGGTCAGGCCAGTCGTCTCGAGGATGCGCGCGCGGATCTCGGCGGCGACCTTGGTGGCAGTCGGGATACCCTTCAGGTTCTCGGTGACGTCCAGGTACGCCTCGTCCAGGGAGAGCGGCTCGATGAGAGGTGTATATTCGGCGAAGATGTCCCGGATCTGCCGCGACACGGCCCGGTAGACATCGAAACGCGGCCGCACGAAGACCAACTCCGGGCAGAGCCGCATCGCGGTGCGCGAGGGCATGGCCGAGCGCACGCCGAACCGGCGGGCCTCGTAGCTGGCGGCGGCGACCACGCCTCTCTCGCGCGAGCCGCCTACCGCGACCGGCAGCCGGCGCAGCGCCGGATCGTCGCGCTGCTCCACCGACGCATAGAAGGCGTCCATGTCTATGTGGATGATTTTGCGGAGTGGCGTTGGCACGGAGCTGGAGTCGGCTTTCGGCGGTGGAGCGAGCCTACCATGGCTTGGTGCCCGCAAGCTTTGCGAGCGACATCGCGGGACCGACGGCCCTCCTGGGCTGCGGCCGCAATGTGACTGCCGCAAAGCGTACCAGAGAGACAGGCTGCGCGCCGCCAGTGCTGCTCGGAAGGGTGACTGCCTTTCGAACTCCGAAGCCCGCCCGACACCCGGGATGCCGCAAATTACCTGGCTTTCAGGCGGCGTACCAAACTGCCCAAGTCAACAGGTCCGGAGAGAAACCGCCTGCGGAGAGCCACCTTCGGCGGTCGTTGTGCCCGCCGCAGTCAACAGGTCTGCGCCGAGATCCACACGAAACCTGCGCTTCACGGCGCGGTCGAGGCCAGCGGAGAACAGGTTTCGCAGGCGGATTGGCGGAGCGAAGGGAACCGGGCTCCAACACTCTCTGGAGCCAGATAGCCAATATACCCCGGTCGTCCTCGCCGTAGGCCCGCCTTGAGGCGATCCTGGGGACTAGCTGCGCAGCACCGTCAGGCCCCGATGCAACGGCCGGGCGAGGCCCAGATGCTCGCGCAGCGTCCGGCCGCTGTACTCCGCTACTGGCCGCAGATCCTCTGCTTCCTTCCAGGCGACGGCGCAACGCAGCCAATATCGTGGCCGAAGAGATTGACTGTAGGTACTACACGCATGTTGGGGTTCCAGTGCGTCCCAGACGTGCAGGACTTGCCCACTGCCAGCCAGGTACTTTCCCCGAATCAGGCGATCTGGGACCGGGCATCGACGGAGCACGCCCGCGTTGCTGTCGATAATGCCGCACATGTCCGGACCCAGCTCTTCCTCTATCCGGTAGCCGGGCACAGAGCGGAGCGGTCAGGCGCTGACGTAGCCAGCCCTGCCTCAGCCGGCGAATTCCCATCCCACCGGCTTTCGCCCGAGCCAGCGCTCCGCCTCACCCACCCATTGTGTAACACCATGCCGGTCGACGCCCCAGGCAGCGCCGACGCCTTGCACTTCCAGCCCATCCGCGGCGCGGGCCCGGTAGCTGACATGGTGGTGGCCATGCACGATCAGCCTGGCGCCCATGTCGCGTGCCAGCGCCTCGATAACCGCGATGCCGGCGGGATGGCTGCTCGGCGCCTCATGCGTCACCAGGATGTCGGCGCGCTGCGCCGCCAGCGCCGCCACATCCTCCGGCCAGATCGCCATGGTGGTGAGGGAGGCGTGCAGCGTGGCCCGCGCCGCCGGCAACCATTCCGGGCCGAGGGCAGCAATGTCCTCATCGAGTTCCGCCCGCGCATGCAGCCGCGGCGCCGCCGGCGGCACCCAGACGCGGGCGCGGAAGGTGCCGCCCAGCCCCGCCACCCGCAGCCCGCCGATGGTCGCCACACGGCCATGCAGCGCCCCCGCGGCGGTGATCGGATTGCGCGCCGGGTCGGTCAGGTTGGCCCACATCTCCAGCCCGCCATCGGCATCGTGGTTGCCGTGGATCCAGTGCAGCCGCGCGCCGGTGGCGAGAATCGGCGCCGCCAGCATATCGAGCGGCGCGTGGCATTCCATGTCGCCGAGCAGCACCACATCCGCGGGCGGGCGGTCCAGCGGCGCCAGGCCGCGCTCCACATGATCCCAGCGGCGATGAATGTCGCCGATGAAGATCAGATCACGCCCTCCTCGGCCAGCGCCGTCACCTCGGCGCGGCTGTAGCCGAGCATCTCGCCAAGCAGCCGCTCATTGTCTTCGCCATAGCCGGGGGCGCCGCGACTGGTAAGCCCCGCGGCGTGGCCGGGCGTGGCGGAAAATTTCACCGCCGGCAGCTCCGTCACCGGCCAGCGGCCGATCTTGGTGCCCTCAATCTCGGTCAGCCAGTCAAGCGCGGCGAGCTGTGGGTCGCGGTCGCAGCGATCCTCGGCATTCTGGCAGATTCCGGCCGGCACACCGGCAGCCTGCAGGGCAAGCATCGCCGCATGCGCCTCCTGCGTTTCGGTCCACCCGGTCACCGCCGCCTCCAGCGCGTCCTGGTGAAGCAGCCGGGCAGCGAGGGTCGCGACGCGCGGATCCTCCAGCCAGTCCGGCCGCCCGGCCACGCGCACCAGCGAGTGCCACTCCGCTTCCGTAAAGCAGGCGATGGCGAGCCAGCGATCCTCCCCCGCGCAGCGGAAGGCGCCATGCGGCGCCGCCGGCTTGTAGGGCGAGCGGTTGCCGATGCGGGTCCAGATGCGCCGATTGGCGGAGTGATCGAGCACCGGCACCGCGCCGAGCATGATGCCGGATTCGCATTGCGAGCTGTCGATCCACTGGCCCCGCCCGGTGCGGTCGCGGTGGAAGACCGCGCCGAGGATCGCCATGCAGAAGCCGTAGGCGCCGATCCAGTCGAGATAGGAATAGCCCCAGCCCGCCGGCATCGCCGGCTCCGGCAGGCCAGACATTTCCGAGGTGCCGGCAAAGGCGGCGGCGACCGGCCCGATGGTGCGGAAGCGGCCGTAACGGCCGACCCCGCCCATGCCGGATTGCTGGACATAGATGATGTCAGGCCTGATCGCCCGTAGCGCCTCGTAGCCGAGGCCGAGGCGGTCCAGCACGCCGGGCGAGAAGCCTTCCGCCACCACGTCGGACTGCGCGATCATTCGCCGGGCAATCTCCAGCCCCCTGGGATGGCGGATGTTCAGCGAAAGCCCGCTCTTGCCGGCATTCTTGTTGTTGAACTGCCCGCCCATGTCGGGGTCGGTCACCGGCGGCAGCGACGCCGTGGCGGCGGCACGGGCGGCGCGGCCACCGACGGGCGCCATGGCGGCCAGGCGGGTATCGGGGTTCTCTCGCCACTCCACCTTGATGACATCGGCGCCCAGCGCCGCGGCCAGGCGGGTGCCGCCGGCCGAGGCCAGGAACCAGGAGAAGTCGAAGATCCGCACGCCCTGCAGCGGGAAGGGCTTGCCATGGGCCGAGAGCTTCGCGGCGGCGCCGCGCGGCCGCGCCGGGACGCTGGCGGCGCGCGGCGCGAAGCGGTGACCGTTGTGCTCGCCGATCAGCGGCGCCCGCGCCCCCACCTGCCAGCGCGTCTCGGTGGAGAGCCAGCGGCTGACCGGGTAGGTGAAGCTGCGCCCATGCTCCGGATGCGCCACCTCCGCAAAGGTACCGCGCGCCTGCCAATGCGTATCGGCCACATTCTCGTGCGGCTTGCGGAGCGGTGCCCAGAGCAGGCCGGCCGCCTGCGCCTCCCGCCAGGGCAGGTTCTCATAGGTATGGGCGCGGATGAAGCGCTGGATGATCTCCAGAATGTGTGCCGCCTTCTCGTCCGGCCCAGCCGAGCCCGGCACGTTCCGTGCATTACGGTCGGCGTCCTTGCCCAGTGCCACCAGATCGGCCTGCATCCCGTAGCCTTCGAGGAAGGGAACGAGATTCGCCTGGTCCCGCACCGAGACGCCGGTCGAGATGCACCAGCGGCCATCCTTGGTGTGGCCGACGGTCGGTACATGCGTCGGATGCTCCCCGGCATGGCGGCAGGTCATGCGGAACAGCGGGGCGCGCCGCATCACCCAGGACATAACGTCGAGCTCGGGGTTCTTCGAGGCCGCCTCATGCACCGCGCAGGAAAGGTTCTGTCCCTCCCCGGTATGCAGCCGGTGCATCAGCGCGGCGAGGATGCCGACCAGAAGCTGCTCCCCCGCGATGTGGTAGGCGTGCCAGAGCTGCGGCGCGATCGGCGGCAAATCGTAGCGCAGCGCCGGATCCGGATCGTAGCCGCAATTCATCATGATCCCGCTCAAGGCGAGGTGGATGAGGTCGCTGCCCTTGAAATCCTTCCATGGCCCGGTGTCGCCGAAGGGTGTCATGCGGGCGATGAGCAGCCGCGGATGGCGGGCCCGCAGCGCCGCCAGATCGAGGTCACGGCGGGAGGTCAGCAGGATGTCCGCCTCCGCCAGCAGCTCGGTCGTCTCGATGCGGTCGATGACGGAGCGCTTGCCGCGGTTATAGGCCCAGAAATGCAGCGACCGCTCCGGCCCCGGCTTGTCCTCGAGGAACGGCCCGATGCGCCGGGTCGGCGCGCCCTCCGGCGGCTCCAGCTTCACCACCTCCGCACCGAGGCCGGCGAGCAGCAACCCGCAATACTCCGCTGTCTCGTCCGCCTCCTCCATCACGCGGATGCCGGAGAGCAGCCCCGGCGCGTCCTCGGGCACCTGGCCGGGGACGGATCCCTGGGCGGCGCTCACCTGCGCGGCGCTCATGCGGGGCGGAATTTCGGCAGGGTGGTGGTCTCGTCCACCGCATCGAAGCTCACCTGCAGGGGGTCGCCGATCTTCAGCGATTCCGGCTCCGTGCCGACCAGATTGCTGATCATCAGCGGCCCTTCCTCCAGCCCCACCAGGATGACGTTGTAGGGCAGCTCATCACGGAACCCGTCCCAATAAGCACGGTGGAACCGAACCCAGGAAAGCAGGGTGCCGCGGCCGGAAACCGGGGCCCAGGATTGCTTGTCGGACAGGCAATTGGGGCAAACCGGCGTGCCCGGGTAATGCTGGTGCGCGCAGTCGTCGCAGCGCTGCACCGTCAGGCGGCCCTCGCGCGCGGCCTCCCAGAAGCCCCGGCTGATGTGATCAATATGGGGGCGCGGCTTCATCGTGGACATCCGCCGTCTCCTCAGCCGGGCGTGTAGATGATGGAGCGGGAGCAGGGCGTGGCGGCGACGAATTGCACCACCTCGGCATCCTTCACCTGACGCGCGCCGCATTGTCCGCGGATCTGCCGCACCGCTTCCACATTCAGCGCCCAGCCCTGCATGTAGGAGCAGGAGAGATGGCCGCCATCGGTATTGGTCGGCAGCTTGCCGCCGAGGCGGAGCGTGCCGCCCTCGACGAAGCCGCCGCTCTCGCCCCGGCCGCAAAAGCCCAAGCCCTCCAGGCTGAACAGCACGGTCGGGGAGAAATTGTCGTAACACATCAGTGCATCGACATCCTCCGGCCCGACCCCGGCCATACCATAGGTCTGCGCCGCGACGTCGCGCACTTCGTCAAACCAGAAATTCAGGTCGAAATTGGCGATGGAGCTCTGCTTATAGGCTTCCCGCGCGCCGAAACCGGAGATCAGCGCCGGCTTCTGCTTCAGGTCGCGCGCCCGCTCCTTGGTCGTCAGGATCAGGCAGACGGCACCGTCGTTGATCAGGCAGTAATCGAGCAGCCGCAGCGGCTCGGTGATCGGCCGCGCCGCCTCATGGTCATCGATGGTGATGGGCTGCTTCATCACCGCATCGGGGTTGAGCCCCGCATGGTAGCGGAAGGCGACCGAAACCTCCGCGAGTTGCCGCGTGGTGGTGCCATAGAGGGCGCTGTGGCGCTGGAACATCAGCGCATGCGCCGCGCCCGGGGAGGTGAAGCCGAAGGGATCCCAGACGCCAGGACTCTCCTCCCCACCATAATTCACCCGCCGGGAGCGGCCGATATTGGCATAGATCAACGCCACATAGTCGCAGAGCCCGGCCTCCAGCGCTGCCGCCGCCTCGATGATCGCCATGGCGGACATCCGGCCATGCGGCGGGAATTGCACCGTCCAGCGCGGGGCAAGGCCGAGGATCTCGCCCATCCGCGCGTAATAGGGCAGGCGGCAGACGCCGAGCCCGTCCACCTTGTTCTTGTCCAGTCCGCAATCGGCGATGGCCCGACGGAAGGCCTCGGCGCCCAGGCCGTAATCATCGGTATGCGGGAAATTGCCGTAGGAGGTATTGCCGACGCCGACGACGGCGATCCGGTCCTTCAGCTTGCGGAAATCGCTCATCGCCACGCTGGTCCTATTGCTGGAAGTTCAGCTTCAGCCCCGGCTCCGGCCAGCGCATCTGGCCGAGCTTGCCTTCGCCCGAAAGGGTGATGGTCGCGGTGCGCATATCCGGGCCGCCGAAGCAGATATTGGTGGGGTGGGTGTCGGGCATCGCTACCTGGTCCAGGATCCGGCCATCCGGCGCGAACACCGTGATTTTCCCCGTCACCAGCGTGGCGACGCAGATATTGCCGGAGGCGGTGACGGCGAGGCTGTCGAAACGGGAGAAGCCCGGCGCGCTGCCGAGGTAACGGCCGCCATGCGGCGAGGGAAAGGACTGCTTCTTCAGGACGCCGGGGCTCTCGATGTCGAAGGCCCAGAGCCGTGCGGATTCGGTATCCGCGACATAGACGACGCTCTCATCCGGGGAGAGGCCGACGCCATTGGAGCTGAGGATCGGGTAGGCGATCTCCTTGACCGAGGAGCCGTCCGGCATCGCGTAGTACAGCCCGCCATAATCGCGCGAGGTATGGTATCGCTTGCCGAGATCGGTGAAGTAGAAGCCGCCATGCCGGTCGAAGACCAGATCGTTCGGCGCCGAGAGTTTGTGGCCGTTCGCTTCCTTGTAGAGCAGCCTGCGCGCGCCGGTCTGCGGATCGACCCGCTCCACCGAGCCGTACTCGTAGTCGTCCGAAGGCCCCTGCCCCATGAAGCTGTCAGGCAGGTACTTGCTGCCGCCATTGTTGCAGAGAATGAGCGAGCCATCCGGCGCGCGCGCCAGCCCGTTCGGCCCGCCGCCCGGCTTGCCGAGCCGCGTCACCTTGCCATCCGCATCGACACGCGTCACCCAGCCGCCATTGATCTCCGTCAGGATGATGGAGCCATCGGCCATTGCCACCGGTCCTTCCGGAAAGCCGAGGCCGCTCGCCAGGATGCGGATGTCGCTCATCGTCGTTTCCCCCCAAAGGTGTTCTTTTGCGTCTATCGTCGCCGGATATGCCGCGCGGTCAAGCCGGGGACGTGGCATCTCCGCGCCTGGACGCGACCTCGCGGCTGGGGCAGCACCCGCCGCAACGAACAGAGGATCGTCCATGCTCACCCGCCGCGCCCTGCCGCCGGCCCTCGCGCCGCTGCTTGCCGGCCGTCCCGCCGCGGCGCAGGGACCAAGCGCCTCTTGGCCGGCCAAGCCGCTGCGCATGATCATCCCCTGGCCGCCCGGCCAGGCGACGGATGTCATCGGCCGGCTGATCGCGAATGTGCTGAGCGGGCCGCTGGGTCAGCCGGTAGTGCCGGAGAACCGGCCGGGCGCGGGGGGTATGATCGGCACGGATCTCGTCGCCAAGGGACCGGCGGACGGGCATCTGCTGCTCTCCGCCTCGATGGGGCCGATCACCTTCGCGCCGCTGGTGAACCGCCCGCCCTACGATGTGGAGAAGGAGTTGGCGCCGGTCGCCTCCTTCGGCGTCGCGCCTTATATGCTGCTGGTGAAGCCCGGCTTTCCCGCGACCGATGCGCGCAGCTTCGTGCGGCTGCTGAAGGCCAATCCGGGGAAATACACCTATCCCTCCTCCGGCATCGGCGGGGCGCAGCACCTCCTGACCGCGGTGCTCAACGCCAAGGCGGGGATCGAGGCGCTGCACGTGCCCTTCCAGGGGAGCGGCCCCGCCCTCTCCGCGCTGCTGGCGGGCCAGGTGGACTACGCCATCGACACGCCGGGGCCAATGCACTGGTGCGGGACGGCAGCCTGCGGGTGCTGGGGCAGAGCCTGGCGCGGCCCACCGCGCTGATGCCCGGCGTGCCGCCGCTCGCCGGGGTGGCGGATGTGCCGGACTACGACATCGGCGGCTGGAACGGGCTGATGGTGGCGGCCGGCACGCCGCGGCCGATCATCGACCGGCTGTTCCAGGAGGTGAAAGCCGGCCTCGCCACCACCGAGTTGCGCGAGCGCTTCGCCAGCATCGGCGTGGAGGTCGATCCGCAGGGGCCCGAGGCATTCGGCGCCCAGCTCCGGGGATTGTGGGCGCTGTTCCGGCCCGTGATCCAGCAGCTTGGCATCCGGGCGGAATAAGCGCATTCGAGGGGAACGCCGTCCCCCTCGGGCTCCCCTGCCAAAGGCCGAATAGCTTATGGAAACCTTAAATTTAGGTTGGACGGGATTTAGCGCCGGACCTTATCCAGCACCTCGCCCTTGAAGCGCTCCATCTGCTCCGCGGCGAGGTCGGCATCGCGACCCTCGAAATCGAAATCGAGGCCGGTGACGCCGATCTTCCGCAGCGCCGCGATGTCCTCCAGCACATTGTCGATGCTGCCGGTGAAGAGCCGCCGGTTGCTGTCACTTGCCAGCGGCGCTGCCTGGCCATGGCGCTTCACCCGGTAGACCACACCGACCGAAGCAGGGTCCCGTCCCGCCGCCGTCACCAGCTTGCGTAACTTGGCGATCCCCGCCTCCAGCCGCAGCAGCGTGTCCAGCAGATGCGCATTGTTGCTGCCGATCGGGTACCAGGCATCGCCCAGCCGGGCGGCGCGACGCATGGACGGCCCGCTCTCGCCCCCCACCCAGATCGGCGGATGCGGCTTCTGCACCGGCTTCGGGTCGAAGACTAGATCATGGTAGCGAACGTATCTTCCGGCGATTGCCGGCTTCTCTTGCGTCCACAAGGCGCGGAAAGCGTCCAGATATTCGTCGGTCACGGCACCGCGCTCGGCGAAGGGCGTCACCGCCACCGTCTCCAGCTCCGGCTGCAGCCAGCCGGCGCCAACACCGACCGTCAGCCTGCCGTCGGAGAGCACGTCGAGCGTCGCCAGCATCTTCGCCGCCAGCACCGCCGGCCGGTGCGGCACCACCAGCACAGCCAGTACCAGGCGGATGCGCTCCGTCTTGGCCGCCACCCAGGCGGCCGCGGTCAACTGCTCGTGCCGTCGTCCAGGGTCGGGGGAGTAGAAGGAGCCACTCTCGGAATAGGGGTAGCCGGGTACGCTGGTATCCGGCAGCACCACATGGTCCGTCAGCGTCAGGTAGTCGAAGCCCAGCCGCTCACCAAGTTGCGCCATGCGCTGCATCGTCGCCGGCGCCGCCATCGGGCCGCTGACCGGCAGGTTGAATCCGATCAACATCGCTCGCTTCCCCCATGGTCTTTGATTCCAAGGCTGGCGGAACCAGGGGCCGTCGTCACCCCCTGTTGCGCCGATCGAAACCCTGGCAGAATCGGCGCGAAAAGCGGCCGATACAAAGCCGTCCGCAAAGGGAAACATGTCAAGGATGCTGCACGGCCGCGCCTTGCGGCAGGAAGGGCGCGCGCGATGGACGCGCTGATCCTGCTCGAGAACACGCTGAATGCCTGCGTCGCGGGCCTCGTCATCGGCTGCATCTATGGGCTGATGTGCGTTGGGCTCAGCCTGATCTTCGGCATCATGCGGGTGGTGAATTTCGCTCAGGGTGACCTGCTGATGCTGGGCGCCTATGCCGCCTTCTACCTGGTGACGGGCTGGGGCGTGCTGGCCTTCCTCGGCCCCACCGCCGGGCCGTTCGTCGCCGCGGTGCTGGCCGGCCCCACCGTCTTCGCCCTGGGCTGGGTGCTGCACCGCTTCCTGCTGGCCCGCGTCTCCGGCCTGCGCACCGCCGGCAGCCTGGATGAGGGGCATTTCGGCCAACTCATCGTCACCCTCGGCTTGGCGCTGATCCTGCAGAATGGCGGACAGATCCTGTTCGGCTCCACGCCGCGGGCGGTGACGACGCCGCTCTCCTCCTCCGCCTGGCTGGTCGAGATCGGCATTGGCGACACCACCATATTCCTGAACAAGGCGCGGCTGATCGCCTGTCTGGTCTCCATCGCTGCCGTCATCGGCCTCTGGCTGCTGCTGGACCGCACCAGGCTCGGCCGGGCGCTGCGGGCGGCGGCGGACAATCCGACGGCAGCAACCTATATGGGCATCGATGTGGACCGGGCGCATCGCGTCGCCTTCGCCCTCGGCAGTGGTGTCACGGCGATCGCCGGCGGGCTCGTTGCCACCTACCTGTCCTTCACGCCGTTCATGGGGCTGGATTTCGTCGTCATCATGTATGCCGGCGTGGTTCTGGGCGGCATGGGCAGCCTGCTCGGCGCCTTCTGGGGCGGCGTCACCATCGGCTTTGTGCAGCAATTCTCCGCCCTGGCGCTGCCGCCGCAATTGCAGAACGCGGCGATATTCGTGGTCTTCCTGCTGATCGTGGTGCTCAGGCCGCAGGGCCTGTTCGGCCGCTCGGCGGACCGGGCCTGAGGCGGCGCCGATGCGACCCAACGCCCTCCCCCGTCTCCGCCGTGAAGCCTTCATCTTCGCCGCGCTGCTCGCGCTCTATCTGCTGCTCTCGGGCTTCGTCACCAACAGCTACTACCAGCTGATGCTGACGCTGGTGCCGATTTGGGCGGTGATGGGGCTCTCCTGGAATCTCTTCTCCGGCTATGTCGGGCTGATCAGCTTCGGCCATGCGGTGTTCTTCGGCATCGGCGCCTTCACGGTCGCCCACGGCATGGGCGCCTGGGACCTAACGCCCTGGCTCGGCATCCCGCTCGGCACGCTGTTCGGCGCTGTCGCCGCGGTGTTCATCGGCCTGCCGACCTTCCGCCTGCGGGGGCACTATTTCGCTCTCTCCATGCTCGCCTTCCCGCTGGTGCTGCTCTACGTCGCCCAATTCCTCGGCTGGCAGGAGGTCTCGCTGCCGATGAAACGGGAGGAGCCACTGCTTTGGCTGCAATTCACCGATCCGCGTGGCTTCACCTGGGTGGCGCTCGGGCTGCTCGTCCTGGCCTTCGGCATCTCCCTGGCGGTCGAGAATTCGCGCTTCGGCCTGACCCTGATGGCGATGCGGCAGAACGAACTGGCAGCCGAGGCGTCCGGCGTCAATCTCCGGCAATGGAAGATGCTGGCGCTTGTGCTCAGCGGCGGCATCGCCGCAGCGGCCGGTGGCCTTTATGCCTGCATCCTGCTGGTGGTCACGCCGGAAGCGGTGTTTGGTATGCTCACCTCTGCCCAGGCGCTGACGGTTGCCCTGTTCGGCGGCGTCGGCACCGTCTGGGGGCCGCTGGTCGGCGCCGCCGTGCTGATCCCGCTGGCGGAGACGCTACATGCCGAACTCGGCAACGTCATCCCTGGTATCCAGGGCGTGGTCTATGGCGTTGCGATTATCGGCGTGATGCTGCTGGCGCCGGAGGGGGTCTTCTGGACGCTGCGGGACCGCTTCGCCCGCCCCGCTGTGCCGCCGCCGCGACTGCTGCGCATCCCTGCGCCGCTGCGCATCCCGCCGGCCGGCAAGGGGCCCCTGCTGCGCGTCGAGGGCATCGGCAAGAGCTTCGGCGGGTTGCGCGCGGTGGACGACGTCTCCTTCGAGGTCATGCCAGGGGAGATCCTCGGCATCATCGGCCCGAACGGCGCCGGCAAGACCACGCTGTTCAACTTGGTGAATGGCGTGCTGCCGGCCGATGCCGGCACCGCCTGGCTGGAGGGTGAGAGGATCACCGGCCGCAAACTGCACCAGATCTGCCGCATGGGGGTGGGGCGTACCTTCCAGGTGGTGCGCAGTTTCCCGCGCCTCCCACTGCTCGACAATGTGCTGATCGGTGCCTATGGCGCCGGCCTCACCGGCGCCGCGGCGACCGCGGCGGCCGAGGATGCACTTGCTCGCGTCGGCCTTTCCGCCCAGGCGGCGCGGCCGGCCGGGCAGCTCACCAACAAGGGGCTCCGGTTGATGGAGCTGGCGCGGGCCCTGGCCGGGCAGCCGCGCCTCCTGCTGCTGGACGAGACGCTGGCTGGCCTTGGCCGTGAGGAATGCGAGGAGGTGCTCGCGGTGCTGCGGCGCCTGCGTGACGAGGGCATGACCATTGTCATCATCGAGCACACCATGCATGCCATGCTGAAGCTTGCCGACCGCTTCGTCGTCATCGACCGCGGCCGCAAGCTGGCGGAGGGCGCGCCGCGGGCCGTGGTGGAGGATGCGAGGGTGATCGAGGCCTATCTCGGCCGCAAATGGCTGGCGAAGACATGCTCGACATAACCGGCCTCTCGGTTGCTTATGGCGGCCTCTGCGCCCTCTCCGGCGTCTCGCTGCAGGTGGAGGAGGGGCAATTCATCACCGTGGTCGGGCCGAATGGCGCCGGGAAATCCACGCTGTTCAAGGCAATCTCCGGCATCGTCCCAGCCCAGGCAGGCAGCATCCGTTTCGCCGGGGAGGATCTGCTGGCCCGGCCGGCGGCGTCACGGGCGCATCTTGGCATCGCCCATGTCCCGGAGGGCCGGCAGGTCTTCAAAAGCCTGACGGTGCGTGAAAACATTGAGATGGGCGCCTATCCCGAGGCTGGGCGGCAGCGCTGGGCAGAGACGCTGGAGCGCATCCATACCCTCTTCCCCATCCTGGCGCAGCGCGCAAGCCAGCTTGCCGGAACGCTTTCGGGCGGGGAGCAGCAGATGCTGGCGATCGCCCGTGGCCTCGCCAGCGCGCCGCGTCTGCTGATGCTCGATGAGCCCTCGATGGGTCTGGCACCCGCCGTCGCCGACATGATCTTCGACCGCATCTCGCAGATCCACCGGGAGGCAGGAATGACCATCCTGCTGGTGGAGCAGCGCGTGGCGGAGGCGCTGGAGCTGGCCGACCGTGGCTATGTGCTGGAAACTGGTCGGATCGTGCTGGAGGGCCCCTACCAGACGCTGCTCAGTGATGATCGGGTCCGCCGCTCCTATCTCGGGATGGGCGAGGAAGAATGACCAGAAAAAGGGGAGGAACGAGATGACGAACAGCATCACCCGCCGCGATGCGCTGGCGCTCGGCGCTGGCGCCGCGGCGCTTGGCAGCATGCACCGCGCCCGCGCCCAGGCGCCCTCGGAAGTGAAAGTCGCGCTGCTGGCGCCAATCTCCGGCCCCTGGGCCCGCCAGGGGCTGCTCATGAAGATGGGCGCGGAGATGGCGATCGACGACATCAACGCTTCGGGAGGCATCCGGGCGCTGGGCGGGGCGAAGATGAAGCTCGTCATGTACGATGCCGGCGACAGCACGGAGAAGGCGAAGAACGCCGCCCAGCGCCTGGTGGCGCAGGAACCCGATCTGGCCGGCGGCACCGGCGCCTGGCTCTCCTCCTTCACCCTGGCGGTCACCGAGGTGACGGAGCGGGCTGAGATTCCCTGGCTCACCCTCTCCTATGCCGACAGCATCACCAGCCGCGGCTTCCGCTATGTCTTCCAATCCTCGCCGACCAACGACAATCAGGCCATCGCCATCCTGCCGACGCTGATGCAACTCGCCGAGCGGGCGACCGGCAAGAAGCCGACGCGGCTCGGCCTGATCTCGGACAGCACCGCCTCGCCGCAGAGCTTCGTGCGGCCGGTGCGGGCGACGGAGGCGGCGAAGTACGGGCTACGCATCGTGGTGGACGAGACCTTCACGCCGCCTCTCTCGGACGCCACGCCGCTGATCCAGAAGGTGCGCAGCGCGCGGCCGGATTTCCTGCTCTTCATTGCCACCAACGTCCCGGACGACAAGCTGGTGATGGAGAAGCTGAACGAATATGGGCTCGGCCAGGCGAAGCTGCCGACCATCGGCAATGGCGGCCATATGGCGGTACCGGAGCTGGTGCAGCTCACTAGCCCGCAGATCCTGGAAGGGCTGATGGTGTGCATGGCCAACTGGCCGGGCAAGGACCAGGACGCGCTGGTGGCCCGCTTCAAGGAGCGCACGCGGGAGCCCTGGATGGGCCATGACAGCATCTTCCCCTATGCGCACATGATGATCCTGCGGGAGGCGATGGAGCGCGCCGGCTCCGCCGAACGGAGGAAGGTGGCGGAGGCGATCCGCGCCTTCGACATCCGCAATGAGGGCCCAGCGCTGTTCTTCCCCAGCAAGCGGCTGAAATATGATGAGCGCGGCCGGTTGGTGGAAGCGCAGCTCGTCACCGTGCAGTGGAAGTCGGGGGTGCCGCAGCTAGTGGATCCGCCGTCCATGGCGACGGCCGAGGCCTACTGGCCGAAGGGCTGATGCGGGTGGGCGCCGCTCCCCGAGGCGGTGCCCGCAGGCCGCATCGCTGCCCGGCGGCTTGCACTGGATTCTGACCAGAGCCGCGCGGACGACACCGGCGCCGGTGATTGCCGCATGGGGTTTCGCCGCCGGGAGGCGGCGGAGCGAACCGCGCACCGGCTGGCCCTGGAAGTTGAGCGGCTGCGGGCCGAGGGCGTCACCGGCTAGGCGGCGATCGCCCGGGCGCTGACCCGAGCTGGGGGTGCCGGCGCCGAGGTGCGGGGCCGCGTGAACCCATACGGCCGTGGCGCGGGTGCTGGCACGGGCGGCTCCCTGACCGCTTCCGTCGAACCGCCGAGACGGGCGGTGAGCGGGCAGCCGTGGCAGTAGTCAGGCCGCGGAAGACGAGATGGAGCGTCAGCCGCGCCGCGCCGCCTCGATCGCAGCGACGTCGATCTTCCTCATGGTCATCATGGCCTGGAACGCGCGCCTAGCCTCGTCGCCGCCAGCCGCCATCGCCTCGGTCAGCACGCGCGGCGTGATCTGCCAGGAAATTCCCCAGCGGTCCTTGCACCAGCCGCACGCGCTCTCCTGGCCGCCGTTGCCGACGATGGCATTCCAGTAGCGGTCGGTCTCCTCCTGGTCGTCCGTGGCGATCTGGAACGAGAAAGCTTCATTGTGCCGGAATTCGGGACCCCCGTTCAGGCCAATGCAAGAGATGCCCACGACTGTGAACTCGACGACCAGCACGTCGCCTGCCTTGTCGGCTGGATAGTCGCTGGGTGCACTGTGCACGGCTCCCACCGCGCTGTCAGGGAAGGTTTCGGAGTAGAAGTGCGCGGCAGCCTCGGCATCCTTGTCGTACCACAAGCAGACCGTATTCTTCGACATTGCTTGTCCCTTCCCTTTGCAGCCAGTGTGCCGGCTTTGTCTCCTCATCCGCCCTTCTGCGCCCTGGAAGCGTCCGCCGCACTCCGGCAATGGCAAAGAGCAGCCAAACCTAGTGTCGCCGTCCGCTCACGCTCGCCTGCTGCGGCACCCATGCCTCCCAAGGCTGCCGCCCGGCCCAGGGCGGGGCGCGATGGCCTCGTCCCGTTGCGCGGCGTCAAGCCTTCGGCTTCGCCGAATAAGCTCCGCCGGCCGCCCGCACCTCGGCCGCCGTCTTCGCGGCGCGCAACCGCGCCAAGTGCTCGGCCTCGCCGGCCAGCATCTTCTCGGCGTTCTCAAGCACCTGGGCGGCGCGGTCGGCAGGAAACTTCACCGCGCCGTTCTCGTCCATGTGGATCAACTCGCCCGGTGCGACATCCATGCCGCCGACCGAGACCGGCACATTCACCGCCTGCACCGCCATCTCGCCATGCCCGGCCGTGACGCCGCCGAGCAGCAACTGGAAGCCGAGCTTGCGGATTGCGTCGACGTCCCGCGAGGGCCCGTTCGAGAGCATGCCGATACAGCCGACAGACATCATGGAGGTGACCATGATCTCGCCAGCGAGCCCGGCCTTCGCCATCAGCTCCGGCGGCCATTTCTGCTGGATGACCAGGATGGTCGGCTTCGGCATGGCATCGAGCGCGTCGATCACGTCCATAAAGCTGAGCCGGCCGCTATAGTTGGGGTCCGGCAGGCCGTAGACGCAGGTGACGGCGTGGCCGATGACCGGCCCCATCTCCGGATAGATGCAGCGGATGGAGGTGTCGGTGTACCAGTTCTCGGTCCACGGATTGTACAGCCCGAGGCAGAGTGGGTTTTTCGGATAGGTCGCCACGACGTTGGTGATGGTCGGCGTATCGATCTTGCCCAGTCCGGCGAAGATCTCATCCTTGCTGGCCGCCATGCCGGCGCTCTCCCCTGGTTGGCGGGCGCATGGTCGCGGGCCGGGCGCCCCCCGTCCAGGCCCCCCGCAGGCCCTCGCTGCGGATTATCCCGCTGGCCTTCAGCAGCATCGGCGATCCGGAAAGCCGCGTCACTGCATGAAGCGGTTGATTTCAGGGGTGGGCAGGGAACTCTCGACATAGCCGAAGCTGCCTCGCTCCTTCACCTCGCGTGCCGCCTCCACCAAGCCGGTCATCGCGGCGCGGTACAGCGAGGTGGCCAGGCTGACCCGCTTCACCCCAGCCGCCGCGAGCTCCGCAACCGAAAACGACTTCCCCTTGACCCCGGCCATGAAGTTGAAAGGGCACGACAGCGCGGCGCAAACCGCGCGTACCGCCTCTAGGTCCGGCAGACCCGGCGCCATCAACACCTCCGCCCCAGCCCCCTCGTAAGCGCGCAACCGCGCGATGGTATCGCCGAGGTCCGGGTTGCCGCGGATGAAGTTCTCCGCCCGCGCAGTCAGCACGAAGGGAACGCCAAGGCCGCGCGCCGCCTCTGCTGCTGCCCGCACGCGCGCCGCGGCTTCCTCCGCACTGTAGAGCGGCCGCTCGGGGCGGCCCGTCGCGTCCTCCACCGAGGCGCCTGCCAGACCGACGCCGGCGGCCAGGCGGACGGTCTCCGCCACGCCTGCGGGCTCGTCGGCGAAGCAGCGCTCGAGGTCGGCCGAGACCGGCAGGTCGGTCGCCTCGACAATGGCCCGCGCATGGGCAAGCGCCTCCTCTTGCGTGACCGCCCCGTCACGCCGGCCGAGCGTGCCGGCGCAGGCACCCGAGGAGGTCGCCAGCGCCTCGAAGCCGAGCCCTGCGAGCATGCGGGCTGAGCCGGCGTCCCAGGGATTCGGCATCACGAACGTGCCTGCGCGCCGGTGCAGCTCGCGGAAGCGCTCCGCCTTCTCGGCTTGGCTCGCGGGCATTGTCCGATCCTCCCTCCGGTGTGAGGACGATGCTACGCCCCGCGCCGTCCAACGATCCACGACGGCCTGCCGGCGCCGGCGGGTGTTGCCGAGGAACCCGCTCCAGGGTGCGTGCCCGCCAGCCGTGGTGACCGCGCCAGGCTGGACGCTGACCGGGCGAGGCGTGCCGGTGCCGTCGGGCCATGGCGCCTGGACGCACACGACAGTGGCAAGGGTGCTGACGCGGGCGGCGGCGGGCCAATAGCGCTCTCCGTGCGTGTAATGAGCACCGCATTACTGCGCGGGCGGACGGCGGCCGAAGGATCAATCACGGTCCAGCAGGATTCAGCTATGCCGCCAAAGAGCCAACCCCATCCGTTACCTTCTCCCAGTCGTCGACATTTCGATCCTGGGGCGCCACCAGAAGATGCTCGCCCCCGATTGCTGCGTAGTCATCGACTAACGCGCGCAGGACGCCACGATCCTGACCGTCCCATTGCACTCGCATGGAGATCGTGAAGTCCGCCCCGGGGCGCGCCGCTCGCAATCGCCGCACAATCGGGGCTGCCTCATCCGCCGACAGCCCGCTGCCATGCCAGCCGTCCCCAATCCTGATCGTCCGCCGCAAGGCTGGGTCTGAGCTACCGCCGAACCAGAGTGGAATCCGACTGACTGGCATCGGGGACATGGTCATGCCTTTGATCTCGGCTGAGATGTAGCGGCTCTCGAACGTCACCGGATCCTCGGACCAGACGGCTCGCATCATGGCGATGCCCTCGTCAAGCCGCCGGCCTCGCTCCTCAAAGGGCACGCCGAGCGCCGAGAACTCCTCCTTC
>JAESGY010000416.1_pt1 | contig 19111 bp, 15 predicted proteins | sample 9269841 | NCBI WGS metagenome assembly JAESGY01 (sample SAMN17022865, study PRJNA683097) | algae metagenome | isolation source: Spirirestis rafaelensis WJT71-NPBG6 and co-occurring heterotrophs from... | place: USA: Pinto Wells, Joshua Tree National Park, Colorado Desert, CA | collected 2006-08-15
ACCTCGGTTGGCACCGGGCGATGCTGCGCCCAGGCTTCACCGGAAAGGCACTGCTGGATCGGGCACTGGCGTAGTTCTACCTGCGGTCTGCCGAAGCCATCCCACACCCAAGTCGAACTGCGCCTAGGACAATCCTGCCGAGACGGGAACGGTGCGGGGGAGGCAACTCGGTTGACATCGCCGGGGGCAGGCGGGCGAGGACGGCCGGCGCATCACCCCGTCGGACGGGGGCCAGGCCGGGCCATCCCACCAGGCCGGCCCTGTGGCGGGCGGAGTCCCTTCCTTCGTTCGAAAGCGGCTGTGCCGGGCCCCCGGGGCCGGTCCGGTATCGGTCCGGCGACCAAGCCATGGCCCCGGTCGATCGGCGCCCCGAAGCGGTCCTGTCCCGAGACCGGCCCGCCGCAGCCCCGGCCGGAAAGGCATCGGAATTGCCCTCCTGTCCCAGTATCCGGAGCCCGCTGGGTGCGGCAGCCCTTGCGCAGCCGGCAACCCCCTGCCACACCCGGCCGGTCATGACCGACGACGCGCCCAACGACCTGCCGCCCACCGGCCTGCTGCCGGCCGGGCTCATGGACCTGCTGCCGCCCGAGGCCGAGCGCGAGGCCGCGCTCGTCGAGACCCTCATGGCGGCCTTCGGTGCGCATGGCTATGAGCGGGTCAAGCCGCCTCTGCTGGAGTTCGAGGACAGCCTGCTGGCCGGTTCCGGCGCCGCCGTCGCCGAGCAGACCTTCCGCCTGATGGACCCCGTCAGCCAGCGGATGATGGGCCTGCGCGCCGATACCACCCCCCAGGTGGCCCGCATCGCCGCAACGCGGCTTGGCCTGGAGGCCCGGCCCCTGCGGCTCTGCTATGCCGGCCAGGTGCTGCGGGTGCGCGGCACCCAGATCGCCCCGGAACGGCAGCTGCCCCAGGTCGGGATCGAACTGATCGGCAGCGAGGCCGCGGCGGCGGATGCCGAGGTGGCGGTGGTGGCGGCCGAGGCCCTGGCGCGCGCGGGCGTCACCGGCATCACCCTCGACATCAGCCTGCCGACCATGGCTGGCACGCTGCTGGAGGCCGCCGGCCTGACCCTGGAGGCGCTGGAGGCGCGCGGGGTGAAGCCGAAGCCGGCGCGGGACATGGTCGCCGCACTCCGCCAGGGCATCGACCGCAAGGACCCGGTGGCGGTGCTGACCATCGCCGAACGCGCCGCGCCACTGGCCGTGGACCTGGCGGACCTGCTGCCGCGGCTGCTGCAGGCCGCCGGCCCGGCCGATGCGGCGCTGGCGGCGCTGGCCGGGATGCCGCTGCCCCCGGCGGCGCGCGCCATCGCCGACAATGCGGCCGCCGTCATCGCCGCCATCCGGGCGCGCGACCCAGGGCTGCGCATCACGCTGGACCCCATGGAATTCCGCGGCTTCCGCTATCATACCGGTGTCGCCTTCACGGTCTTCGGCCCGGGCACGACCGGGGAACTGGGCCGCGGCGGTCGCTACCGGTCGCTCGGCGAGGAACCGGCGACGGGCATGAGCCTCTACCCGGATGCGGTGCAGCGCGCGGTACCGGCCGCGGCCGCGAAGCTGCGGGTCTTCGCCCCGCTCGGCACGACGGAGGCGGAGCTGGCCCCGCTGCGCGCCCAGGGCTTCGCCACGGTCTATGCGCTCTCGCCCGCGGATGCGCCGCGCGCGCTCCGTTGCACCCACATCCTGCGGGACGGCCAGGCTGTCCCCCTTGGCGGAGCGCCGGAGAGCGCGGAGCCGTGAAGCGGCCCGCCCAGCATTCGCGGTCCGATCGGCGGAGCGCCACTCCACCCCACGACGCCTGGCGTCGCGGGGAACCCGGAGGTGGGCGCGGAGCCGTGAATCGGTCCGCCCAAACTTTCTTGCAAGAGGACTGAAGGCCCATGGCCAATGTCGCCGTGATCGGCGCCCAGTGGGGCGACGAGGGCAAGGGCAAGGTGGTGGACTGGCTGGCCAGCCGCGCCGATCTCGTCGTGCGCTTCCAGGGCGGCCACAATGCCGGCCACACCCTGGTGGTCGGCGACCAGACCTACAAGCTGTCCCTGCTGCCCTCCGGCGTGGTGCGCGGCAAGATCGGCATCATCGGCAACGGCGTGGTGCTCGACCCGCAGGCGCTGCTGGACGAGATCGCCAAGGTGACGGCGCAGGGCCTGACGGTGACGCCGGCGAACCTGCGCATCGCCGAGAACGTGCCGCTGATCCTGCCGCTGCACCCGGCCCTAGACAAGGCGCGGGAGGCGGCACGCGGCGGCGACAAGATCGGCACCACCGGGCGCGGCATCGGCCCGGCTTATGAGGACAAGGTGGGGCGGCGCTCCATCCGGCTCTGCGACCTGGCCGAGCCCGAGACCCTGTCGAAGAAGCTCGACGAGCTTCTGCTGCACCACAACTCCCTGCTGCGCGGCCTCGGCGCGCCGGAGTTCGAGAAGCAGGGGCTGCTGGACCAGCTGCTGGCCTGGGCGCCGAAGCTGCTGCCCTTCGCAGAGGCGGTGTGGGAGCGGCTGGACGAGGCCCGGCATACCGGCAAGCGGGTGCTGTTCGAGGGCGCGCAGGCGGTGATGCTGGATGTCGACCACGGCACCTATCCCTACGTCACCTCCTCCAACACCGTCGCCGGCAATGCCGCGGCGGGTTCCGGCATCGGGCCGGATGCGGTCGGCATGGTGCTGGGCATCGCCAAGGCCTACACGACGCGCGTCGGCAGCGGGCCCTTCCCGACCGAGCTGCATGAAGAGATCGGCAAGGGCCTCGGCGACCGCGGCCATGAATTCGGCACGGTGACGGGCCGGCGCCGGCGCTGCGGCTGGTTCGATGCCTGCATGGTCCGCCAGGCCGTGAAGATCGGCGGCGTGCAGGGCCTGGCGCTGACCAAGCTCGACGTGCTGGACGGCCTGTCCGAGCTGAAGATCTGCACCGGCTACCGGATCAATGGCGAGACGGTGCGCCGGCTGCCCTTCGCCATGGCGGCGCAGGCCGCGGCCGAGCCGATCTACGAGACGCTGGAGGGCTGGAGCGGCAGCACCCGCGGCGCCCGCAGCTATGCCGACCTGCCGGCGGCGGCGGTGAAGTATGTCCGGCGGATCGAGGAGCTGGTGGAGGCGCCGGTGGTGCTGCTCTCGACCAGCCCCGACCGCGACGACACCATCACGCTGCGCGACCCCTTCGCGGGCTAGAGCATATCGCGGACGGGCGTGAACGCCCGCGAGCGTGAATCTGCTCTACTATCAGAGACCTACATCGGATTGCATTCAGCTCTGAACGCAATCCGATGTAGGCCGAACGGAAGGAGACCCGGGATGCGGATGCTCATCGCCCTCATGCTGCTGCTGGCCGGCGCCGCCCGGGCGGAGAAGGCCTGCTTCCTCAGCTGTGAGGGTTTCGAGGAGAGGGTGCCGCATCTCGACATCGATATCTGCCCCGGCAGCACGGCCAAGCCGGAGGAGGCCTTCTGCCGCATTGCCCTGTCGGGCGCCGATGTTCTGATCTATGAGTTCCGGCACACCGGGGGCGAGCCCTGCCTGGCGCGCGTCGATCGCTACGCCTTCAACGACTTCGTGGCGCGATTCGGGGTGAGCTACACCAAGCCCTGAGGCCGTCTACGCGCGCCGCAGCGGGTCGCGTTCCTATCCGAACGCCCATCCGCTTCTGATCCCGGGGTGCGGAGCGGAGTCTCGCTCCGGCAGCATCCATGCCGCCGCGCGGTCCACGCCCGGCGCGGTTGGGGGCGCCTCATACTGTCCCGCATCAATGCTGCCACATCGATGCGGCCTCGGGCGCCGCCTCCGGCGGCTTGGCTGCGCGCCACTCGGTGCGGGCCGCATTCGTGGCCTCAGCCGCCTGCGGCGACTGCATGCAGGTCAGGACTTATGCGGGCGGGTATCATGCCGGGCGGTGTCAGAAGACAGTGCCCGTGCGCTGGCGCATCTCGTCGAAGACCAGTTCCTCCGGCCGCCGCGTCATGCGGATGCGCCGGCCATCCGGGTGCTCCTCGACGAAACTGTCGAAATGCGTGAAGTTGCTGCGGCGCAGGTCCAACAGCCTCTCGCGCGAGGCCCGGAGCGCCGCCTTGAACCCGGCGAGGCCGCCGGTGCGCGAGAGATGGGTCGCCAGCCGGCGGAACAGCTTGGGCATGATCACGGCCTCCTCCGTGATCGCCGCGATGCTGTCGGCGACGAACCATTCGGTCGTGGTGTCCTCCGCGAACAGCCCGGTGCCGCCGCCCGTCCGGGCCTGCTCCGTCGCCTCGATCATCGCGGCGCGCAGATCATCGAACAGCCCGGTATAGAAGGTGGGATAGGCGAGCCCGCGCGCGACTGCGTGGTAGTTCCAGCTCCCCTTGAGGCGCGGCACGTCGAGATGGACCGCCGTGCCGTCCTGCCCGGCGGGGTCGCCGGCATAGGCGAAGGCCACGGGCCGCCGGTTCTTCTCGACCGCGCGGGTCAGGATATGGCCCCGGACGCCGTCCTGTGCCTCCACCACGCGGGTCTCGTCCGCGTTCCACACCACGCCGCCGATGCCGAGGAAGTCCAGCAGCGCCGTGCGCGCCGCGGTCGCTCGCGCCTTCGGCTGGTGCAGGGTCCCGCGGCCGCCCTGAGGCCGATAATGCGTCTCGAGCGCGTCGATGCCCTCGATCCGGAGTTGCGCGTGCAACTGGGCGTTCAGCTCCGCCGCGGGGCCGATCAGGTCATCGAGCAAAGTCGGGTCATCGGGACCGAAGCGGATCGAGTCGCCGTCCGGCGCGTAGCCGGTGATGTGGAAGCTCCCCTTGATCAAGGTGAAGGGCATGGCGTCCTCCCCGGTGGGCGGATCAGCTTTCCCCAACGCGGTTTCAGGGCACCAGTGAATTCCGCCTCCGGCTGCATCCCGCCCGGCATGAAGGGCGGCGGGAGAGCCTGGCCCCAGGCCGATGGGAGGGTGACTCTCCGCCGCTCGCCGCCTCCGGACGGCGCGGGGGCTCAGAGCAGGTCCAGGCCGCGGCCGGCGATGCTGCCCAGATTGGCCTGGAACCCACTGGCGAGGTTGCCGGCCCAGGCACTCATCAGCTCCCGCACCACCCCCTCGGTCAATTGCGGGTCACGGCCGTCGCCATCATAGAGGGCATGCAGGAAGGTCAGCTCCTGGTCGGGCGTCGGCGCCGCCGGTACCACCCGGGACTGGTCCGGGGCGCTCCAGGCATCGGCCACCTCGGCAGCGTAGAGCTCCGGCGCGTGTTGCTCTGGATCGCGCTGCGCGAGCCCGGCCACCACCCCTTCGCGGTCGAGCCGCCCATCCCTGGTCGGCAGCAGCACGATGTCACCGCGGTTGTCATAGTTCACGTTGAGATTGGGCAGCGAGGCCAGCGCCTGCTCCCGCGTCAGGCCCGGCAATTCGGCCGCGATGCGCTCGGCGACGAGGTTGGCAAGGACGGGGTTGCCGCGCAGCAGCTCGCCCACCTCCGCCCGCTGGACGCCGAGCACGACCGCCGGATCATCGGCGATGATGTAATTGGCAATGCGCTCGTCCTCCCCCGGCGGCAGGATCGCGCCGGGGGAGCCGAAGGTGATGGCCGTGCGACCTGGCTCTCCGGGCTGGTTCGGGTGGCTCGCCATGTAGATCTGCGCCATCGCGCCGCCGAGGCTGTGCCCGGTGACGATCACCGGCATGCCCCAGTTCTGCGAAGCCTGGTCCAGCGTGGTGACAAGCGTGCCGAAGGAACCATAAGCCTGGTTGATGTTGTTCAGGTTCTGCTGGCTGTCCACCGCGTCGTCGCTGCCGCGGAAGGCGACCACGATGCTCGGCAGGCCCTCGACCTCGCCCACCGTGACCAGCGCCGCGCCGCTGCCGCTCTTGAACACGCCGTTGGAGAAGCTTTCGCCCGGGCCAAGCGACAGGTGGAAGTTTGAGATGTCGAGCGCGCTGAATCCGGCAGGCAGCGCGGTGGGCATGTCGGAATAGGCGGCGAACGAAAGCCTCGCCAGGGCGGCGTCAGTGGTCGGCGTCACGCGTCTCTCCTGAAGGGGGCGGGCCTGAAGGGGGCAGGGCGGTCTGTGGCTGCGGATCCGCACGGGGGGGGCGGCAGGGGAGGCAATCCTGGGCCCGCATCGGAAAGGCCAGAACACTCGTGATCCCGGTCAGTTTCCCAGGGCCGCGGATGCAGCCCGGGAAGCGGGAGCACGTTGTGCCGGCCATGGAGTGCCACGCAAGGAGAGGCCGAATGAGCTGCACCACGACGGCCGCGCGTCCGCTGCTCACACCGCGACGCACCACCGCGCTGCCGGGGCACTGACGCATGTGGGACATGGCCGTCATGGCGCCGCGAATGCGCGCGATACTGCGCATCCTGGCGGCGCTGCTCTTCCTCGAGCACGGGACACAGAAGCTGCTCGGCTTCCCGCCCATGGCGGGCGGCGCGGCGGGGCCGGATGCCTTCAGCCTGCACTGGTTCGCGGCGGTGCTGGAACTGGTGCTCGGGCTGCTGCTGGTGCTCGGGCTGTTCACCCGGCCGGCGGCCTTCGTCGCCGCCGGCGAGATGGCCTTCGCCTACTGGATGGCGCATGCGCCGCGGAGCTTCTTCCCCGTCCTGAACGGCGGGGATGCCGCGATCCTGTTCTGCTTCGTCTTCCTCTACTTCGTCGCGGCGGGGCCGGGGGCCTGGGCGGTGGACATCGCCCGGGGGCGGGAGCCGGAACCGGTCCCGGCCTCGCCGCGCGACGAGGCCGTGCTGCGACGATAAGGGGTGGGCGCGGCCCGTCCGGGTCGGGGCGGGCGCGTCAGCGCTTCGCCGCGACCAGCCCGTGCTGTTCCCGCACGGCGTGGAATTTCAGCATGGGCCATTCCTCCTCGGCCCGCTTGCGCCGCCAGTCGGAGCCGAAGAAGGCGACCAGCTCACCGTCATGGTCCTCCCCGGCGTCGCGGCGGTTCAGGCTGGCGAAGCGCTCCAGCGCTGCCTTGTCCTCGCCGGTGACCCACCGCATCATCGACCACATGGTCTCCTGGAAGCGGGCCGGGACGCCGTATTCCACCTTCAGCCGGCTCTGCAGCACATCGAGCTGAAGCTGGCCGACGACGCCGACCACAGGCAGGGAGCCGTCGAGCGGGCGGAAGAGCTGCACCACCCCTTCCTCGGCCAGCTGGTCGAGGGCGGTCTTCAGCTTCTTGGCCAGCATCGGGTCCTCGAGCTGGACATGCCGCAGGATCTCCGGGGCGAAGCTTGGCACGCCGCGGAAATTCAGCTCCTCGCCCTCGGTCAGGGTGTCGCCGATGCGCAGCGTGCCATGGTTGGCCACACCCACCACATCGCCGGGCCAGGCCTCCTCGGCCACCTGCCGGTCCTTGGCGAAGAAGAAGAGGGGGGCGTTGACCGGGACCTGCTTGCCCGTACGCACCTGCTTCAGGCGCATGCCCTTCACCAGCTTGCCGGAGCAGAGCCGGACGAAGGCGACGCGGTCCCGGTGGTTCGGGTCCATGTTCGCCTGCACCTTGAAGACGAAGCCGGTCAGCTTTTCCTCGCCCGGCTGCACCTCCCGCGGGTCGCCCTCGCGGGCGCCGGGCGGCGGGGCGTAGCGCGCCAAGCCGTCCAGCAGGTGGCCGACGCCGAAATCCCGCAGGGCGGAGCCGAAGAAGACCGGGGTGAGATGGCCCTCGCGGAAGGCCTCCAGGTCGAAGGCGTTCAGGCCCGCCTCGGCCAGCTCGGCTTCCTCGCGCAGCGCCGCGGCGCGCTCGGGGCCGACCAGCGCCTCCAGCTTCGGGTCGTCCAGGCCATTCAGGTCGATCGCCGCGCTGTCATCGGCATCCACCGGCAGGAAGCGCTTTTCCAGCAGATCATAGGTCCCGGCGAATTCGCTGGCGCGGCCCACTGGCCAGGCGACCGGAGCGGCATCCAGGGCCAGGGTCTTCTCGATCTCGTCGATCAGCTCGAAAGGGTCACGCGCCTCCCGGTCCATCTTGTTGACGAAGGTGATGATCGGGATGTCGCGCAGACGGCAGACCTCGAAGAGCTTTCTCGTCTGGCTCTCGATGCCTTTCGCCGCGTCGAGGACCATGACGGCCGCATCGACAGCCGTGAGGGTGCGGTAGGTATCTTCCGAGAAATCCTCGTGGCCCGGCGTGTCGAGCAGGTTGAAGACCAGCCCGCCGCGCTCGAAGGTCATCACGGAGGTCGCGACCGAGATGCCGCGGTCCTGCTCGATCTTCATCCAGTCCGAGCGCGTGCGGCGGGCATTGCCCTTGGCGCGGACGGCGCCGGCCAGCTGGATGGCGCCGCCCTTCAGCAGCAGCTTTTCGGTCAGCGTCGTCTTGCCGGCATCCGGATGGGCGATGATGGCGAAGGTCCGGCGCCGGGCCGCTTCCGTCGCGACCTTGTCCCGCGCGCCTTCCGGCGCGACCTTATCCATCGCGCCAGAGGCGGCACGGTCGGTGATGTCGGCGGCGAGATCCATGAATCCTCGTAGGTGTCCCTGGGGGGCGGGCAGGCGGCAGGCTTCGGGCAGAGCCCGGATGTAGGCTTTCCCGGCCGCCGGCGCCAGCGTGACGGCCGCAACCCGGCCAGAACCCGGGCGTGGAGCCCAGGAGGCCGGAGCAGGTCCCCCTTAGGGCGGACACGCCCCGAGGCGTGACCCTGCCTGCCGCTATGACCCGACCGGAGCGGTCGCGGGCAGCGGGGCCGGCTCGGGCCCGGCACCGGCCGGCGTGGCGCCCGCCGGCACCGCGCCCGTCGGGGGCGGCGCCGCAGCGGCCAGCACGATCACGCGCTCGGCCGAGGCACGCCAGGTGGCCAGCCGCGGCATGTGCTGGACCGGCCAGCGCAGCGCCTCCGACACGGTCTGGAAGGCCTGCGCCGCCTGCATCAGCCAGCCCAAGGTCGCCACCCCTGCCAGATAGGCCGGCGTCGCCACCAGGAAGGGCAGGCCGAGCCCGGTCCGGGTGACGGCGCAGACGAAGAATTCCAGCCGGGCGAAGGCGCGGCTCTGCCGCTCGAAGGCCAGGGCGAGGTCGCCGAAGAGGCGGGCCAGCAGCCCCTCCTCCTCCCGCCCCGCCCGCCCGCCATCGCGGGTACGGACCAGGGCAGCGCGGTAATCGGCCTCCTTCGCCTGGCGCCGATCCGTGCTGCGGGTCAGCGGCCGGCCGGCCAGCACCGCGATGGCCATGCCGAGCAGGGCATAGAGCACGGCCAGCCAGAGCAGGTAGCCGGGCAGGGCGAAGGAGACGCCGCCCAGCACGATCGGCGGGTGGTCCGACAGCGCCCAGAGCACGCCGACGAAGAGGCCGAGCGTCATCAGGGCATGGGTGAAGGAGGCGGCGAGTTCCACCGCCTCCTCCGTCGCCACCCGGGCATCCTCGGCAATGCGGCCATCGAGGTTGTCGGCCGCGTGGCCGCCGCCGGACGCGACCCAGCCGGCGGTGAGGCGATAGCCGAGCCAGGCGCGCCAGCCGAGGGCGAGGCGCCGGCGGCAGAGGAGCTGGCCGGCGCTCGCCACGCAGAAGCCGGCGACGATGAGGAGGAGGACGCCGCATTCGGCCAGCACGGCTTGGGCGTCGCGCCGCTCCAGGGCATCGAACAGGTGGCGGTTCCAGGTGTTGAACCGCAGCATCAGCGCCACTTCGGTGGCGGCCAGCAGCAGCAAGACGGTGACGAGGCCGAAAGCTTGGCGCCGGCTTTCCGGCCGATACCAGAAGCCGCCGGCGATCGCCCAGAAGCGGGAGGCGGTGGCCCGCCAGGTCGCCTGTGGAGTCTCCGGTGCCATCATCGCGCGTCCCAGCTGCTTCGGCCGTCTCTCCGTCTGCGTCTCGGTAGCTTGAAGGTTCCCAGCCGGCCAATCACGCCAAAGGCAGGCGGCAGGCCCGGGGCTGCTGTTCCGCTTCCGGGAGCAACAGGAAGGCGCCGGACACGCAACAAGCGCGCTGTTCCGGAGATGGGCGTCCGGGCCTGAGCACCACCAGCGAGGACGGGCTCCGTTCGGGCAGGTCATGATCTCGCATGGCCTCCCGGCTGGAGAGCGGGGCCACGCGGATGCTTGGCACGGCAGATCCGGCCCGGCCTCCGATCCGCTCTGGTACGCCCGGGCCTAGCCGGCGGCCGCCCCTGGCAGCTCGGCGAGCAGCGCCTGCAGGTCGAAATGGCGATTGGTCATGCGGAGCCGGCCCTCGGCGTCGCGCGGCCATTCGATGCGTGGCCGGTCGCGATAGAGCTCGATGCCGTTGCCATCGGGGCCGCGGAGATAGATGGCCTCCGAGACACCATGATCCGAGGCGCCCTCCAGCGGCACGCCGGCCTGCAGCACGCGAAGCAACGCGGCGGCGAGCGAGGGCCGGTCCGGATAGAGCAGGGCGACATGATAAAGACCGGTGGTGCCGCGGGGCGGCGGCGGGCCGCCGGCGCTTTCCCAGGTATTCAGCGCGATATGGTGGTGGTAGCCGCCGGCCGAGAGGAAGGCCGCCTGGTCACCCATGCGCTGCTGCACCTCCATGCCGATGACGTCCCGCCAGAAGGCCAGGGCGCGATCGAGATCGGCGACCTTAAGATGGACATGGCCGATGTGGACCTGCGGGTCGATGGAGGCGGCCGGGCCAGGCTGGGGGAGGGTGTCGGGCATGGGAGGCTCCTTGTCTCAGCGGGATGGATGCCGCCGGGCGGGGCGGAGCGCCAATCGCGGGTGACAATGAGCGGCATGGGAGCGGGAATGAAGGAAGTGTTCCGTCCCGGCCCTCGCCCACGGAGCAGGGAAGGGACGACGTGCCGCCAACCCCGCCGCGCAAACAGCCTGGTGCGACCGTCCAGGACGGGCGGGCTGAGCGGCAGGGGCAATCGCCCTACCGCTTGGCCCCGCCCTTCAAAGGCCCGTCAGGAGTTCGGCGGCATGGCCGGGCACGACCGCGAAATCCGCGACCATGCCCGGTCCCTCAGGCCCGCTTGATCAGACCGCGAGCCGACGCTCGACGATCTGCGTCTTCATGCTCTTCTGCAGCTTCTCGAAGGCGCGCACCTCGATCTGGCGCACGCGCTCGCGGCTGATGTTGTACTGCTGGCTGAGCTCCTCGAGCGTCGTTGGCTCGTCCTTCAAGCGCCGCTCGATCAGGATATGGCGCTCCCGCTCGTTCAGCGTCTTCAGCGCCTCGCCCAGCAGCATGCGGCGGTTGGAGAGGTCCTCCCGCTCGGAAAGCTCGCTCTCCTGCGTCTCCTGATCGTCGACCAGCCAGTCCTGCCACTCGCCCTCGCTGTCCGCGCGCACCGGCGCGTTCAGCGAATGGTCGGGGGAGGCCAGGCGGCGGTTCATGGAGACCACATCCTGCTCCGGCACCTGCAGCACGCGGGCGATCTTCTCCACCTGCTCCGGCTTCAGGTCGCCGTCCTCAAGCGCGGCCATCTGGCCCTTCAAGCGCCTGAGATTGAAAAAGAGCTTTTTCTGGGCGGCCGTCGTCCCCATCTTCACCAGCGACCAGCTGTGGAGGATGTATTCCTGGATGGCGGCACGGATCCACCACATGGCATAGGTGGCCAGGCGGAATCCGCGGTCCGGATCGAACCGCTTCACCGCCTGCATCATGCCGACATTGCCCTCTGAGATGAGCTCGCCGACCGGCAGGCCGTAGCCGCGGTAGCCCATCGCGATCTTGGCGACGAGCCGGAGGTGGCTGGTGACGAGCTTATGCGCGGCACGTTCGTCACCGTTGTCACGCCAGCGCCGGGCGAGGTTCAGCTCCTCCTCGGGCGAGAGCATGGGAAACTTGCGGATCTCCTGCAGGTAGCGGGAGAGATTGCCCTCTGGGGCGATAGGAATGACCGAGCTGGAAGCCATTGGGGACATCTGCCTCCTGCGCGCGAAGGGTCACCCCGTGACGGCGGTGCCCGGTCCGCGACCGATCCTGGCAGTTCGAACGTCATGCAGGCCCACCGGACGTCGCCTGCCCCGGTCACGACGGGGCGAGTAAGGACGGCGGGTCCGGCATTTTCGGCACCCGATGCGCTGCCACTGGCGGTTTGTACCGCCAACGGTGCCGCCTGTCCAGAAAAACCAAGTATCCTGCTTGGTTACTGAATGTTACCGGACAGCAATGTGATAAGCGAAACAAAATCCGGGGGCGGCGGGACCGAAAAGCTCAATTCCTGACCCGTAACGGGGTGGCGGAAGCCAAGGGAAGCGGCGTGCAGGGCCTGCCGCGGAAAGGCCAGCAGCGCCTGCCGGACCGGTTCCGCCAGGCTGCGGGCAGCGGCCGGTACCCGTCGAAGATACACCGGATCTCCAATTAAAGGATGGTTAATTTCGGCCAGATGGACCCGGATCTGGTGGGTCCGTCCGGTCGCCAGCCGGCAGCGCAGCAGGGCGCAGGCGGTGCCCCAGGCGCGCTCCGTCGCGTAGCGGGTGATCGCCGGCTTACCGCCCTTCTGCACCACCGCCATGCGCTTGCGGTCGGTCGGGTGGCGGCCGATCGGCCCTTCGATCTCCCCGGCCGTCGGGGTCGGGACGCCCCAGGCCAGGGCGAGGTACTCGCGGTCCAGGTCGCGGGTGGCGAAGGCCTCCGACAGCGTGCGATGCGCCCGCTCGGTCTTCGCCACCACCATGACGCCGGAGGTATCCTTGTCCAGCCGGTGGACGATGCCCGGCCGCTTCTCCCCGCCGATGCCGGGCAGGTCCTCCCCGGCATGGGCGAGCAGCGCATTCACCAGCGTGCCGTCCTGGTTGCCGGGGGCGGGGTGGACCACCAGCCCGGCCGGCTTGTCGAGAACGATGAGGTCGGCATCCTCGAACAGGATGGTCAGCGGGATGTCCTGCGGAACGGGCAGGGCAGGGGCGGCGGCCGGGATTGCCAGGGCATAGGTGCTGCCAGGGCGCACGGCCTCGGCGGCGTCGCGCAGCGGCTTGCCGTCCCGGGTTGCGGCACCGGCCGCGATCAGCGCCTTGACGCGGGAGCGCGAGAGCGAACCTATCGCTTCCGCGAGGAATCGGTCGGCCCGGAGGCCGGCCTGCTTGGGCGCCGCCGTCAGGGTAATGGTCTCGCCGGTCGTGGAGTCAGGGGAGGTTTCGGTGCGCGCGCTCAAGGTTCTCGTCGTCGTCATGGGGGTGCTGATCGTCGGCGGCACCGTGGCCCTTGCGGTGCTGCTCGTCCAGCGCATGGGTGGACCGGCCGCTGGGGCCAGGTGGGAAGCCGCGCTGGAGCAGCCGGAGGGGACGCGGATCGCCGGCATCGCCACGACCGAGCAGGGCATCGGGGTATGGGTGACGCGGCCGGATGGCGACCGGGTGCTGGTGGTGGACCCGCGCCGCGGCCGGGTGGTCGGCGAGATCCGACCGGGGCGTTAGGCCGGCGCATGGCGCACCGCAAGCCGCATCTGCCGGAGAAGACCTGTGCGGCCTGTGGCCGGCGCTTCGCCTGGCGGAAGAAATGGGCACGCGACTGGGAGAGCGTGCGCTTCTGCTCCGAGGCCTGCCGGGACGGGCGTTACGGGGCGGCCCGGCAGGCAGCAGGAAAAGCTGCGAAGAGTGCTTGACCCCCTGCCGCCGCGCCCCTAGAAGCCCGGCCACGTCGCCTCCACGTCCCATTCGTCTAGAGGCCTAGGACACCGCCCTCTCACGGCGGCAACAGGGGTTCGAATCCCCTATGGGACGCCAAGGCTGCCTTCTCCTAAAAAATCAAAGAGTTAGCTCTGTTCGGACGCCTCGGATTGTAGCGCCACTTTGTAGCAATTCCGCGCTGCTATGGCCCCGCGCCTTCCTCCCCTCCATCTCGGTGGACCGTGGCGCCTTCCGGCTCATGGAGCGTGAGGTCCAACGTAACTTCACATAATGGTGCGATCGGCGCTGATGCTCCTTATCAGGGCAGGCCGTCAGGTCGTCTTGCGGCTCCGGATGTTGATCCCGCAAATCCTCCGGCCGGGATGCCAAGAGTGTCCCTGCACCTCGGTCGTGAGCGTCCGGCGTTCACCCTGAGGTCAATGACAAAGGGACCGACGCGAAGCTGTTTCGTGCATTGTTCCCATAGAGTGCCGCGCTCCCTCCCACGGCCGCCCCGGCTGGCATCGCGGTTCCTGCCGTCCCGCCCGGCGGGCTGGCTCCCGGACAACTTCCGAAAGATGCAGCAAGAGGCGGAGCGTGCCTCCGCCGGGGGCACGGGCACCCTGGCTGATCTGCAAGCCGCCCTCGCCCACTTTACGGAGCAGTTCACGGCCGAACTGCGGAAGCGGGTAGGGTGGGTGGAGAATGAAACTGCAATGCGCCGAGAGGGCGAAGCGCGGTAACGAGAGTGCGCCGATCGGGCAGAGGCGGCCCGGCTGGCAACTGAGGAGGAGCTTGCCGCCTGGACCGCAGGCAACCTGGCTGTACGGGCGTGGCGTGCACTTTGGTTGAAGCGGGGGCGTATCCGACGATCCGGGAGAAGGGCGGTCCTTATCGGCGGGCATGGGTAGCGTCTTTTGGTCAGCAGCTACGGTAGACGCCGGCAAACGGCCGAGCATAACCACCCACCGCCATGACGCAGGCTGATCGCCAGTATCGTCCCCGGACTCACACCGCCCAAATGAGAGCGCCGAGATGGAATCCATATACCACTATTTGTAGTGGTAAAATTCTTTCTAGGTCGGCTTGCCTCCTGCAGAGACGGTCACCGTGAGCAGTTGTGATACCAAACGCCGCCACCCTCGGCCCGCAGACATATCGACAACTCCGATGGGCGCGTATCGCGAGCCAAGTTGCGGAACTGGCAAAATGACAAGCATTGGGATCAACGGACTTTCAGGGCGGGCACATGTGCTGAGGCCGAGTGTAAAAGCAGCCAAGCAAATGGCTGAACAAGCAGAGCCGATGCTACACGAAGGGGCAACTACCGCCCGTATCCGGACGAGGAAACCCCCCGCCCAGGTTGGTTGGCAGGGGGTGTGGGGATTGATCCACACAAGTCGGAGAATGACTCAGTCGGGCGCCGAGAGTATGGCGACCCACTGACGAAATGCCGATGCCGGGTGCTTGCTCCCTTTCTAAATCATGTTACGCCATTTTAATGCGAGGCACTTTACTGGTCAGACAATCTGCCCGCTGTAATGCCGCATTATAATGAAACGAGAGTTATTTCCAGTCGCCGGTCGCGCCTGGATGCAAGGGGACCTGAGGTACGCCGGGGCAGAATCGGAAAGCCGTACCTTTTCCATCACACAACAGAATGGTCCGCTATCAGAGTCGTTGGAGTGGCGGCGCCCATAAGTCGAAATCGCCGCTTTGGAAAAGAGCGGGCGCCTAACGGACCCGCCCTTTTTCTAAGCTAAATTACCACGGATCGTCATGGTGCTTACCGTGGTGGTGGTGATCGTCGTCGAAAATTGTGCCCTTGCCAATATCGTCCTTGACAACGACGTGAGTATACTTCTCGTCAATCTTTACGAAGAAGTATTCTGTAGGCTCCTTCTTATGGTCCTCAATAGTTTTAATGTCGATCTTTGCGCTATCGGTGTCCTTTTTGATGACCACAGTGTCCCACTCGGGCTTGTAGTCTTTCCACGCCTTGGCTGTGCCGTCGAAGGTCCAATACTTGACGACGATATCGCGGTCGGCCTTGTGGTCGAGCTTGACGTAGAAGTCAACCTTATCGCCCTCTTTGGCCTCGCCATCAGTGATCCAGAGCTTAAAGAAGTCCGGATTTTCCTTGTGATGGTGGTCAGGCTTCTTGTGGTCGTCTGGCTTTATGTCGACCTTGACATCGCCTGGGTTCCCGACGCTGATGTCGATGCCGCCCACTTTAACAGAGATGGCCATTACCGTTCTCCTTTTTACGGCACGTCCAATGGAACTAGGGTGGTCACTTATCAATGCCCGCAGCTACTGACTTTGGTACTCGCAAAGCGAGCGGTCCGAACCACAATGTCGCTGCACCTTGCACCAAAGCAGCGATCAAGCCATTGCAGCAGTCGTAATCTCGACTCGTTCGATTGCACCCAAGTTTCCAACTCGCCCCACTAGCATTGCTAGCGAGGAAAACTGACATTAACTCCGAACTTAAAAAATCAATGCTACAGACTCGGTATAAGCCTCCAGAGAAGAAGCTCGGGCCATTCATATAATACTGTGGCATGCTCCGCTCCGGTTTCTCAAAGTCGTGTTACCGCACAAAGTTTGGCAGGCCCGCTCTAACAGAGGACTACTCTACAGCCATTTTCAGTTGAGAGACTAACTTACCGGCGAGTAAGCGTGCGGCGTTTCGCTACTTTTGGCGAATCAGGAGAACAGTACCTGCTGTTATCGATTTTGTAACATTGCTGGATGTTCTCCGACTGGAGGGAGATGTCAACATCGGGTGGCAAAGAAGGTCAGTTGTGTGAGTGTGGATCAGCGCGATGACCTCGGCCGCCAGCAGCCGGGGTAGCCTGGCCAGCAGCCGCATCAGGTCCGGCCAGGGGGTCCAGTCGCCCCGACCTGCACCAGGTTAACGCCGGGTCATGCCCCGGCAGAGGCGGCCCGGCACCGGGTGGGCTGGACCCACGCCCACCCCCCGTTCTATGGGTAGGCGCCGATCCCGGAGATCGTGCTTTTAACCCTGATACCACCTTCGTCACCCCGGCACCCCGACCGATCCCGCATCCGGCCTCGCAGCCGCAACTATTTGCCGCTTCCTACTTACGGCTGCTTTTGGTGCCGAATTTCCTCTTATATGGCGCATTCAGCTTAGTGCAGAGGGCGCCAACAACATTTAGTGTCTTTTGCAGAAGGGCATATACCATATTTAGGCAAGGGTTAGCCGGTTGGAAATTGGCTCCCGGCCTCTGCGAGGCGGCTGGTCGCCGCCGATTTGGATACCATCCCGTGAGCCTGCGTCTCTCGCTGCCATTGGGTCAGAAACTACGGTGCTGTTGCAGCGCGATTAAGCAACCCGACCCCGCCGTGCCGGCGAACGGCTGCGCCCGCGCCTCTCAGGATTCGCATAGGCGCCTTCCACGCCTGAGAAGTAGAAGGGTAGCGGCAGCACCGGAAAACCCACCCCCAGGACTCTCCTGCGCGACGCACGGGCATGGTCAGGCGCCGTCAACCAAGGGGGCTTGGGGCGGCATGGGCCGACCGGGGTGCCCGGATACGTCGTAGGCGCGCTCAATGGAGATTTCTGGTTTCGGCCTGGAACCACATCTTGGCTGCGCGAGCCGATACGCGCCAAATGCACCCCCTCCGAGCCGCCCGGTGGCTCCCGCACACTGTCGGGTTGTATCTTCCCCGAGCCGGCAACCCTGGGGCGCTACTCGCGTATTGCAGAGTAGCACCGCATCGCGGCTGCCGAGGACGGAGAGGGCCGATGGACAACTGGCAGCCCATCAACACCGCGCCGCGTGACGGGCGCACCATCCTCGCCTACCTGCCGGCCTATGCCCGCCATCCGACCCGGCAAGACGTGGTGGCAGTTTTTTGGGACGCGGCGTGTGGATGGGCGACGGCCTACAGCGGTGCCTGCCTAGATGCGGAGCCGACCCACTGGATGCGATTGCCCGACCCGCCGGCAGCGGTTGAGCGGCGCTATAGCGATGGCCACCACGATCATCCGGCCGCTTCTACCGAGGCGGTTCATTGACGGCCGAAAGCCGTCTATCCTGCGGGAGCGGGTAGCGCGGCACGGCACATGGCTGCTTCGTCAGGGAGGTCGCCAGGGAGTCGCCCTCCCCAATTGTATGTATTCGGCCCCGCTAGTCCCGGCCTTGCAGACGTGATGCCAATGAGTGATGCGGGTTTTTCGCGCTGCAAAGCGCGAGTTCTAAAGTGGTGCAAATCAGACGGAGGTACCCGGCGGCGCCTAAAGGGCTCCGATAATCAGGCGCTCAGAAGGCCCCCTCTCGTCTGACTGCACCAATCGGCCGAACCAGAACCACCCTCAAAGCTTGGCGACCAGCTTGATCTCGACAAGGAACTCCGACATGGCGAGCCTCGGCGTCTCCACGATCGTGCTGGCGACCTCGGGATGCTCTCCATAGAATTCCTTGCGAACGCGCCCAACGAACTCCATGGCCTCAGCGAGCCCGCCCTTGATGAACACAAGCTCGTCCACGACCGCATCGGGTCCGACGCCGAAGTGGGCCAGTACCGCTCGGGCGTTGGTATAGGCGCGGCGCATCTGCGCCTCGGCGCCCGGTGCTTGATCGATCGCACCCGACTTGTCAAAAGCGACCTGACCCGAGATGTAGATCGTGCCCTGCGTCTCGACGGCCTGGGCGTACCCGTAGCCGTCCTCCGCAGGGAAGCCGAAGCGGAACGTCCTCTTTTCGGGCGTGGTGGGCGTCTCCCGCCCGCATGGTCCTGCCCACGGCGGGCGCGACGCAGGATAGGACGGTGGGCAAGGGGTGCGGAACAGCATTCAGCGCAGCCTGTCGGGTACCGTTTCTGAGGCTTTCACCACAAGCCACGCTCAGTAGTACGCGCGGTATCCTCCGCGAACACGTCCCGGCCTCATTCCGCATGGCCGCCTCCGCATAACCGCGTTCAAGCACCGCTACCGCGTGATACTGGAAAACGAAGGAGGCCGCCCGATCTTCCCCGATCCGAGCGGCCTCTCCCCCGTTGGTTTGTACGTCTCCTCCTAGGTCGGTGGGGTCCGGGGAGCCCCCGTCGATAACGGGCGGTATCTGCGCCGGTTCGAACGGAAGCGGACACGAAGCCCTCGCTGTCTGCGCTCCCCCTCCGCCTCCTCCACATTGCCCGAGGCGTCTGCCCATTGGGCATGGTCAAGCTCAAGGGCACCGAATTAGCTACTTATGGTTGATTTCTGCTTGCCGTTCTCCGTCCGTTCACGGTAGACGTGTGCCATCGGCGGATTAGCCGAGCCTTCACGCTTTTCACCCCCTGCATCCGGGCAGCATTGGGCTGCTCCTAGGACGATTACAGATGGCATTTGAGAAGCTGTCCGGGCTGGACCGGGCAGACGATGACGATTGGACTGAGATTGAAGAATCCCTTAACGATCTTAGTAGGCCCCCCGGGGGGCCGTATAAAATACAGGAAGAAGAAAAGGCGTACCCGGAAAAGAAACTGGAATCTACGAGGCATACGCCCTCAGTAATCCCCTCATTTTTGTTGCGAGGAGTTAAAATCCGGTCGGACTGGGCTTGGTAGCCGTTCCAACGAGCTATGGGACGGGGCGTGGGGCGGAGGCCATGGGCAAGGTGGATCGGGGGC
>JAESGY010000417.1_pt1 | contig 18970 bp, 21 predicted proteins | sample 9269841 | NCBI WGS metagenome assembly JAESGY01 (sample SAMN17022865, study PRJNA683097) | algae metagenome | isolation source: Spirirestis rafaelensis WJT71-NPBG6 and co-occurring heterotrophs from... | place: USA: Pinto Wells, Joshua Tree National Park, Colorado Desert, CA | collected 2006-08-15
GCCTCGAGCGGTCCCGGTGCCGGCGGACAAGGCTGACGGGCGGTCATCGGCAAGTCCCTCCGATGATCCCATCGCCTATGCCACGCCCGGGTTCAACAAACTACCGATCGGAAGAATGGCAAGAGGTAGAACGCGGCGTCGAGGATGAGATAGACGAGTCGGTCGGGCGGCAGCAGCCGCTCGGCGAAGGCAAGCAAAACAACCGCGCACAGGGAGGCCGGGTGCCGCAGCATGCCCAATAGGTCGAGCGCGCAGACCATGGCGAAGACCAGCAGCATCGCCGACAGGAACCAGAACACTGCATAGGGATAGACGTAGATGCGCCAGATGCCGGCAAGGTGCGAGGCATCCAGCTGCCCATGCAACGCCGATTGCAGCAGGAAGAAGATGGTGCTGTTGACAAGGAAGGGCAGACCGAGTTGCCGCAGCCGGTGGCCGAGGAACCGTCCTGCCTCGCCGTGCCGCACCGGCCGCAATCCGTAGAGGTTGCCTGACACCGCGGCGAAGAGCGGCATGGGCAGATGCGCCAGGAAGAGGATGGTCTGCCGAAGGGGATGTTCCTCGGGCAGCCGCAGCCCGTGCTGCTCGGAATTGCCGACCACGTGGAAGGCGACGATCAACAGGATAGCAAGGCCTCGTACTGCGGAGATCCGCGCCCAGTGCCCCGACCTTGGCTCCCGTCCGACACGGACAGGGGGCGTCGCGGTGTCGGGTGGCATCGTTGGCTCCGGCGCAATTAGGACAGCGCGGAACCGCGCAGGCAGCCCGCCATGACGGTCAGTACAGCGGAGTCCTGTGTTCAGCAATGTCGAGTGGGCAGGTCGCCGTGCCTGGTCCAGGGATGCGTCGCGGCGGGTGTCTTGCGACCGTCGAGCGCCCGTGCTGCAGCGCGGAACCGGCACGCCCCTCCGCGGTTGCGCATCCCGCAGTGGGACAAGGCTGCCGGGCAGGGATCTCCCGTTGAACTTCGCGCCGTGGCGCTCGCGGCGCTGCAATGCCTCGTGGCGATCGCCTAACGCGGCTGAAGCGTCTCTCCTGTCCCGTCGATTGTCGCGGCCGCTGCGGTGCGGCTGACCGACCCCACAGCGGTGCTGCCGATCTACACCGGCCCCTTCATGAACAAGGGCTGCCGCACAACGGCTCGGTCACCACCCTGCTGGCCCGTGACCTGCCTGACCCGACGCCCGAGCTTCGGTGACATCTTCCTGATCTGCCTGTAGGCGGCGGTCTCCGTGGCGATCGCGCTCTACTGCCTCACGGGGCTCACCTGAGGTGCCGGGAGGTCCAGGATGCAGGCGGCGAATTCCCCCGGTGCCTCCTGCGGGACGTTGTGGCCGACCAGCGGTATCACCCGCCGCTCGTAGAAGCCGGTGAAGTGGCGGGCATGGTCTATGGAGGCCTCCACCGGGCCGACGCCATCCGCCTCGCCATGCGGCGCGATGCTGGGCACCGTAATGCGCGGCTTGGCCATGAGCGCGGCCTCGATCGGCTCCAGCGCCGGGTCGCCGGGCGCATAGCCGAAGCGGTGGCGATAGGACTGGATGACGATATCCACGAAATCCGGATTGTCGAAGGCCGCGGCGCTCGCCGCAAAGGTCGCCTCGTCGAAATCCCAGTGGGGGGACCAGAGCCGCCACAGCAATTTCGCGATCCCGGCGCAGTCCGCCGTCAGCCCCGCCCGGCCGCGCTCCGTGTGGAAGTAGTACTGGTACCACCAGCGGTGCTCCTGCTCCGGCGCCGCCGGCCTAGCCGAGGCCGCGATGTCCTGGATGTTGTAGCCGGCGCAGGTGACGAGGCCGGCGCAGCGTTCCGGCCAGAGCGCGGCCACCACGCAGGCAGCGCGCCCGCCCCAGTCATAGCCCGCCAGCACGGCGCGCGGGATGGAAAGCGCATCCAGCAGGTCCAGCAGGTCCTTCCCCAGCGCCGCCTGCTGGCCGGAGCGGGGCGTGGTGGCCGAGAGGAAGCGCGTCGGGCCGTAGCCGCGCAGATAGGGGATGATCACCCGCCGCCCGGCCGCGACCAGCGGCGGCACCACCTCATCATAGCCGCGCGGCGCATAGGGGAAGCCGTGCAGTAGCACGACCGGCGGACCATTGGGCGGTCCATGTTCCTCATAGGCGATCTCGAGGGTCGGGGTGCGGGCGGTGCGGAACTCGGCCATGGCGGGGAGGATGGGCGCGGCGGGCGGGGCAGGGAAGGGGCGTTGGCCGGCGGCGCCCCGGATGGCATGGTGGCGGCATGCTCCGCCGCTCGCTCCTTGCCCTTGCCGGACTGCTCGCCGCCCGGCCCGCCCCCGCCCAGACCGGCCCGCAGCCGAAGCTGCCCGAGGAGAGGCTGGTCATCGTCACCCGCGACGGGACGCGGAACGATTTCCGGGTGGAGATGGCGCTGACGCCGGAGCAGCAGATGGTCGGGCTGATGTTCCGCCCGAGCGTCGGGCTGGAGGAGGGCATGCTCTTCGACTGGGGCACGCCCCGCGAATCGGCGATGTGGATGCGCAACACCATCACCTCGCTCGACATGATCTTCATCGCCGCGGACGGCCGGATCCACCGGATCGCGGAACGGACGGTGCCCCATTCGCTGGCCTCCATCGAGAGCCGCGGCCCGGTGCGGGCGACGCTGGAACTCGCGGCCGGCACGGCGGAACGGCTGGGCCTGCGGGTGGGTGATCGGGTGCTGCAGCGCATCTTTGACAACGCGCCCTGACCGGCCGGAGCACGCGTGGGCCCCGGACCCGGGGCCGACGCGCCAAAGATGCGTCTGGCCCATTGCCCCGGAGGCCCGGGGCCCATAGGTTGCGCCCGACGGGGCGTGGCGCAGTCTGGTAGCGCATCTGCTTTGGGAGCAGAGGGTCGCTGGTTCGAATCCAGTCGCCCCGATTCGTGTGACCAAGGACCCGTCATGCCCGGCCCAGCCCAGACCGCCCGCATCTATATGCCGCCCCGCAATGCCATGCAGTCCGGCAAGGGGCGCACCCAGGAATGGGTGCTGGAGTTCGAGCCGGGCGAGAAGCAGCGCCTCGATCCGCTGATGGGCTGGTCCGGCTCCGGCGATACCCGCGGCCAGGTGCGGCTGCGCTTCGCGACCCGGGAGGACGCCGTCGCCTATGCCGAGGCGAACGGGCTGCGCTACGAGATCGAGGAGCCGAAGCCGGTCCGGATCAAGGCGAAGGTCTATGCCGACAATTTCCGTTTCGGCCGGACGGATAACTGGACCCATTGATGTCCGGCGGCCGGGGAGGCCGCCACACCGGGTACCCGAGGTGATGCCTCGCATCGGCCGAGGGAGCCCGGACAGCCTTTTTGCGCCGCTGGCGGGCCCGGCGGCGTTTGCGCCCGTAGCTCAGCTGGATAGAGCACGCGCCTTCTAAGCGTGGGGTCGCAGGTTCAAGTCCTGCCGGGCGCGCCATTCTCCCGCCGTCGCGAGTCTCCGGCTACCTGGCGGGCACCTCGCCCTGGTCAGCCCCGGATCACGCTGCGGATGGCAAAGCTCGATTGGATGCGGGCGACCCCCGGCATGCGGGACAGAGCATCCTTGTGGATCCGCTCATAGTCCGGCGCGTCCCGGGCCTCAACCCGCAGCAGGTAATCCGACATGCCGGTCATCAGATAGCACTCGCGCACCTCCGGGCAGCGCCGCACGGCCTCCTCGAAGCGCTTCATGCTCTCGTCGGTCTGCCGCTCCAGCGTGATCTGGATGAAGACCACCACGCCCTCGCGCGGCGCCGTCTCCTCAATGATGGCGGTGTAGCCGCGGATGACGCCGCGATGCTCCAGCAGCCTGAGGCGGCGGAGGCAGGCGGAGGGGGAGAGGCCCACCGCCTCGGCCAGGGCGGCATTGCTCATCCGCCCGTCGGCGCGGAGGTGGCGGAGGATGGCCCGGTCGGTCTCGTCCAGAGGGTGCATCGAATTTTCTGCGAAGCTTTCGCCGATCATGCGGCGATTCGTGACCGTTTGGCAGGGAGTTCGACGAACTGGCGGGAAATTCGCAGCCCCAGCCGCCTAGCTTCTCCTTGGAACGAACGGAGGCGGCGATGCGGGTCGTGGTCCTGGGCAGCGGCGTGGTGGGCGTGACGAGCGCCTGGTACCTGGCGAAGGCCGGGCATCAGGTGACAGTGCTGGACCGCCAGCCGGCCGCGGGCATGGAGACCAGCTTCGCCAATGCCGGCCAGGTCTCTCCCGGCTATTCCGCCCCCTGGGCCGGCCCGGGCGTCCCCATCAAGGCACTGAAATGGCTGATGATGCGCCACCGGCCCTTCGTGCTCTGGCCGCAGCTCGACCATGGGCTCTATCGCTGGCTGGGGCAGATGCTGGCGAACTGCACCGTTGCCGCCTATGGCGCCAACAAGTCTCGCATGGTGCGGCTGGCGGAATACAGCCGCGACGTGCTGCGCGACCTGCGGGCCGAGACCGGCATTGCCTATGACCAGCGGACCAAGGGCACGCTGCAGCTCTTCCGCACCCAGAAGCAGCTCGACGCGGTGGGCGGCGACACCGAAGTGCTGGACGCCTACCAAGTGCCCTACGAGGTGCTGGACCCGGCCGGCTGCATCGCTGCAGAGCCGGCGCTCGCCTTCGTGCAGGGCAAGTTCGTCGGCGGCCTGCGCCTGCCGGGCGACGAGACGGGTGATGCCCATGTCTTCACCCAGCGCCTGGCCGAAATGGCGACGGCGCGCGGCGTGGTGTTCCGCCATGGCGTGACGGTGAAGGCGTTGGAGAGCGAGGGCGACAGCATCACCGGCATTGTCACCGACCAGGCGCGCGTGACGGCGGATGCCTATGTGGTCGCCATGGGCAGCTACTCCCCGGCGCTGCTGCGGCCGCTCGGCGTCCATGTCCCGGTCTATCCGGTGAAGGGCTACTCGCTCACGCTCCCGATTACCGAGGAAGCGGGCGCGCCCGTCTCAACCGTGATGGACGAGACCTACAAGGTCGCGATCACCCGCCTTGGCGACCGCATCCGGGTTGGCGGCACGGCGGAACTGGCCGGCTTCTCGCTGCGGCTGCGCAAGCCGCGGCGGGAGACGCTGGCGCATTCCGTCGGCGACCTCTTCCCCCGCGGCGGCGACCTGGCGCAGGCCAGCTTCTGGACCGGCCTCCGGCCCATGACGCCGGATGGCACGCCGGTGGTCGGCCCGACGCGCTACCGCAACCTGCACCTGAACACCGGCCATGGCACGCTGGGCTGGACCATGGCCTGCGGCAGCGGCCGGCTGCTGGCGGACCTGCTAACCGGCCGGGCGCCGGAGATCGCGGCGGACGACCTAGCGCTCTCGCGCTACGCGGTGGCCTGATCCGGGCGACCATCACCGGTGACCCCTTCGGCGCGGGCGGCAGCCCGTGCTGAGGCGGCGCTCTTGCCCGGACGCGGTCACGCATGGATGGCGTTGGTATGACGCGCCGGGCGGTGGCGGGCCGCGCCGCCGCCCTCCCTGAGCGGGCTTGACCACGGCCTTTCCCGTGGTGACACGGGCTCCGTCGCGGGCGCGGCAATCGGCACCCCTGCCGATGCGCCGGCCGCCAAGGGAAGGGGATGCGCCCATGGAATACCGCACGCTCGGCCGCAGCGGCCTCTCGGTCAGCCGGCTCTGCCTCGGAGCCATGATGTTCGGTGGCCCGACCGATGCCGCGGCCAGCGCCCGCCTGATCGCCCGCGCCGCCGAGGCCGGGATCAACTTCCTCGACACCGCCGATGCCTATAACGGCGGCAAGAGCGAGGAGGTGGTCGGCCAGGCCATCGCCGGCAACCGGCATGCCTGGGTGCTGGCGACCAAGATCGCCAACCGTGTGGGGAAGGGGCCGAATGAGGGAGGCCTCTCCCGCATATGGGTGATGCAGGGCACCGAGGCCTGCCTGAGGCGGCTTCGCACCGATGTCATCGACATCCTCTACCTGCACAAGGAGGACCACGCGACGCCGCTGGAGGTGACGGTGCGGGCCCTCGGCGACCTGATCCGGGCCGGCAAGATTCGCCATTTCGGCGTCTCCAACTACCGCTCCTGGCGGATCGCCGAGATTTGCCGCCTCTGCGACGATCTGGGCATCGACCGGCCGGTGGTCTCGCAGCCCTACTACAACGCCATGAACCGCCAGCCGGAAGTCGAGCAGATCCCGGCTGCCGCGCATTACGGCCTCGGCATCTTCCCCTATTCGCCGCTCGCCCGTGGCGTGCTGACGGCGAAGTACCGCCCGGGCGAGGCGCCGGAGCCCGGCAGCCGCGCCGCCCGCCAGGACCGCCGCATCCTGGAGACGGAGCTGCGCCCGGAGTCGCTGGCGATCGCGCAGCGCATCCGCGACCACGCGGCGGCGAAGGATACCTCGCCGGCGCATCTCGCGATCAACTGGGTGCTGAACAACCGGCTCGTCACCGGCTGCATAGTCGGCCCGCGGACCGAGGCGCATCTGGAGGACTACCTGGCTGCGCTCACCTACCGCTTCACGGCGGAGGACGAGGCGCTGATCGATGGGCTGGTCGCGCCCGGCCATCCCTCCACGCCCGGCTACAACGACCCGCAATACCCGATCGAGGGCCGCGTCCCTGCCACCGGCTGACGGCACCTGCCCGGCAGGAATTCCCGGATGGTGGTCGAGACCTCCTCATCCTCGCGCAGGATGAGGCCTGGTGCGACCTCCAGCCGGGTGACCTCGGCGCCGAACCGGCGGAAGACCTGGGCGAGTTCCAGCCCGATATCGCTGCCGCCGATGATCGCCGGGTGGTGAGCCGCAGCCAGCGCCTGGTCGCTCAGGGCGCGGAGAGGCCGGCGCAGAGGAAGGGCACGATCTCCGCCACCGCCCGATCGAAATCGGCGCTGTCGCAGGCGCCACCGGACATCGCCTCCAGCCGCCCGGTCCGCAGCAGGGTGTAGCGATAGGCGCCCATCATGAAATAGAGCCGCCAGCAGAGGGTCTCGTGGCTGATATGCGGCAGCACCCTCTGGAACTCGGTCACATAGGCCAGGGTGGTCTCGTCATAGACGGTGCTGAGCACCTCCTTCGAGATGTCGTCCGGCTCGGTATGCAGCCGGGCATGCATGCGCATGGTGGCCCGGCCCGCCGGCGTGTTGCCGGCCAGCATGAAGGGCGTGACGAAGCTGCGGACCAATTCATCCAGCGGGATCGGCCCCTCGGCATGGGCCGTGCGCAGCTCCGCCAAGGCCCGGCTGCGCGCCTCCGTCACCTGCGCCGCGCCACGGAGATAGGCCGCCTTGAACAGATCCCGTTTGGCGCCGAAGTGATAATGCAATTGCGCCAGATTGACGCCGGCGCCCTGGGCGATCGCTCGGGTGGAGGCGGCGGAATAGCCAAGTTCTGAGAACAATCCCTGTGCCACGTCCAGGATGCGGTCGCGCACGCTGGCGACGGGTTCGGTCGCCGCCGGCCTGGTCTTCTCGGTCACCGTCATCCTCGATTCGCCCATCCCATCCCGGCGCATCTCCACCCGCCCCTATAGCGCGGCAGCCTCTCCTTGACACGGACGGGGCGTCCCGTCGAGATTTGGTCGGGCGACCGAACACGGCAAAGACCAACAAGCCAGGGAGACGGGGATGAGCGCAGCGCTGGAGAGGGACGGGGCCACGCCGATGCGCGGCCGGGCCGATCCGGTCGCCCGGGCCAGATCCATCGCCGGCCTGGTCGAGCGGGACAGCGCCCGGATCGAGGCCGGCAAGGCCCTGACGCCCGAGGTGCTGGAGGCGCTGCATGGCAATGCCCTGTTCCGCACCTTGCTGCCGCGCGCCTACCATGGAGAGGAAGTGAAGCTCTCCAGCTTCTTCCGGATGCAGGAGGTCATCTCGGCCGCCGACGGGTCCACCGGCTGGTGCCTCTGCCAGGCCTCCGGCTGCTCCTTCGCCGCCGCCTACATGACGCCCGAGGCGGCCTGGGAAATCTGGGGCGATCCGCGCTCTGTCCTCGCCTGGGGCTTCGGCACCGGCACCGCCAGGGTGGTGCCCGGCGGCTACCGCGTCAGCGGCACCTGGGGCTTCGCCAGCGGCAACCGGCACGCCAGCTGGATGGGCGGCCACTGCAAGATCGTCGAGCCTGACGGTTCCAGCCGCAAGAACCCGGACGGCAGCCAGGCCGAGCGCACCATGCTGGTGCGGCGGGAGAAGGTGCGCTTCCACGATGTCTGGGATGTCGTCGGGCTGCGCGGCACCAACAGCGACACCTATACCTATGACGACCTCTTCGTGCCGGAGGAGCACAGCGTCTGCCGCGACAGCGACGAGGAGCGACGCATCGACTCCCCGCTCTATAAGTTCACCACCACCAACCTCTACGCCTCCGGCTTCGCCGGCGTCTCCATCGGGATCGCCCGCGGCATGCTGGATGCCTTCACGGACATGGCGAAGACCAAGACGGCGGCCGCGACCAGCCGGCCGCTGCGCGAGAGCGAGGTGATCCAGAACGGCATCGCCACCTGCGAGGCGAAGCTGCGCTCCGCCGGCGCCTGGCTGGTGGAGGTGCTGGACGAGGCCTGGGAGGTCGCGCGCAGGACGGGCCACATCACCATGCAGGAGCGCGCGATGGTCCGCCTCGCCACCACCTCGGCCATCCACCGCGCCAAGGAGGTCGCCGAATGGGCCTATCACGAGGCGGGTGCCTCCGCGATCATGACCGGAGGGCCCTTCGAGCGCCGCATGCGCGACATCCACGCCTCCGCCCAGCAGGTGCAGGGGCGGACCATGCATCTCGAGATGTGTGGCCAGCATTTCCTCGGGATGAACCCGTCCGGGCGGTTCTTCTGAGGTCCGAGCAACAAGGCAAGCGAGGACGCGTCCCATGCCGCTGGAAGGCCTGAACCACTACACCATCCGTCCCGTGGATCTGGAACGGACCAGGAGCTTCTACGAGGACGTGCTCGGCCTGCGCGTCGGCTACCGGCCGCCGCTGAGCTTCCCCGGCTACTGGCTCTATGTCGGCGACAACCCAACGGTGCATCTGATCGGCCCGCGCAGCGATGACAGGCATCCGCGGCAGCGGGAGGCCGGGCCGACCGGGCTGCTGGACCATATCGCCTTCACCTGCTCGGGCCTTGCCGAGATGAAGCAGCGCCTCGCGCAGCGCGGCGTCGAGTACGAGGAGCGGGTGATCCCGCGCGACCGGCAGACGCAGCTCTTCCTCTTCGATCCCGATGGGGTCGCGGTGGAACTGAACTACCCGCCGGGCGAGACGCCGGCCGCCGCCTGAGCGGGGACGCGCCCGCGCCGGCGGCCGCGTGGATTCGGGCATCGGCCCTCTCCAGCGGGCCGATGCGGCCATGCGGCCGAGCCTGCCCGCCACAGCGGTGGTGGGCGAGGGGCCGCGGGGGCCGAAGGCCCGTCTGCCGCGGGAGGTCCCCCTCTGGCGTGATGTCATCCGGCAGGCGAAGATCGCCGTGGCATAACGGGGAACGCGCATGGCCCAGGCCTGGCATGAGATCGTGGTGGAGGTGCTGAAGGCGAATGAGGTGCGCCTCATCCCCTATGTCCCGGACAACGTCCTGAAGCCGCTGATCGCCGCCATCCATGCCGATCCCTTCTTCACCGCCTTCACCACGGCGCGGGAGGAAGAGGCGGTGGGCATCGTCGCCGGCGCGGCGATGGCAGGCATGCGCGGCATGGTGCTGATGCAGACCAGCGGCTTCGCGACGCTGGCCAATGTGCTGGCCAGCCTGCCCTGTGCCTTCCAGATCCCGGTGCTGATGATGGTGAGCGAGCGCGGCACGCTCGGCGAGTTCAACCTGGGCCAGGCGGCGGTTTGGCGCACCATGCGCCCCACGCTGGAGGCGCTGGCGATGGAGCACCATGTGATCACCCGCCTCGACGAATGCGAGTTCATCGTGGATCGTACGATCAAGCAGGCGCTGATGACGCAGCAGCCGGCGACGCTGATCCTCTCGCCGCTGCTGACCGGCGGGAAGGTCGCGCCGGTGAAGGCCCAAGGGACGGAGGGTCGCTGAGCCATGACGCCGACAACCGCCCACGACCATGCCCGCGCGCGCGAAGCGCACAACGCCAAGCGCCTGTACCGCTTCGACTGCACGAAGCGGCTGGTCGCCCGCCTGCAGAATGGGGAAGCCGTCATCGGCGGCATCGGCCACAGCAATTTCGACCTCTGGGCCGCCGGCCATCGGCCACAGAACTTCTACATGCTCGGCAGCATGGGGCTGGCGGTGCCGATCGCGCTCGGCGTCGCGCTGGCCCAGCCGCAGCGGAAGGTCTTCGCGCTGGAGGGCGACGGGTCGCTGCTGATGCAGCTTGGCTGCCTCACCACCGTCGCCACGCTGAAGCCGGCGAACCTCGCCATCCTCATCCTGGACAATGGCAGCTACCAGATCACTGGCGGCCAGGCGACGCCGGCGACGGGCGGCGCCGACTATGTCGCGATCGCGCGCGCCTGCGGCCTGCCGAACGCCGCCTGGGCGGCGGATGAGGAGGATTTCGAGCGGCTGGTCGATCGTTGCCTGACCACCAACGGGCCGCATGTGATCGGCCTGAAGCTGGACGACCAGGGACCGGCCGCGCAGACCGAGCGGGACCCGCCGCAGATCCGCGACCGCTTCATGCGTGGGTTGGGGGTGAAGAAGAGCAAGCTGCCAGGCTAGCGCAGATCGCGGAGGGGCGTGGAAGCGTGCCTCTGCTCTGCAATCAATAAGCCATAGCGGGTTGCGTTCAGTTCTGGAGGCAACCCGTTGTGGTTGCCGTTCCCGCGTGCCTTGTCGGCCCGGGCTGGGTGCGTTCCGGGGTGGAACAGCGCGTCCGGCGCCGTGCGCGCAGCGGCGGCCCGGCTTGACATGGCCATGCGCCGCTACCCAGGCTGCCGCGACGGCGCCCGGCAGAGGCGCCCAAGGAGGAGCCGCGACCATGCCTGCCCGCTTCCCCGGCTTCGAGCCCCGCGGAGTCATCCCCGCCGTGCTGCTCCCCTTTCAGGACGATCTCTCGATCGACGAGGCCGCCTATCGCGCGCATCTGCGGGATGTCGGCGGGGTGCGCGGCGTCACCGCCATCACCACCAATGCCCATGCCTCCGAGGTCGCCTCCTGCGACCCCGAGGAGCAGGACCGCGTCCTGGAGATCACGTTGGAGGAGTTGGGCGACCGGCTGCCCATCGTGAACGGCATCTATGCCGATGGCACCCTGCAGGCGGTGCGGCTGGCGAAGCGCGCGGCGGCGGCCGGCGCCTCCGCGCTGCTGGTCTTCCCGCCCGGCGTGCTGGCGCGCGGCAATGCGGCGCGGCCAGACTGCCTGGCGGACCATGTGCGGCATATCGCGGCGGCGGTCGACCTGCCGCTGATCGTCTTCCAGTACCCGGCCGTCACCGGCCTGACCTATCCGCTGGAGACATTGGTACAACTGGCCGAGGAGGTCCCGACCTTCCGTGCCATCAAGGACTGGTGCAACGAACCGGCGCTTGCCGAGCGGCACATCCAGGTGCTGCACGGGCTGGCTCGCCCGGTGCATGTTCTCTCCACCCACAGCGCCTGGCTTTTCGCCTCGCTGGTGACCGGCGCCGCCGGGCTGCTCTCCGGCTCCGGCAGCGTCATCGCCGATCTGCAGGCGCGGCTGTTCGACGCGGTGCAGCGCGGCGACATGGCGGCGGCGCAGGCGCTGAACGCGCGCATTCGCCCGACCGCACAGGCCTTCTATGCCGAGCCCTTCTTCGACATGCACAACCGCATGAAGGAGGCGCTGGTGCTGCTGGGCAAGCTGCCGTGCGCCGTGGTGCGCCCGCCGCTCAAGAAGATCGAGGAGCGGGACATCCGCCGCATCGCGGCGGCGCTGTCGGATGCCGGGCTGCTGGACTGCAGGCGCCTCGCAGCCGAATAGCAAACTCACAGAAAACGAAGGGGGACCGGGGGAAGTGCCTTCCCCCGGACTTTTTCCTTACTTCAGAGCCGCCCGGTACCGCTCCAGCATCTGCGCCCCTTCCGGTCCGGCCCGTTGCACCCACTCGGCCGTCTGGGTCTCGCCGATCGCCTTCAGTTCCGCCATCAGTTGCTCCGAAGGCTGGGGCAGTTGCATGCCCTGGCTGCGCAGCCGCTCGGCCTGGGCGACCTCCGCCTGCTTCGCCATCTCCTTACCGCGCGTCGCGGCGGTGGCGGCGGCGGCCATGAGCGCGGCGCGGGTCGGCGCGTCCAGCGCCTGCAGCGCACGGGTATTGGCGAAGACCGCGTTGCGCGTCCGCATCCCGCCCACATTGTACCAGTAGCGCGTGAAGTCCCAGGCGGTGACGTTCACGCCGGTCTGGGCCGAGGTGAACATGGACTGGATCACGTTGATGGCGAAGGCCTGCGCCACCTCGGCCGCCTGCACCGTCACCGGCGTCGCGCCCATCAGCTCCGCCATGCGCGCGGTGACGTTGTTATAGGCGCGGAAGCGGGAGCCCTTCAGGTCCTGCACGCTCTTCAGCTCGGTCTTGGTGTAGAAGCCCTGCGCGTCCCAATGGACCATGTAGAGCAGGGTCAGGCCCTGGCGCTCCAGCCGGGTGCGGATGAAGGGCTCGGTCGCGGTCTGCAGCGCCTCGGCCTGCGGCCAGGTCCAGGCGAGGAAGGGGACGCCGTCCACCTCGAAGAAGGGGTCCTCATTGGCATAGGCCGAGAGCAGGATTTCTCCCAGTTGCACCTGGCCGGTCTGCACGCCCCGCTTGATCTGCGCCATGGGCAGCAGGGAGGCGTTGTTGTGCAACTGGATGGTCAGCCTGCCATCCGTCGCGCGCTCCACATCGGAAATGAATTGGCGGATGTTCAGGGTGCGGAAATTCTCGGCATAAGGTGTGGCCATCACCCAGCGCGTCTGCGCGGTGGCCGGCGTGGCGGCCAGCATGAGGACAATTCTCAGGGCCTTCGCCCAGGCGTTCCAGCGCGACATTCCGTGAGCACTCCCAGCAAGGAAGGCGTGTCACCCGGCGCTTCTTTCTGCGAAGCGTTCCATGTCCGGCGCGCCATCGCAAGGCTTGCGGCATCCGCCCTCCGGGCCCGATCATCCGTCCCCCGCCGGAGGCAGGCCGATGCCCGACACCGCCCAGCCCAGCCCCGCCCGCCTGGTCATCCAGCAGCCGGAGGAGGCCCGCAGCTTCTGGCAGCCGGTGCCGGCCAACGGCTTCGTCCGCTGCCTGCTGGACCAGGCCGCCACCGGCTCCGAGACGCCCTTCGCCTTCGGCACCCAGACCGTCGATCCGGGCTGCCATGTGCGGGAACACCTGCACGATGCGAATGAGGAGATCATCTTCGTGATCGAGGGGGAGGGCGAGGCGCATATCGAGGGCCAGGTGCACCCGATGCGCCGGAACAGCTGCTTCTTCTTCCCGCGCAGCCGGGCGCATTCCTTCCACAACACCGGCAGCGGGCCGCTGACCTTCGTCTGGTGCATCATGCCCGGCGGGCTGGAGACCTTCTTCGCCCGCATCGGCCGCCCACCCGCGGAGGGCGAGGCGCCCCCGGCGGCCTTCCCGCGGCCGGAGAATGTCCTGCAGATCGAGGCGGAGACGGTGTTCGGGACGCTGCCGGGGAAGGGCTGAGGCGCGGCAGGTCTCGCGCAGCCGGCACCCGTCCTGGGCGGGGCAGCGGACCCGGGCCGAACAGGACAGGCCAAGAGCCAGGAGCGGCCGCCGATCCCCGGACTGTCGGCCCGCCGCGCGCAGCGCTGCTGCAGGGAAGATGGCGGAGGTCATCCAGCGGCCCCACCAAACGCGGGGCGGGCAGAGGTGCCCTGGCTCAGCCCTGCCGTTCCGGCACCAGCACCTCGAGCCCATCCAGCGCCTCGCTGACCTGGATCTGGCAGGAGAGCCGCCGCCCGACCGGCCGCGCGCCCAGCGCATCCTCGATCATGTCGCCCTCGTCGGGGCCTGGTACCCCCACGCACTCGATCCAGGCCGGAGCGACATCCACCATGCAACTCGCGCAGGCGAGCTGGCCGCCGCAATCGGCCGGCAGGCGCGCGACGTTGTGGCGCACGCCGACATGCATGACGGTCGGATCCTCGCCGGCGTCCAGCTCGGTGCGGCTGCCATCCGGCTGGATGAAGGTGATCCGCGGCATTCCCTGCTCTCCTGCGTGATCCTGCGCCCGGCCGTGATGGGGCATGGCTGCACGTCGCCCGCCGGACGGAAGCCGGACCGGCCTGGCTCCGCCGGGCGGGTCTGCATCCGGTCCTGGCGTCCCTCTCACCCGGCCGGGCTTCCGGCGCAAGCCGGGCGGGTGCAGGCTGCGCAGGACGCGAGAGAGGGAAGGGGACGCGCATGCCCTATGCGGCATTCGATCTGACGGGAAAGGTGGCGCTGGTCACCGGCGGCAATGGCGGCATCGGCCTCGGCATGGCGCAGGCCATGGCGGAGGCGGGAGCGGACATCGCCATCTGGGGTACCAACGAGGCGAAGAACGAGGCGGCACGGGCGCGACTCGAGGCCACCGGCCGCCGCATCCTCGCACTCCGCTGCAACGTCGCGGAGGAGGTGGAGGTGGAGGCCGCCTTCGCCGAGACGCTGCGGGTCCTCGGCCGGGTTGATGGCTGCTTCGCCAATGCCGGCATCTCCGGCGGCCGCAGCGGGCCTTTCGTCGAGCGCACCGTGGCGGAGTGGGACCGCGTGCTGGATGTGAACCTGCGCGGTGCATTCCTCACCTTCCGGACCGCGGCGCGCCACATGAAGGAGCGCGCCGAGGCCGGCGACAAGGGCGGCGTGCTAGTCGGCACCGCCTCGCTCGCTGCCATCGAGGGGGCGGCGCGCAACGAACATTACGGCGCCTCCAAGGGCGGCATGGTTTCCATGATCCGGGCACTGGCGGTCGAACTCGCCCGCCATGGCGTGCGGGCCAATGCCATCCTGCCTGGCTGGATCGAGACCGACATGACCGCGCGGGCGACGCATGACCCGAAATTCGCCGGCAACGTCCTGCCGCGGGTGCCGATGCGGCGCTGGGGCACGGGCGCCGATTTCGGCGGCATCGCCGTCTACCTGATGAGCAATGCCTCCGCCTTCCACACGGGCGATACGCTGGTGATCGATGGCGGCTACGCCCTGTACTGATCACGGTATGAGAAGCCGGGGCGGGCCGAGTCGCCCCGGATGATGCTCAATGATATTTTTGGAATTTAAGATGGACGGATAGAGTCCGGCCCGGCACCGGCAAAGGCAAGCACCGCCGGGCCGTGCCAAGGGAGATGCCCATGGCCTTCTTCGGCCTGCTTGCGACGCCGCCGGAACCCGCCGCGACCGCCCCCGGCCGGCTCCCGCCAGCCATCCGATCCACGGGGGATGGGACGGCCGCATGAGCGGCGGCACGGCCCCCGGGGCTGAGGCACCCGGCTTCGGCCAGGTGGATCTGACGAATTGCGACCGGGAGCCGATCCACATCCCCGGCTCGATCCAGCCGCATGGCCTGCTCCTCATCCTCGCGCCGGACAGCCTCGCCGTGCTGCAGGCGGCCGGGGATGCGCAGCGCCTGCTCGGCTGGCAGGGGGGCGGGCTTGCGGGACGCCCGCTCGACGTCCTGCTGCCGCCCGAGGTGCTGGCCGCGATCCGTGGCCTGCTTGCATCGGGTTGCCTGCAGCCGGGCGCGCTGGAGGCGGTGCTGCCGGACGGCCGCCGGCTCGACCTCATCCTGCACCGGACCGAGGCCGGGCTGCTGCTGGAGATCGAGCCGCTGCCGGCCGGGGCGCCGGGCAGCCGGGTCAGCCTGCTGCCCCGGGTGCAGGCCATGGTGGCGCAGGCCGCCACGGCCCGGAGCCTACGCGATGCCTGCCAGGTCGCGGCCGAGCAGGTCCGCGGGCTGACCGGCTTCGACCGGGTGATGGTCTACCGCTTCCTGGAGGATGGCAGCGGCGCGGTGGTGGCCGAGGCGCGGGAGGCCGATCTCAGCGCCTTCCTTGGCCTGCACTATCCCGCCTCCGACATTCCCCGCCAGGCACGGGCGCTCTACCTGCGCAACTGGATCCGGCTGATCCCCGATGCCCACTACCAGCCGGCGCCGCTCCTGCCCCCGCTCAGCCCGCTGACCGGCCAGCCGCCCGATCTCAGCCTCTGCGGCCTGCGCAGTGTCTCGCCGCTGCACCTCGAATACCTGTCGAATATGGGCGTCACGGCCTCCATGTCGCTCTCGCTGATCCGGGGCGGGCAGCTCTGGGGCCTGATCGCCTGCCATCACCGAACGCCGCGCCTGGTATCCTTCGCCACGCGCGCGGCTTGCGAGATCTTCGCCCAGATGTTCTCCCTGCAATTGGATACGCATCAGCAGGCCGAGGATTTCGCCTACAGCAGCCGGCAGCGCCGGGTGCATGAGGCGCTGGTGCAGGTGATGGCGCAGGAGGCGGACCTTGCCTTCGGCCTCATCCGCCACCAGCCCAATGTGCTGGATCTCATCCAGAGCGAGGGCGTCGCGGTGCTGATCGGGGACCGCTACGCCGCCACCGGCCGCACGCCGGAAGAGGCGGAGGTGCGGGCTTTCGCCGCCTGGATCGGCGAGCGCGCGACCGAGGAGGTGATCGCGCTGGACCGCCTGCCGGAGGTCTACCCTCCGGCCCGGGCCTTCGCCGGGGTGGCGAGCGGCGCGCTGGTGCTGCCGGTCTCACGTGAGCCGCGTGACATCATCATCTGGTTCCGGCCGGAAGTGCTGCAGACCGTCACCTGGGCGGGCAACCCGAACACGCCGGTCGAGGTCGCGCCCGAGGGCGCCCGCCTGACCCCGCGCAAGAGTTTCGAGGCCTGGCGGGAGACGGTCCGCGGCCGCGCCCGCCCCTGGAAACCGGTGGAGATCGAGGCGGCGTAGGCGCTCCGCGTCGCCATGCTGGAGGTGGTGCTGCCTCGGCTGGAGGAGGTCGCGCGGGAGCGCGCCAGGGCCAGGGAGCGGCAGGATGTGCTGATGGCCGAGCTGGACCATCGGGTGAACAATACGCTGGCCAACATCCAGGCCCTGGTCCGGCACATCCGGAGCGGCACCGACACGCTTGATGAATTTGTCACCGAGTTCGGCCGGCGGCTGCAGGCCATGGCGCAGGCCCACCGGCTGCTGGCGCACAGCCGCTGGGAGGGTGCGGGGCTGCGGGCGCTGCTGGAGGAGGAACTCCGCGCGCATCGCGAGGCGCGGGGCAGGGCGCCGGACCGCATCCTGCTGGACGTCCGGAACTGCGGCTGAAGCCCAAGGCTGCGCTCGCCCTCTGCCTGGCCCTGCACGAGCTGACGATCAATGCGGCGAGATACGGCGCGCTCTCGGTACCGGAGGGTCGGCTGCGGATCACCTGGCGGTTGGCGGGCGATCGCGTGCTGCTCGAATGGGTGGAGGCGGGCGGGCCGCCCCTGCCACCCCATGGCCGACGCGGCTTCGGCACCACGGTGATCGAGCGCGGCCTGGCCTATGAGCTCGGCGGTGCCGTGGCCCTGGATTTCCATCCGGCCGGCCTGCGCTTTCGGGTGGAGCTGCCGCTGCGACATGTGGTGGATGCCCGGAGATTGCTGTCGCTGCCGCCCGACTCGCCGGGGAAGCCCGCACCGGCCCAGCCCAGACTGCGCGGCCGGCGGGTGCTGGTGGTCGAGGATGCGCTGCTGATCGCGATAGAGCTGGAGACGGCCCTCTCGGCCAGCGGCGTCGAGATCATCGGCCCCGCCGCCAGCCTCGGGCAGGCGCTCGACCTCATCCGCAGCCGGTCGGTCGACGCGGCGCTGCTGGATATCGACCTTGATGGCGCGCTGGTCTACCCGGCCGCCGACCTGCTGGTCGAGAAGGGCGTGCCGGTCGCCTTCGCCACCAGTTATGACGCCAGGTCGATGCTGCCCCGGCGGTTTCAGGGCATGCCGGTGTTGTCCAAGCCCTTCAGCGGCGAAGGGGCCTGCCGGCTGCTCTGCCGCGTGCTGGGCCTGCCGCTGCCGGAGGGCTGAAGGCGGGCGCGGGCTGCGCGACGGCTGGGCAGCCCGGCGGCGCTGCGGCAGGCTGGCGCACGGGGGAGGGGGCCACCGGTGGTCGCTGCCGAGGCGCCGCGGCCAATCCCGCCTCGCGAGGAGGAAACGCGCATGGCAAGACGCTTCATCGATATCTCGGTGCCGCTCAAGGCCGGCATCAAGTCCGACCCGCCGGGGATGGAGCCGCAGATTGAGTATCACGACCACCATATGACCGCCGGACGGATAGCGGACTATATGGGCGTGCCGGTCTCGGCCTTGCCGGAGGGCGAGTATGCGGCGGTCGAGCGGGTGAACATCAGCACCCATAACGGCACGCATCTGGATGCGCCCTACCACTACTTCTCCCGCATGAACGAGCGGCTGAAGCCGGGCGGCGAGCCCTCCTGGCGGATCGACGAGGTGCCGCTGGAATGGTGCCACCAGCCGGGCGTGAAGCTGGATTTCCGGCATTTCGAGGATGGCCATGTGGTGCAGCCTGGCGACGTGGAGGCGGAGCTGAAGCGCATCGGCCACGAGCTCCGGCCGCTGGAGATCGTCGTGGTGAATACCCGCGCGGGATCGCGCTACGGCGAGGACGACTACATCGATTCCGGCTGCGGCATGGGCAAGGCGGCGACGCTCTGGCTGCTGGAGCGCGGCATCCGGCTGGTCGGCACCGATGGCTGGTCCTGGGATGCGCCCTTCAGCCATACGCGCCGGCGGGTGCAGGCGACCGGCGATGCCTCATTGATCTGGGAGGGCCACCGGGCGGGGCGGGAGATCGGCTATTCCCACCTGGAGAAGCTGCACAACCTGGAGCAGTTGCCGCCGCATGGGTTCCAGGTGGTCTGCTTCCCGGTGAAGGTGCATCGCGGCTCTGCGGGTTGGACCCGGGCGGTGGCGATCATCGACGACTAGAGCAAACTCCGACCGGGTAGACCCATCTGGGCGGAGTAATTCGCTCGTCTGAACAAACATCTAGGGCCGCTGGAGTGAGCCATTGCGAATGGAAGCCGCTCTAGCAGCCCGTCGGACTTACGGCGCTGACCCAGCCTGGGTAGATTCCGAGGGCAGTTGATCGCTGGCCCAAACCCCGGGACCATCCTCACATGAGCAACTTC
>JAESGY010000418.1_pt1 | contig 18942 bp, 14 predicted proteins | sample 9269841 | NCBI WGS metagenome assembly JAESGY01 (sample SAMN17022865, study PRJNA683097) | algae metagenome | isolation source: Spirirestis rafaelensis WJT71-NPBG6 and co-occurring heterotrophs from... | place: USA: Pinto Wells, Joshua Tree National Park, Colorado Desert, CA | collected 2006-08-15
CGGTCGGCACGCCTCAATCAAGGGCTCCAGAAGGGCCCATTGTGCATCGCTGAGCATTGCTCCACCTCATCCCGGAGGAACAAAACGCAAGACGATCCAATCAGTTCAAGCGACAACACACCCTAACGGGGATCAAGTGGCGCTGTCACGCTGGGACAGCGAGGCAGACACCTTCATCGTTAAGTCAGAAGATGTTGCGGTGGGATCATCGGTCCTCAAAGTTCTAAACGATGCAATTGGTGGCATCGCTCTGGCGGACCAAGCAAAGAGCTTAGCAGTACATTTTCAGAAACGGAGCTTCCATCGCGTTTCTTCATTCATGGGCGGCCAAAGTCAGTTATCACAGCTATTGGGCGTCAACGAATTCGCAGAGCCGCTGTTTCCGGTCCTAACTCGATATTTTGGAAGCAATTCTGATGAAATTCCTGATGAAGTTATCGATCGAGCGTATGTTACCTCAGATGAGATAAGTACATATGACTCCGTGCTCGAGACTTACCTTAAAGACCGGACGAAGCGAATTGCTGGGAATCAGATATAGGCCATTTCGACAACAAGAAACTCCGCAGCAGAAATAGCGGCAGAGATTCAAAAGTTTTCAAACAGCCCCGCGTTCTTGAGTCGAGTTCAGCTCCTTATTGGATCAGTTGGAGCTGGAAAAAGCACTTTCATCAAGCGCTTCTACCGACGCTTGATGTCTAATGATCTAGCGCAGCGGACGAGATGGGCGTTTATAAACTTCAACGTCACTCCGCCAGCGGGAGAGTCACTTAAGGATTGGATTGCAAAGTCCTTTGTGGAGTCTTTCGCAGCAGAGAACCATATCGACATTTACGAACTCGAACAGATTGAGAAGATTTTCAGTAAAGAGGTGAACCAATTTGAAAGAGGTCCTAACAAGTTAATCAAGGACCTAGATCCAGCCGCATATGCTGCGAAGAAAACTGCCATGCTTGAGGCAGCAATGGCGAATTACGAAACTTTCGCTCAAGGGATCACGAGGCACTTCTCTGGAGAGAAAGGTTTAGGTATCGTTATAGTATTTGACAATGTGGATAAACGATCACGTGACCAGCAACTGAACATCTTTGAAGCATCTCAGTGGTTCAAAGATTTAACGAAGGCTCTTGTTTTAGTTAACTTACGAGATTCGACATTTGAGGCGTATAGAGACGAGCCTCCACTCGACGCTTTTATCAATGCAATAAATTTCTACATAAGAGCACCCAGGTTTGCTCAAGTGATCCGAAAGAGGCTGGAACTGGTACTCGAAGCTCTCCCGAATGAGGTAGCGAAGAGGCAGGAATACGCTTTGGAAACAGGATACAAGATCAGATATCCTGCATCCCGCTTAGGCGAATTCATGATGAGCATCTACGTTTCATTGTTTGAGAAGCGCAACGCGCAGGTTGGAGCGATGCTAGAGGGGCTTGTCGCCAAGGACGTGCGACGCGCCTTGGGTATGTTCGGAGACATAATAGTCTCCCCACACATTCCTACATCGCAAATAACAGGTGCCGCCTTATCTGCAGGATCCAACCGCATCCCCGAATGGCGGGTCATCCGCGCCCTGATGAGGGGCAGAGGAAAATACTATAGCGGTAAATCAATTTACGTAAGGAATATACTCTGGGCTGATCCCAGTCATAACCGCCCGTCTAATCTCTTAATGAGCGACATCCTTGAATACCTCATTCGAAACCGAAAGGATAAAATTGATTTCGCTCAGGAGAAATATGCCCTTGTCGAAACCATCGTGAAGAAAATGGGCCAACTTGGATATGATGAAGAAGATACGTTTGGAGCAGTAACAACGCTTGTACAATGGGGGCTTATTGAACCAGAAAGCCTTGTAACAGAACAGGTAAAACGGGACGATGCAGTTCGAATGCACGCATCTGGTTTTATTCATATGAGGTTTTTGCTGCATCGAAGCGAATATTTACTGGGGATCACTACGGATATGAACTTCTCCTCACGGGAAGTTGCGGAGGAGATCGGAAATGTTTGGGGCAGCAACACCTATTCAGACGATATATCTCTCGCCGCCAAACGAAAAATCCTTACTAAGTTCCACGATTACATGCGATTTGAGTACGATCGGCGTTCTCGTCGACATGCTTTTTATGCTGAAAATGGATTTGGAGGAAAAATCACAGTTCAGGCACTGGAAAAAGCAGTCATGCAATTCAATGTCCTAACAAAACGTATCAGTAGCGGACCACAGGAACACTGAGTGCGGAGTTTGACTCGATAACTTGCGATTTTAACTATCTCTCGGCACGGCGGGAAGCTAACCATGCAGTGTTTGAGCATAAAATGAAGCGAGAGGATTTGAACCTCCGACACCACGATCAACGTATCCTCCAGCGAACTCGCTCAGTGTCCCCTTGGCTTGGGATGCCTAACCGCCCTATCTCGGCATCCATACGCTCCTGACATGAGGATGGGGATGCCGGTCCACGCGCTTGTCGACTCAGAGGCCGTCCGGACCGCATTGGAACTCGCCGGGGAAGAAGTCCGGGTCCAGCGATTCCTGGGCGAGATCATGGTGTGCGCGGGCAAGGCCCTCCTCATGCGCTATCGCTGGTCCGACGACGGCAAGCAGATCCACGCCGATCTCTCCTTCGACGGCAGGAACGGCCCCGTCCGGCAGGCACTCGAGCAGGCAGGAGACCGGGTTGGTCTTCCAGGTGGCTGGGTGGATCACGTCCTCCCACGGCTGTTCGGGAATGGGCAATCCGCAGGCGGCAGCTTTCCGACCGGCATGTATCCGACGTGGGAAAAGCCAGGCCTGAGGGTTCTCGCGGCATCGCCCCACCTGCTCATCCCAATGGCGTTCTTGGCCACGCTCCGTCCGATGGATGACATGAGCATGGAAGACCTGGATCCATTCATCCGGATCGCGGCGCAGTCCGGGATCAAGACGAGCCGCCGCCTGGAGGCCCTGATAGCCCCCTACGTCGACAACAAGCAAAGCCGCGACGATCACCTGAGGCATGCGGTGGATCGTCGGCTTGAGTGGTACGAGGTAGCGCTCGACCGGCTCGGTTGTGGATTGATCCTGGGCTCAAAGCCGAAGTCCCTTGCCGAGGTCGCTGACGTGGCTCGGGAAGACGGCGAGCTCTTCCCCTTGGCCTCGTTGGCGTTCAGGGAGGCATTCTATCTCGTGAGCGGGAGGGATGCCCAACAGGCCATGCTGGATCCTGTCCCCAATCCCACAGGCAATGCCAGGGACGATGCATGGATCGGAGCCACCGGAGAGCATCTCGCCCAGCGATGGGACCTCAAGGTCCCGTCCTGGACCCAGGATCCGGCTTTCATGGGAGAGGCGGCGCCGTCCTTCTGGCCCTACGACCCGAGGGCGCGGGACATCCAGCTCATCGAGACTCCGCCGGCCTTTCGCCGAAGGCTGCTCTTCTCGCGGGCGGAGCCGCTGCTGAACGCGAAGTTCCCAAATGCTAAGAAGGTGAGAATGCCGTTCTGGGAGTGACCCTACCCGAACAGTGCTCAGCTACCTCATCCTGGCAGGCAGTGAGCGCGTTGCGGCTCGTACCTGTTACGTTGCTCGCTCCACCTGCACGACATGTTCCGCTGGCGTTGCATATGACCACCAGAGCCGACAGAGGACCCGCTGGGGCGAGCGTGGGTGATTTCGTGGGTGCTTCGGTGCGGTTCTAGACCGTTCCTGGCCCCTCCATCCCGCTGGAGGCGCGGCTGCTTCCGGGCAGCCTGTCGCGAAAAGCCATTGCCATCAAAGGGTTTAATGGTCGGAGCGAGAGGATTTGAACCTCCGACCCCTAGTCCCCCAGACTAGTGCGCTAACCGGGCTGCGCTACGCTCCGACGCCTGAACGGCTTGTGTCAATTAGCTTCGGAGCCGCCGCTGTGCAACCCCTGAAATCGACTTTCGCCATTATACCCGCCGAAACCGGGCCTGTCAGGCCCGAACGCTCCCGATGCGGGCTGGTGGTCCGGGGAGTCGCCCGATGGGGCTCTTTGACACGCCTCGGGCGTTCCGCGCTTTCGCCGAGGCCAAGCTGAAACCAAGCGAGTCCGGCGGCGTTCGCACAACAACGGCGGCCCAGAGTCGAGCGCCCGTCTGCCGGGCGTGTCGCGGCCGAGCCGGTCAACATCATCAGGAGAATTTCATGGATCGTCGCGTCCTATTAGGAGGCCTTGCGGCTGCCGTCGTCGCCTTCCCCGCCCTCGCCCAAACAAGCGGGACCCCCTCGACCATGCAATCCGGCGGCCCTGCCGGGGCGGCCATGAACCAGATGGGTCAGGCCGAGATGCAGCACATGCAGCAGACCATGCAGCTCGGCATGGTGGCCCTGGAGACCAGCCGCATCGCCATGAACAAGGCGCGCAACGAAGACCTGAAGATGTTCGCAGGCTTCGAGGTGCAGGAGCAGACCACCCTGTCCGAGATCCTGCGCTCCATGATGGAGCCCGCCGCCACCGCGGCCACCGGCTCCGGCCAGTCGAACGCCGCCATGCCTATGGACGCCAGCGCCCGCGAGATGGTGCAGAAGCTTCAGGGCCAGCAGGCCGGCGCGGAATTCGACCGGATGTACCTGGAAGGGCAGCTCCAGGGCCACCGCAGCCTGCTGCAGGTCCAGGAGCGGTACCTGCAGTCCAACCCGCAGAACCGCGAGCACGTGAACGTCGCGCGGATGGCCCGCGGCCAGATCCGCGAGCACATCGCCCTGCTCGAGGACATGCAGAAGACCATGCGCTAGGCCCGCTCGGGCAGCGCGTCTCCCTGACGAAAAAAATGCCCGCTCCAGGCTCAAGGCCGGAGCGGGCCAGTCTCAGGAACGATCCCGGGAGGGATGCTTCCAAACCATGACCGAACCCCATTGTTGCAGCGGTGCGGCGTTGCAACTCACCCGCTGGCCTCTCACGCCGCATCGTTCCTCGAATTGCCCGCCACAGGGAGGCCCTGCCGGAACCGCCGCAATTCCCCGGGCGGCCGCCTGAACACTGGAAGGCCCCGGGCGTTTTGACTCCCTACTGGCGCAGGAAGGGATCCATCGTGACGCAAGGCAGCCTCAAGCAGCATTCCGGAGATCCGAGCACGGGCGTTCACAGGCCCGGCAGCTTCGCGTCCGTCCTGGACCGGAATATCAACGTGCTGCGGGAGAAGCGGCAGCAGGAGGAGGAGAAAGCCAGCCTCCAGGACCGCATCGCCGAGGTCATCACCCGCTTTTCCGGCAGCATGGCCTTCGTCTATGTGCATCTGGCGCTGGTCGGCGGCTGGGTGGCCATCAACCTGGGCCTCGTCCCCGGCATCCCCCGATTCGACGAGACCTTCGTGATCCTGGCCACCTGGGCCTCGGTGGAAGCCATCTTCCTGTCCACCTTCGTGCTGATCAGCCAGAACCGGGCGGCGGCCGAAGCGGACCGGAGGGCAGAGCTCGACCTTCAGACCAACCTCCTGTCCGAGCATGAGATCACGCGTCTGCTGTCGCTGACCATCGCCATCGCCGAGCATCTCGGCATCGAGGAGGCGAAGGACCCCAGCCTGCGCGAGCTGGAGCGCCATGTGGCCCCCGAGAAGGTGCTCGACAAGCTCGCCGAGAGCGCAAACGACCGGTCGTGACCGGTTGGGGCGGGGATCAGGCTTTAAGCCTTCGCTAACCCTGTTCGGCGGATTTCCGGCCCCGTTCCTCCGGCTCCAAGTTCATGCCGCAATTGACACCGCAATGTGCGGGCCCCCTGCCCGATGGGAGCCCCTGCATGGCTGAAAATCACGAGCTGTTCGACCTGGTCGCCCTCTACATCCTCAAGCGCGCCTACGACACCTTTCCGGTTCCCTCCGACATTCTCCACACCGAGATCATGGACGCCATCCGTCCGGAGGGCAGCCGGGCCCTGTCGATCTCCATCGCCTATACGCCGGGGTTTCTCGAGCGGAACGGCTACATCCACCGCTACGGCTCGGTGGGCTCGTCCAGCCACGACACCTCGTCCAAGGGGCTCAGGATCAGCCTCAACGACAAGGGGCTCGTGGCCCTGAAGATGCCGAGCCCGGCCGAGCCGAAGAATACGGTCTACGAGCGGATCCGCACCGCCTTCATCACCGGCGCCGAGATGGTGCCGGCCGATACGGCCGCGAGCCTGATCCGCGACGTATTCCAGCCGCGCCCTTGAGATGCGCTGACCTGAAAAACCCTGAGTGGACAAGATTTTGCGGCCAAATACTCATCCGCTACGGCAGCGACACTGATGATCGGAAACGGGGAGGATGGTGGGCGGTGAGGGGTTCGAACCCCCGACCTGCGGTGTGTAAAACCGATGCTCTACCAGCTGAGCTAACCGCCCTGGAGGGATGTTCCGGCAACCCGGGTCGGGTGCGCCGCAAGACCATGGGTCGTCCGAGAAGCAGGAGGCGGTTTGCCGTTGGCCGAACCGTCTCCCGTGCGCCTGACATAAAAACAGAAGGCCGACAACGCAAGCGCGGTCGGCCTTCTTTGCGGCGACATTCGCTGGAAAATGGGGTTACTTCGCGTTCACGGCATCCTTCAGGCCGGCGCCGGCGCGGAACTTCGGGGTCTTCGAGGCAGGAACCTTGACCTTCTCGCCGGTGCGCGGGTTGCGCGCTTCACCAGCGGCGCGGTTGGTCACCACGAAGGAGCCGAAACCGACGATCTTCACCTCGTCGCCCTTCTTAAGGGCGCCGGTGATCGTCTCGATGGCGGCGTCGATCGCCTCACCCGCCTGGCCCTTCGAGAGACCCACCTTTTCGGCGACGGCCGCAACGAGCTCGCCTTTGTTCATCTTCTCATCCTCCAATGATCACGGCGGCAGCCCGAGTGATGTACCACCGTTTCAGGGACAACCCCTGTGGCGCAAAGCTGAACCGTAGGCAAGCCCCGAAACCGCCGAAGCGGGGCTGTTTTTGCCTTTGAGGGCCAAAAAAGAAGCCCCCGGACCGGGTCCGGGGGCTTCCAGTATCCTGACGCAAGGTCAGGAATTAATGCGCGACGACTCCGACCGGGTCGTCTTCCACGCTCGGAGGCGCGGACTTGGCCGCCTTGAGCACGGAGGCCTCGTCCCATTCGATGGGCTCCGGGGTGCGAACCAGGGCATGCTGGAGCACCTGGTCCATCATCGAGACCGGAACGATCTCGAGGCCGTTCTTCACGCTCGCCGGGATGTCGGCCAGGTCCTTGGCGTTCTCCTCGGGGATCAGCACCTTCTTGATGCCGCCGCGGAGCGCCGCCAGGAGCTTCTCCTTCAGGCCGCCGATGGGAAGCACCCTGCCCCGCAGCGTCACCTCGCCGGTCATGGCGATGTCGCGGCGGACCGGGATCCCGGTGATGACGGACACGATGGCGGTTGCCATGGCGATGCCGGCCGAGGGACCATCCTTGGGCGTCGCGCCTTCCGGCACGTGCACGTGGATGTCGCGGCGGTCGAACATCGGGGGCTCGACGCCGAAATCGACGGCCCGGGAGCGGACATAGGACGCCGCCGCCGAGATCGATTCCTTCATCACGTCCCGCAGGTTGCCCGTGACGGTCATCTTGCCCTTGCCGGGCATCATGATGCCTTCGATGGTGAGCAGTTCGCCGCCCACCTCGGTCCAGGCCAGGCCCGTGACGGCGCCCACCATGTCCTCCGTCTCCGCCTCGCCGTAGCGGTAGCGGGGCGGTCCGAGGAATTCCGGCAGGTTGTCCGTGGTGACCTCCACCGACGGGACCTTGGAGAGCAGGATCTCCTTGACCGCCTTGCGGATCAGGTTCGCCAGCTCGCGCTCCAGGTTGCGCACGCCCGCCTCGCGGGTGTAGCGGCGGATGAGCATGAGCAGAGCCTCGTCCCCGATCTTCCACTCCTTCTGCTGCAGGCCGTGCTTCTGCATGGCCGACGGGATCAGGTGGGTGCGGGCGATCTCGGCCTTCTCCTCCTCGGTGTAGCCCGCGATGCGGATCACTTCCATACGGTCGAGAAGCGGGGCCGGGATGTTCAGGGTGTTGGCCGTGGTGACGAACATCACGTTGGAGAGATCGTAGTCGACCTCCAGGTAATGGTCGTTGAAGGTGTGGTTCTGCTCGGGGTCGAGAACCTCCAGCAGGGCCGCCGAGGGGTCGCCCCGGAAGTCCATGCCCATCTTGTCGATCTCGTCGAGCAGGATGAGCGGGTTGGAGGTCTTGGCCTTGCGCATGGACTGCACGATCTTGCCGGGCATGGAGCCGATATAGGTCCTGCGGTGACCGCGGATCTCGGACTCGTCCCGGACGCCGCCCAGCGACATGCGCACGAACTCGCGGCCGGTCGCCTTGGCGATGGACTTGCCCAGGGAGGTCTTGCCCACGCCGGGAGGTCCGACGAGGCACAGGATAGGGCCCGTGAGCTTGTTGGCGCGCTGCTGCACGGCCAGGTACTCGACGATGCGCTCCTTGACCTTGTCGAGGCCGTAGTGATCGGCGTCGAGCACGTCCTGGGCGGCCTTCAGGTCCTTCTTCATCTTCGAGCGGCGGCCCCACGGGATGCCGAGCAGCCAGTCGAGATAGTTGCGCACCACGGTGGCTTCCGCCGACATGGGCGACATCTGGCGGAGCTTCTTGAGCTCGCCCAGGGCCTTTTCGCGGGCTTCCTTGGTGAACTTGGTCTTTTCGATCTTCTCCTCGAGCTCGGCCAGCTCGTCGCGGCCCTCGTCGTCGCCGAGCTCCTTCTGGATCGCCTTCATCTGCTCGTTGAGGTAGTACTCGCGCTGCGTCTTCTCCATCTGGCGCTTCACGCGGGTGCGGATGCGCTTCTCCACCTGGAGCACGGAGATCTCGCTCTCCATCATGCCGAGCACCTTCTCCAGGCGCTGGGCGACGGTGGGCGTCTCCAGGATCGCCTGCTTGTCGGCGATCTTGATCGAGAGGTGCGACGCGATGGTGTCGGCGAGCTTGGCGGGCTCGTCGATCTGGGTCACCGCGGAGACCACCTCCGGCGACACCTTCTTGTTCAGCTTTACGTAGTTCTCGAACTCGGACACCACCGAGCGGGCGAGAGCCTCGGCCTCGATCTGGTCGCCGAGGGAATCCGGAAGCACTTCGGCCTCGGCCTCGTAATATTCGTCCGTGCGGGTATAGGCCTTCACCTGGGCGCGGCTGGCGCCCTCCACCAGCACCTTCACGGTGCCGTCGGGCAGCTTCAGGAGCTGGAGCACATTGGCCAGGGTGCCGACCTTGTAGATGGCATCGGTGGCAGGATCATCATCCGTCGCATCGATCTGGGTTGCCAGGAGGATGTGACGATCCCCCTTGACCACCTCCTCAAGCGCGCGGATCGACTTCTCGCGGCCCACGAAGAGCGGCACGATCATGTGCGGGAAGACGACGATATCGCGCAGGGGCAGAACCGCATAGGTTCCGGTCGAGCCTGGGACGACAGGCTGACGTGGCTTCGACTGTGTCATGAGACGACATCCTTTTGACTGCGTCCGGAGGATCCCTCGGATGAGCTGACCTTCGGACGGGAGACCGGAATGCTCAGGCTGTTGTGATCGGCTGCATCCGGTACATGGCGCCATCCCTCGAGACATGAGCGGACGGCATCCAGGCAAGAGACAATGTGGCGTTGCGGATTTGCTCTTTCAAGAACATCGCCCGCAACGCCCTGGTTCATATGGGGAGCCCCTCGAGACCCCTTCTTAGGCGCTCGCGCTCGCCGTCTGGTCGCCCCGGTCCCCGTGGATGAAGAGGGGCTTGGCCTTGCCCTCCACCACCTCGGATCCGATGACCACCTGCTCGACGGAATCGAGGCCCGGCAGGTCGTACATGGTCTCCAGCAGGATCCCCTCCATGATGGAGCGCAGGCCGCGGGCGCCGGTCTTGCGCTCGATGGCCTTGCGGGCGATCAGCGACAGGGCCTCGTCCTGGAAGGTCAGGGTCACGTTCTCCATCTCGAAGAGACGCTGATACTGCTTCACCAGGGCGTTCTTCGGCTCCTGCAGGATCTTCTTGAGGGCGCCCTCGTCCAGGTCCTCCAGGGTCGCCAGAACCGGCAGGCGGCCGACGAATTCCGGGATGAGGCCGAACTTCAGGAGATCCTCGGGCTCGACCTCGCGGAAGATCTCCCCCGTCCGGCGGTCGTCCGGAGACTGGACGGTGGCGGCGAAGCCGATGGAGGTGCCCTTGCCCCGGGCGGCGATGATCCGCTCCAGCCCGGCGAAGGCGCCGCCGCAGATGAACAGGATGTTCGTGGTGTCCACCTGCAGGAATTCCTGCTGGGGATGCTTCCGGCCGCCCTGGGGCGGCACGGAGGCCACGGTGCCTTCCATGATCTTCAGGAGCGCCTGCTGGACGCCCTCGCCCGACACGTCCCGGGTGATCGAGGGGTTGTCCGACTTGCGGGAGATCTTGTCGATCTCGTCGATATAGACGATGCCCCGCTGGGCCCGCTCCACATTGTAGTCGGAGGCCTGGAGCAGCTTGAGGATGATGTTCTCCACGTCCTCGCCCACATAGCCCGCCTCGGTGAGGGTCGTGGCGTCCGCCATGGTGAAGGGCACGTCCAGGATCCGGGCCAGGGTCTGGGCCAGCAGGGTCTTGCCCGAGCCGGTGGGCCCGATCAGCAGGATGTTGGACTTGGCCAGCTCGACGTCGTTGTGCTTCGTCGCATGGGCCAGGCGCTTGTAATGGTTGTGCACCGCGACCGAGAGCACCTTCTTGGCGTGCTCCTGCCCGATCACGTAATCGTCGAGGACGCGGCTGATTTCCTTCGGGGTGGGGACCCCATCCCGGGACTTCACGAGAGACGATTTCGACTCCTCGCGGATGATATCCATGCAGAGCTCGACGCATTCATCGCAGATGAAAACCGTCGGGCCAGCGATCAGCTTACGAACCTCGTGCTGGCTCTTGCCGCAGAAGGAGCAGTACAGCGTACTCTTGGAGTCGTTGCCGCCAGCCTTGGTCATTATCACATCTCCAATCCGTGCCGGGACGGCCCATACCGACCCTGCACCCTTTAATTTATGAGCATCGGGCCTAATGAAAGGTTCCGACACCTAGAATTGAACGAACAAATCGTCTCGCCTCCCGAATCCATATGCAACCACGCGAAAGGCGCATGATCAATAGAAACGGGGTTACAGGCCAAAAAGACGCACCTGGAAGGAATGTTTCCCCAGGTTTTAAGGGTTACGTCGGGGTGGCCACCGGCTCGGGGCGCTTCGAGAGCACCTGGTCGATGATGCCGAACTCCTGGGCGGCCTCGGCCGTCATGAAGTTGTCCCGCTCCAGGGCCCGCTCGATCTCCTCGTAGTTCCGGCCGGTATGCCGGACGTAGATCTCGTTGAGGCGGCGCTTGAGGGCCTCGCTCTCCCGGGCATGGATCATGATGTCCGTGACCTGCCCCTGGTACCCGCCGGAGGGCTGGTGGACCATGATTCGGGCGTTGGATAGGGCAAAGCGCTGGCCCTTCTCGCCGGCGGTGAGCAGGAGCGAGCCCATGGAGGCCGCCTGGCCGACGCAGAGGGTCGAGACCGGGCAGCGGATGAACTGCATGGTGTCGTAGATCGACAGGCCCGAGGTCACCACGCCGCCGGGCGAGTTGATATAGAAGGAGATCTCCTTCTTGGGGTTCTCGGCCTCGAGGAACAGAAGCTGCGCCACGATCAGCGAGGCCGAATAATCTTCCACCGGGCCGGTCAGAAAGATGATCCGTTCGCGCAGGAGGCGCGAATAGATGTCGAAGGCGCGCTCGCCGCGATTCGACTGCTCGACCACCATCGGGACGAGCGTGTTGCTGTAGAGCTCTACCGGATCTCTCATGTCTCACTGCTCCAAAGTCGGCCCCGCGGACGCGTGGCCGTCGAATTGATGCAAGCGGCGAGACGCTCGAGGAAGCGTTACTCGCCCTTGCCGGCTTCCTGTCCGCCCGCAGCCTGGTCCGGCTCGGAAGCGCCTTCCTCACCGTCCTCGTCGCTGAACAGCGCCTCCCGGGAAACGGACTCGTCCACCACTTTCACCTGGGACAGGATCTGGTCGACAACCTTTTCCTCGAACAGAGGAGCCCGGATTTCAGCTAGGGCCTGCGGGTTCTTTTGGTAGAACTCCCAAACCTGCTTTTCCTGGCCGGGATACTGGCGGACCCGCTCGACGAGGGCCTGAGTCACCTCGTCGTCGGAGATCTTGATATCGGACTTCTCGCCGATCTGCGCAAGGACCAAACCGAGGCGAACCCGGCGCTCCGCGATCTTGCGGTATTCGGCCCTGGCCTCCTCCTCCGTGGTCTTCTCGTCCTCGAAGGTGCGGCTGTTGTTGCGCATGTCGGTCTCGACCTGCGACCACACGGCGGCGAATTCCTGCTCGACCAGGCTCGGGGGCAGCTCGAAGCTGTACTTCTCGTCCAGGGCGTCCAGGAGCTCCTTCTTCACCTTGCGGCGGGACTGGGCGTCGAAGTCGCGCTGCATGGCGTCGCGGATCGCGTCCTTCAGCTTGTCCAGGGAGTCCATGCCGAAGCCCTTGGCCAGCTCGTCGTCGATGGCAATGTCGCCCGGAGCCTGGACTTCCTTCACGGTCACGTCGAACTCCGCGTCCTTGCCGGCCAGGTGAGCGGCCATGTAATTGGCCGGGAAGGCGACCTTCACGAGCTTGGCGTCGCCGGCCTTCAGGCCCAGGAGCTGCTCCTCGAAGCCCGGGATGAAGGTGTTCGAGCCGAGCTCGACGCGGATGTCCTCGCCCTTGCCGCCCTCGAACTCGGCGCCGTCGATGCGGCCCACGAAGTCCACCACCACCCGGTCGCCAGGGGCGGACTCGCCCTCTTTGGTCGGGTAGGAGACGTTCTGCTTGGCCATGCGCTCGAGCGATTCGTTGATCTCGGCGTCGGCCACCTGGGCCACCGGCTTGCGGACGGAGACGTCCGACAGGTCCACGAGATCGAAGTTCGGCAGGACCTCGAGGGCGACGGTGAAGGCCAGGTCGCCCTTGGCGTCCATGGCCTTCTCGACCTCGTCCTTGTTCTCCGGGAACTGGATCTGCGGCTCGTAGGCGAGCTTCAGGCCGTTGTCCTCGACGATCTTGCGGTTCGCCTCGTTGACGGCGTTCTGGACCACGTCCGCCATCACGGAGCGGCCATAGACCTTGCGCAGGTGCCCGACCGGCACCTTGCCGGGACGGAAGCCGTTGATCCGCACGCGATCCTTGATGTTCGACAGCTCACTGTTCAGGCGCTGCTCCAACTCGGTGGCCGGGAGCACGACCTTGAACTCTCGCTTCAAGCCTTGGGACAGTGTTTCCGTCACCTGCATGGTTCTATTCGCCTTCATTCACTCGAAAAATCTTGCCTTGAGGCTCCGGCCGAGGCGGCGTCATGCCGTCCACCAGGCCGTTCAGAGCCCCCGGATCCCAACCCTGGCGGGATTGGTGCGGGCGGAGGGACTCGAACCCCCACAACTTTCGTCGCTGGAACCTAAATCCAGTGCGTCTACCAATTCCGCCACGCCCGCGCTCGGGAGCGGCGCGATGCACGCGCCCTCGTCCGGGACGCGGCTCTATAGCACGGTTGTCGGACCGCGCATCAAAAAACTTCGTGTGCGATCACATGGCAACCCGACTTGGCCGTTGACGTCCAAGAAGGTACTCCTGGCCGTGATTTTCCACCCGAGAGCGAGCCCCATCCATGATCACCCGCCGCGCCGCCGCCGCCGGCCTCGCCACCGCCCTGGCCGGCCTTCCCCGTGGGGGATGGGCTCAAGGGCCCGAGGCGGGCCGGAAGCCTGCGGCCACCCTCACGGCCCGCCCCATCCCCCTGCGCCTGCGCCCCGATGCCCCAAAGGAAGCCGAGGTCTGGGCCTTCGACGGCGCCCCCGGCCATGTGGTGCGGGTCAGGCACGGGTCCGAGCTTGCCCTCAGCCTCAGGAACGAGACCGCCCTGCCCCTGTCCCTCCACTTCCACGGGGTCCGGGCTCCCAATCCCATGGACGGGGTCGGCGGGCTCACCCAGGCGCCCGTGCCCCCGGGCGGGAGCCAGGAGGTCCGCTTCACCCCGCCCGATGCGGGCACCTTCCTCATCCGCCCCGGCGTCCTGGGCGGCAGCGCCGAGCCCATGGAGCGGGGCCTCTCCGCGCTGCTGATCGTGGAGGAGCAGAACCCGCCCGCGGTGGACCAGGACGTGCCCGTGCTGGTGGACGACTGGCGTCTGGCCGAGGACGGCTCGCTCGCCCCCTTCGAGAAGGGCCGCACCCCCGCTCCGGGCGGACGGCTGGGAAGCTTTCTCACGGTCAACGGCAAAGCCGCTCCCCAGCAGGTCGAGGCTCCTCCCGCCGGGCGCGTGCGCCTTCGCCTCGCCAATGCCTGCAACGCCCGAACCATGCGCCTGCGGTTCGACGGGCTGAAGGCCTTCGTCATCGCGGTGGACGGGCAGCCGACCGATACCTTCGAGCCCCTCAAGGCCTCCCTGCCCTTCGCGCCCGGCACCCGCTACGACCTGCTGCTCGACCTGCCCCCGGAACCGGGCTCGAAGGGCGCCGTCACGGCCCTGATCGGGGACGGCATGCCCCTGGTGGAGATCGTCACCGCGGGCGAGAAGCGATCCGCTCCCCCTGCGGTCGCGCCGCTGGCGCCCAACAGGAAGCTGCCGGAGGCGATCAGGCTCCAGAACGCCTCGCGCAAGGACGTGGTCATCAAGGGAGACCCGCAGGCGGCCAACGCGCCCTGGACGATCAACGGGGCGGCGGGCGATCCGTCCCGCGCGCCCGTGCTGAAGGTGAAGCGGGGCGCTCCGGTGGTGTTGGCGATCGCCAACCAGACCTCCCTGGTCCAGCCCATGCACCTGCACGGCCATGTGTTCCGCCTGCTGCACCCCCTGGACGACGGCTGGGAGCCCTATTTCCTCGACACGGTGCAGATCCCTGAGAACCGGACGCTGCGCATCGCCTTCGTGGCGGACAATCCCGGCAAGTGGCTCCTGGCCTCCACCGTGATGGAGCGTTTCGACGCCGGCCTGTGGACCTGGATCGAGGTCACCTGAGCAGGTCCCGCAGAACCCCCGGCAAGAGGCCGGCGAGGTCCTCGGCGATCAGACCAGGCCCGAAGCCCGCCCCGGCCGCCGCGTGGATCCAGACCCCGGCGCAGGCCGCCTCGAAGGCCGGCATGTGCTGCGCCATGAGCCCGGCCACGATCCCGCACAGGGTATCGCCCGAGCCCGCCGTCCCCAGATAGGGCGTCCCGTTCTCGTTGACCGCCGCCCGGCCGTCCGGGGCTGCGATCACCGTATCGGCGCCCTTGAGGACCAGCACCGCCCCCGTGAAGGCCGCGGCGCGGCGGGCCTTCTCGATTTTGGATGACGGATCAAGGATGTCGGGCTGATCCTTGAACAAGCGGTTGAACTCGCCCCCATGGGGCGTGAGCACGGTCGGGGCGTCGAACGCCCCCTGGAACTCGGCGGAAAGCCCTTCGAAGGAGGTCAGCGCGTCCGCGTCGAGCACGAGGCTGCGGCGGGCCTGAACGGCCGCCGCCACCATGGCGCGGGTGGCGGAATGCACCCCGAGCGCCGGGCCCAGGACCAGGGCGTTGAACCGCTCGTCCTTCAGGATGTGCCGGAGCCCCTCCGGCCCGTCGCATCCTCGCAGCATTACGGCGGTGAGATGGGCGGCGTTGACGCCGATCGCCTCCGGCGGCGAGGCCACGGTGACGAGCCCCGATCCGATCCTCAGGGCCGCCAGGGCCGCAAGCCGCGCCGCGCCCGTCCGGGTCGCGCCGCCCGAGCAAACGAGGGTGTGGCCGCGGTCATATTTATGGGAGTCCGGTTCCGGCTTGGGCAGGAGGTCGAGCCACAGGGCCGGGCTGTTGGCGAAGAGGTCCCCGCCCATGGCCGCGAGGGTGTCCCGGCCGATGCCGATGTCGGCCACCTCTACCACCCCGCTGAGCACCCGCCCCGGCATGAGGAGATGGCAGGGCTTTCGGGACGCGAAGGTGACGGTGCGCGTCGCCCGGACGGCGATCCCCCTCGCCTCGCCCGTATCGCCGTCGACGCCGGACGGGAGGTCGACGGCCAGGATCGGCTGGGCCGAAGCGTTCATGCGCTCGACGGCCAGGTGCGCCGCGCCCTCCAGGGTCCGGGTCAACCCGGTGCCGAACAGGGCGTCGATGATGAGATCCGCCTCCGCGAAGGGCAGGCTGTCGACGGGCCCGACCTCGCCTTTCCAGTCCTGCGCCGCCAGGGCCGCGTCTCCCGTGAGGCGATCCGGGCTTCCGAGGAGCCCGAGGGTGACTCGGTAGCCCCGCTCGCCCAGGAGGGCCGCCGCGATGAAGCCGTCGCCTCCGTTCTGCCCCGGCCCCGCCGCCACGACGATCCGGCTTCCCTTAGGCGCCATGGCCGCGGCCGCGTCGGCGACCGCCCGCCCGGCGCGCCGCATGAGCTCGATTCCCGGCGTGCCGGAGGCGATCGCGGCGGCATCCGCCTGCTTCATCTGGCGGGAGGTCAGGACGAGTTCGGGAGCTGTCATGGCTGCAAACGACTCATTTTAGGGCGCGATGATTGCCGAACTCGCATATGCACAAACTTTAATCAGCATATGCCTTCCAGGGCGGCAAAACCGCCTTCTTTGCGCGGATGAAGTCATGGAAGGCGCCTCATGCTGGTGCTAAAAGCGGCAAACCTCGAACCGAAACGGTTTATCCGGATGAAGAAGATCGAAGCCATCATCAAGCCCTTCAAGCTCGATGAAGTCAAAGAAGCTCTCCAGGAAGTCGGGCTCCAGGGCATCACCGTCATCGAGGCCAAGGGCTTCGGGCGGCAGAAGGGCCATACCGAACTCTACCGCGGGGCGGAATACGTGGTCGACTTCCTGCCGAAGGTGAAGCTCGAGATCGTCCTCAACGACGAGACGGTCGAAAGCGCCATCGAGGCGATTCGCAAGGCGGCCCAGACAGGCCGGATCGGCGACGGCAAGATTTTCGTATCGACGGTCGAAGAGGCCGTTCGCATCCGCACGGGCGAGACCGGATCCGACGCGATCTGAGCTCGCCCCCAAACCCCGGCTCGAAGCCGGGGACATTCTCAAGGGCAGAAGAGGACCAGAGACCATGAAGACCGCCAGTGATGTGCTCAAGGCGATCAAAGACAACGACATCAAATATGTCGATTTCCGTTTCACGGACCCGCGCGGCAAGTGGCAGCACGTGACCTTCGACGTTTCCATCGTCGACGAGGACGTTTTCGCCGAAGGCATCATGTTCGACGGCTCGTCCATCGCCGGCTGGAAGGCGATCAACGAATCCGACATGACCCTCATGCCCGACCCGACCACGGCGCAGATGGACCCGTTCTTCTCGTCCTCGACCCTGTCCGTGGTCTGCGACATTCTCGAGCCGGCCACCGGCGAGCCCTACGACCGCGACCCCCGCGGCATGGCCAAGAAGGCCGAGGCGTTCCTGAAGTCCACGGGCATCGGCGACACGATCTTCGTGGGCCCCGAGGCCGAGTTCTTCGTGTTCGACGACGTGAAGTTCATGGCCGATCCCTACAACACCGGCTTCAAGCTCGACGCGTCGGAGCTGCCGATCAACGGCGACACGGCCTATGAGGGCGGCAACCTCGGCCACCGCATCCCGATCAAGGGCGGCTACTTCCCGGTTCCCCCCCTCGACTCCGCCCAGGACATGCGCGGCGAGATGCTGGCCGCCATGGCGGCCATGGGCGTGAAGGTCGAGAAGCACCACCACGAGGTGGCCTCCGCCCAGCACGAGCTCGGCATGAAGTTCGACACCCTCGTGCACATGGCCGACCAGATGCAGATCTACAAGTACTGCATCCACAACGTCGCCCAATCCTATGGAAAGTCAGCGACTTTCATGCCGAAGCCGGTCTATGGCGACAACGGCTCGGGCATGCATGTGCACCAGTCGATCTGGAAGGGCGGCAAGCCCCTCTTCGCCGGCAACAAATATGCCGACCTGTCGCAGGAGTGCCTGTGGTACATCGGCGGCATCATCAAGCACGCCAAGGCGCTCAACGCCTTCACCAACCCGTCGACCAATTCCTACAAGCGGCTGGTCCCGGGCTACGAGGCTCCGGTTCTGCTGGCCTACTCGGCCCGCAACCGCTCCGCCTCCTGCCGCATTCCGTGGACGACCTCGCCGAAGGCCAAGCGCGTCGAGGTCCGCTTCCCCGACCCGACCGCCAACCCGTACCTCGCCTTCGCGGCGATGCTCATGGCCGGCCTCGACGGCATCCTGAACAAGATCGATCCCGGCCAGGCCATGGACAAGGATCTCTACGACCTGCCCCCGAAGGAGCTGAAGAAGATCCCGACCGTGTGCGGTTCCCTGCGCGAGGCTCTGGCGAACCTGGACAAGGACCGGGGATTCCTCAAGGCGGGCGGCGTCTTCAACGATGACTTCATCGACAGCTACATCGAACTGAAGATGACCGAGGTCGCCCGCTTCGAGATGACCCCGCATCCCATCGAGTTCCAGATGTACTACTCGGTCTGACCGGGGCTTTACTCTCCTCCCGGCTGCGCCCGCGCAGCCTCCCTTCGCCGGAGCCCCCTGGGCTCCGGCTTTTTTGTGCCTGACGCAAGGCGGCCAAGCCCGAGGTCCGCAACGAAGGCCGCCATCGAGGGCGCCCGACTGTCGGAGGTTGAGCGTCCCGAGATCGGCAACGGCGGGACGCCCGCAGGTCGGCAGCATCGCCTGGCAGAGTGGCCCCGAGCCACCGCCGGCCATCCTGATCCGGTCGCGCTCGCCGCTGCTTCGGTTTGCAGCAACGTGGGATTCATCCCACGCCGGGGCCGATGAAGGCTGCTGGCCGTGACCTCATCTCCGAACTCGTCAGGGCGGCGCTGCCATTCCAGCGGAGGCCCAAAAGAAAAGGCCCGGGATTTCTCCCGGGCCTTTGTTTGTGTGGTGTGTGGGTCTGGCTTAGTAGGTGCCGAACTTGAAGTTCAGCTTGGCGCGGGCGATGAAGAAGTCGCCCTCGTCGTCATCGTCACGCC
>JAESGY010000419.1_pt1 | contig 18941 bp, 16 predicted proteins | sample 9269841 | NCBI WGS metagenome assembly JAESGY01 (sample SAMN17022865, study PRJNA683097) | algae metagenome | isolation source: Spirirestis rafaelensis WJT71-NPBG6 and co-occurring heterotrophs from... | place: USA: Pinto Wells, Joshua Tree National Park, Colorado Desert, CA | collected 2006-08-15
GGACCGGTCGAGCCCCCCTCCCGCTGCCAGGCGAGCAGCCCCCTGCCCGTCCCGCGCCAGACCTCGAAGGCACGGGCGATGCGCTGGCTGTCGCCGGGCCGCAGCGCCGCCGCCGTCTCGGAGTCCGCTTCCGCCAGCCTCGCATGCAGCGCCGGCGCGCCGAGCTCGGCCAGCAGGCTCCGCGCCTCCGCCCGCGCCTCCGCCGGGACAGGCGGGATGGCGGAGAGCCCCTCGGTCAGCGACAGGAAATAAAGCCCCGTGCCGCCACAGAGGATCGGCAGCCGCCCCGCCGCCCGCGCCGCCGCCATGGCCGCCAGCGCCTGCTCCCGCCACCAGGCGACGCTCGCCGCCTCCGCCGCCGGGCGGATACCGTAGAGGCGGTGCGGCACGAGCGCCTCCTCCTCGGGCGTCGGGCGCGCGGTCAGTACCCGCAACTCGCGGTAGAGCTGCATGGAGTCCGCATTGATGACGGTGCCGCCCAGCCGCTCGGCAAGGCCGAGGGCAAGGGCCGTTTTGCCGCTCGCGGTCGGGCCAGCGACGATCAGCGCCGGCGGCCCGGCATCATGCGCCTGCGATTGCGTCATGGGCCGGGCTTCGCCATAGAGCGGGCCGCCGCCGGGCAGCCCCCGGCGGCGCCCGTCCGCTCGACCCCAATGCAGGGCGCCGCATGTCCCAGATCCTCACCCTGGTCGCGCCCCCGGGCGGCCTCAGCCAGCCCCACCTCCACCGGGTCCGCGATGCGCTGCAGGCGCTCGGCGCCACCGCCGGCACGCCGGACTGGCTGGCGCCGGAGGAGGCCGCCGACCTCCCCTTCGACGGGCTGGCGGCGGAGCAGGCGATCGCCGCCGCGACCGCCGCGCTGGACGGCGCCCTGGTGGACGCCATCGCGGTACCGGCCGAGGGCCGCCGCAAGCGCCTGCTGCTGGCCGACATGGACAGCACGATCGTGACCAGCGAGACCCTGGACGAGATCGCCGCCTATGCCGGGCTGAAGGAGCCGATCGCCGAGATCACCCGCCGTTCCATGAATGGCGAGCTGGACTTCCGCCAGGCGCTGATCGAGCGCGTCGGCATGCTGAAGGGCCTGCCCGTCTCGGCGCTGGAGCGGACCTGGGAGGCGACGGCGCTGACCCCAGGCGCGAAGGAGCTGGTGGCGACCATGCGGGCCGACGGCGCGCATTGCGCCCTCGTCTCCGGCGGCTTCACCTTCTTCACGGGCCGCGTCGCGGATCTGGTCGGCTTCCATGCGCACTACTCCAACACCTTGGACATCGCGGATGGCAAGCTGACCGGCAAGGTGGGGGAGCCGATCCTGGACCGGGATGCCAAGCTTGCCACGCTGAAGCGCCTGGCCGCCGAGCATGGGCTGCCGCTGGATGCGGCGCTGACGGTGGGGGATGGCGCGAACGACCTCGCCATGATCCAGGCGGCCGGACTCGGCGTGGCCTTCCGCGCCAAGCCGGTGGTGGCGGCGGCGGCGCGGGCCAAGGTGGACCATGCCGATCTGCGGGCGCTGCTGTTCGCCCAGGGCTACCGGGCGGCAGAGATCATCGAGGGCTGAGGCCCCGCATTCTGCTCAGGCCAAACCGCACATACTTGGGCCGCCGGAGGCGGCGCCTGAGGCCGCAGACATGCGTCAACATGTCTGCGCACCGGTATCACAGGCGGTGCGCCCTGCGCGCCCGACCTCGTCGAGCCAACCTTCGGCTCCGGCCATGGCGCCGCAACCCGGTCTGGGCCTCTGGCCGGGCGAGTGGCATGTCACCAGCCGCCACGAGTACAGCGGATTGCGTTCGATACCGGACGCAATCCGCTGCAGGTCATTGACTGGCGGGCAGAGTCACGCCCCCCCCCGCGACCTGCTCTGATCGGATGGTCGCCCGGCTGGCTGGCCAGCCGATCCCCGGATTGCGGCCCGCCCCATGCCGGCCCGCGCCAGACAACCAACCGCGCCGGCAGGTCCAGCACGCAGCGCAGCCCCTCCTGCGCCCAGGCCATGTCCAGCCGTCCCTGCAGTTGCCGCATCACCGTGCTCTCGATCAGGCTGGTGCCGAATCCGCGCCGCGTCGGCGGGGCCGTGACCGGCGGTCCGCCCTGCTCGCGCCAGACCAGTTCCAGGCCGCCCGATGCCGCATCCTTCGACCAGGTGACCGAAACGCGCCCATCCGCGGCAGAGAGCGCGCCGTATTTCGCGGCATTGGTCGCCAGCTCATGGATCACCATCGCCACCGGCTGCACCGCATCCGGCGCCAGCCCCACTGGCGGCCCGTCCAGTTGCACAGCGGAGTCCAGCCCCCCGGCGCCGCGATAGGCCGCCAGTTCCTCCGCCAGCACGCCGCGCAGATCGGCGCCATGCCAGCGCTCCCGTGCCAGCAGCGTATGCGCCCGCGCCATGGCGGCGATCCGGCCCGTGACCGCCTGCTTGAAGGCGGCCGGATCCTCGGTGCGGGTCAGCATCAGCACCGATTGCACCACGGCGAGCGCATTCTTGGCGCGGTGGTCCACCTCCCGCGCCAGCAGCAGCTTCGCCTCCTCCGACCGCTTGCGTGCGGTGATGTCGACGGCCGAGGGGATCAGGTGGGTGATACGCCCCGCGGCGTCGCGCAGCGGCGCGATCTGGAAGTCGATCACCATGCGGCTGTCGCCGGCCATCCGGACCTCCGCATCGTAGCGGTCGGCCTCGCCAGCGGCGGCACGGGCGCAGACCTCCCGCAGCCGGGCCTGCGCCGCGGGATCATGGGACCACCAATAGGCATCCCAGAAGGGCCGGCCGCGTACCTCCTCCAGCGTGAGCCCGGCCGCCTCCAGCGGGGCGCGGTTGGCGTCCAGCACCGTGCCGTCGGGGGTCAGCACGCCGACGAAGACGAACAGGTTGTCCAGCACCCGGCGGAGCATCGCCTCGCTTTCGCGGAGCGCCGCCTCGGTCGTGACACGTTCGGTCACATTGCGCAGGATGCCGGTGACGAAGCGGCGGCCACCCGCCTCGAAGCCGGCGACCGAGGCCTCGATCGGGAATTCGGCGCCATCGGCACGGCGGGCGATCAGGCCACGGCCCGGGGCCATGTAGCGGGCGGTCATGGCGGGATCGCGGGCCATGGCTGCCAGCCGCGCGGGGTGGCGCGCCGCCTCCGCCGCCGGCATCAGGATGCCGAGATCCTGGCCGACCAGCGCCTCCGGCCCGGGATAGCCGAACATGCGGGCGGCGGCGTGGTTGGCAAAGACGATGCTGCCGTCCTCCGCCGCCACCACGATGGCATCCAGGGCGGTATCGACCACCGAGCGGAGCCGCGCCTCGCCCTCGGCCAGCGCCTCTTGCGCCTCGCGCAGGGCGGTGACCTCGGCGACGCTCTCGGCCACCGCGACCGGCCGCCCGGCCGCGTCGCGCCGCAGCGCCATGCGCGCCGCGACCACCACCTGCTCGCCATCCCGCCGGCGGTGGCGCAACTCGCCCATCCACTCGCCCTCGCGTGCCAGCATGGCCTCGATCTGCTCCGGTGGCACCGGGAAGACCGTGCCCAGCAGGTCGCGCACATTGCGGCCCAGCGCCTCGGCGGCACTCCAGCCATAGAGCCGCTCGCAGCCGGCCGACCAGAAGCGGATCGTGCCGTCCGGATCGCGGGCCATGAAGGCCGCCAGGTCGAGGGTCGCCAGAAGGTCGCGCAGCCGCTCCGCATTGGCGGCCAAGGCGGCCTCGACCATGCGCCGCTCCGTCACGTCCTGGCAGGCGCCGAACACGCGCCGGACCCGGCCCGCGGCATCGCGTTCGGGCGAGGCCAGCTCCTCGACCAGCCGCACCGTGCCATCCGGCCGGATGATGCGGTGCTCCACCCGGTAGGGCGCGCCATCCTGCAGCGCCGCCTCCAGGGCGGTGCGCAGCCGCGCATGGTCGCCCGCCGGGATGGCCTCGAAAACCCGCGGAACCGAGACGCTGACGCTGGCAGGCGCCAGGCCGAAGATGCGATAGGTCTCCTCGGTCCAGCGCAGCGGGCAGGAATCGAGATCGGCGGGATCGGTCAGTTCCAGCGTCCAGCCACCCACGCCGGTCAGCTGCTGCGCCGAGGCCAGCATCGCCTCCTTTTCGGCGAGGGTGGCGAAGGCCTGCCGCTCGGCCCTTCGGCGCGCCTCCAGCGCGGCCTCGGCAGCGGCGAAGCCACGGCGCAGGGAGTCCAGCTCCGCGACCGGGGCCGGCGGCAGGTCGGCCGCCGTGCCGCGCCGCCCCTCGGGGTCGAGCGCGATCAACCGGGCATGCTCGGCGAGGCGCGCCACCGGCCGCAGCAGCCGACGGGCGAGCAGCAGGGAGAGCGCGCCAGCCAGGGCGAGCGCCAGGGCGAGCGCCAGGGCGATGCCGCCGGTCATCCCGAGCAGCGGACGCGCCCAGCTGTCCCGGTAGGCCGCATAGGGGACGGAGACCTCCACGGTCCAGCCCGGCACGATCCGCAGCGCGGCGATGGCGAAGAGCCGATCCTGCCCGTCCAGCCCGACCCGGCGGATCATGCCGCCATGGTTGGCGGCAATCAGGGCGGCGGTCTCCTCCGGCAGGGTGACACCGCGGAACCGCCCATCCGAGCGGCCAACAATTGTGCCCTGCGCATCGACCAGAACGGCGAAGGCGCCCCGCTCCAGCCCCTGCGCGGCCAGCAGCGCATCGAAGCGCTCGGGGTCCAGCGAGCCACTCACGGAGAACACGGGCAGCGCGCCGTCGGCGCGCAGGACGGGGACGGCCACGGTGATGACGGGTTGCCGCACAAGCGGCCCCAATATCAGCTTCGAGACCACCGGCCGCGCCTCGCCCACCACCTCCCGCAGCACGCCGCCGGCGGCGCCGGCCTCGGGCAGCGCCGCTCCGGGCGGCACCTGGTGGTGCAGCAGGAACCGGCCCTCGGCATCCCCGACGGCGATGCGCATGCCGGTGGCGGCGGCGACCCGCCCGGCATGCAGATGCGCGGCAGTGAAATCCGCGATGACGGCGCCATCCCCGAAGGCCGGGGAAGCGGCAAAGGCGCTCAGCGCCTCGATGCGGCCGACGATCTCGGCATCGATCGCGAGGGCAAGGGCTCGGGCGGTGTCCCGCAGCCGGGCCGTGTAGGTGTTCTGATAGGCATCCACCGCCAGCCAAACGGCAGTGCCGCCCGCGGCAAGCGCGGGCACCAGGGCGGCGAGCACCAGGGCGCCGACATGCAGCCGCAGTCCCGGGGCCCTGTGCCCATTGGGTCGGCGTGACACCCCCGCCTCAGGCTGGGGGCCAGGAGATTCGGGCACTGAAGCGGGCATGATCACCCTGCGGCGGCCAGCGACATGGCCCACGCAGCCTCTAGCGCCGCGCAGGGTGATGTTCGGAGACGATCCGGTTTCGAGATTGGATAATCAAATGATTTTGTATGCTATCTTTACCGGATTGACAAGCGATTACTGGTTCCGGCGACGGCCCCTGCCGTCCCAACAGTGATCGGGCGCCGCCCCGGCCAGAGCAGCGCCCGTCACCATTCGGTCGCTCAGTGAGCGCTCAGCCCGGGCTGCCGCGCTCGCCACGCAGCCGCAGCGGCACGAAGCGCTGGCCCTGCGCGGTCTCGATCAGCAGCAGAGCAGTCGGACGGTTCTGCCGGCGGAGCGCCTCCAGCCGCTGCTGCACCTCCTGCGGCGTGCTCACGCGCTCCTGCTGCACTTCGACGATGACGTCGCCGGGGCGCAGCTCACGTTCGGCCGCCGGGCTGCCCGGCGCCACCTCCATGACCACCACGCCGCGCTGCTCGGGCTTCAGGGAGAAGCGCTCCCGCACCTCGGGCGAGATCGGCGCGACCCGCAGGCCGAGGCCGGAGAGCTCGGTCGGGCGGCTCTGCGGCCCCGGTGTCGCGGCGGCCTGCTGCTGCTCGGCCGGCAGTTCGCCGACGGTCACCTGCAGGGTCTGCTCGCGGCCGTCACGCCACACCACCACCGGTACCTCGCGGCCCACCGGCGTGTCGGCCACGATGCGCGGCAGGTTGCGCATCTCCCGCACCTCCTGCCCGTTGAAGCGCAGCACCACATCGCCGTTCCTGAGGCCGCCCTTGGCGGCGGGCCCGTCCTCCTGCGCCCGCGCCACCAGCGCGCCGCGGCCGCCGCCCGAAAGGCCCAGGCTCTCGGCGATCTCGTCCGTCACCTGCTGGATGTTCACGCCGAGCCAGCCGCGGCGCACCTTCCCGCCTTCCTGCAGTTGGGCGACGATGTTGCGGGCGAGGTTGGCGGGGATGGCAAAGCCGATGCCGATCGAACCGCCCGTCGGCGAGTAGATGGCGGTGTTGATGCCGACCACCTTGCCATCCAGGTTGAACAGCGGGCCGCCGGAATTGCCACGATTTATGGCGGCATCGGTCTGGATGAAGTCGTCATAGAGACCCTGGCGGATGTCGCGGCCACGGGCCGAGACGATGCCCGCGGTGACCGTGCCGCCGAGGCCGAAGGGGTTGCCGATCGCCAGAACCCAGTCGCCGACCTGCGCCGAATCGCTTTCGCCGAACTGCACGGCATGCAACGGCTTGTCGGTCTTGATGCGCAGCACCGCGATGTCGGTGCGCGGGTCGGTGCCCAGCAGTTCCGCCCGGATCGAGGTGTTGTCCGTCAGGATGACGTTGATCTCATCCGCGCCGTCGATGACGTGGTTGTTGGTCACCACGATACCGCTGGCATCGACGATGAAGCCGGAACCGAGCGACTGCGCCCGGCGCGGCCGCTGGGGCTGCTGCGGCTGGTCCTGGCCGTTCGGGCGGTTCCGGTTGAAGAAGTCGCGGAAGAATTCCTCGAAGGGGCTGCCGGGCGGGGCCTGCGGCAGATCCGGCGCATCCGGCCGGTTGGCGCGCGCCTGGGCATTCTGGGTGGTCGAGATGTTCACCACTGCGGGAAGCAGTTGCCGGGCGAGCGGGGCGAAGGAGGAAGGGGCATTCCGCATCGGCTCCGCCTGCGGGGCGTTGAGCGGCGCGCCTCCCGCCGGGGGCGGGGCAGGCAGGGCCTGCTGGGCCCCGGCCACCATGGGCAGGGCGGCGATAAGGGCGACCAGCGGGCCGGCCAGGACAACGGGGGGAAGGCGCATCGGGGATACCTCGACAGCGAAGGGGGCGTGGCCCCTCTGCAACGCTAGGCGGTTTCTATGGTGCCGGCCACCATGCCAATGGCAGGCGGGGGCGCGGGTCCGGCTGCGCCCCCGGCCGGTCATTGCGCTGCCGGCTGGGGTGCCAGGTTCCGGAAGTAGCGGAAGAAGTCACCCTCGGGGCTGAGCAGCAGCCGCGATTCGCCATCCGAGAACGCCTCCCGCCAGGCCTGCATGGTGCGCCAGAACTGGAAGAACTCCGGGTCCTTCTCGAAGGCTTCGGCGAAGATGCGGATGGCGGTCTGCTCGCCCTCGCCGCGCAGGGCCTCGGCGCGGGACTGCGCCTCGGCCAGCAGCACGGTGCGGTCGCGCTCGGCGCTGGCGCGGATGCGCTGCGCCTGCTCGGCACCCTCGGCGCGCTGCTCGCGCGCCACGCGCTCACGCTCGGACTGCATGCGGGACAGGATGGCCTGGGTGTTCTCCTCCGGCAGGTCGGCGCGGCGGATGCGGACATCCGTGACCTCGATGCCGAAGCTGCGCGCCTCGTTGTTCACCTTGGCGCGAATCTCACCCATGATCCGGGCGCGGTCGGCCGAGAGCACCGAAAGCAGTGGCTCGCTGCCCAGCGTGTTACGCAAGGTGGAAGAGACGATCGGCGAGAGCCGCAGCCGGATGCCGGCCTCGGTCGCCCCCACGGTCTGGTAGAAGCGCAGCGGGTCGGTGATGCGGTAGCGGGTGAAGGTGTCCACCACGATCCGCCGCTGGTCGCCCAGGATCACCTCCTGCCCCGCCGCGTCGAAGTCCAGCAGGCGGCGGTCGAAGGTGATGACCGTCTGGATGAAGGGCACCTTCCAGTTCAGCCCCGGCGTCTGCACCACCCGGATCGGCTGGCCGAACTGGGTGATCAGCACCTGCTGCGTCTGGTGCACGGCGAAGAGGGCGGAAGCGGCGACGAAGAGCAGGGCGACGACGACGCCGCCCAGCACGATCAGGCGGTTCATCGCGGCGCCCCCTGCTGCGGACGCGGCGCGGAGAGCAGCGGCCCGCTCGCGGCCGCCGCCGGTGCCGCCGGGCGCGGCGCCGCCCGCTGTCCATCACCCAGGTTCAGCAGCGGCACGAGGCCCTGCAGCCGGTCATCGACGATAATCTTCGGGTTGCGCCGCAGGATATCCTCCATGGTCTCGATGTAGAGGCGCCGCCGGGTCACGTCGGGCGCGTTGCTGTAGGCCTGCAGCACGCTGTTGAAGCGCTGCGCCTCACCGCGGGCGCGGGCTTCCTGGCTGTCGCGGAAGCCCTGGGCCTCCTGGATCATGCGCTCCGCCTCGCCGCGGGCGCGGGGGATGATGTCGTTGCGGTAGGCCTCGGCCTCGTTCCGCTGCCGTTCACGGTCGGCGGCGGCGCGCTGCACGTCGCGGAAGGCCTCGATCACCGCCGCCGGCGGATCCACCTTCTGGAGCTGCACCTGGGTGATCGCGACGCCCGCCCGGTACTGGTCCATGATCGCCTGGGTGCCGGCGCGCACCTGGTCCTCGATCGAGCCGCGCGCCTCGGTCAGGGCGGGCTGGATCGGCGTGCGGCCGATCACCTCGCGCATCATGCTCTCGGCGGCGGACTTGATCGTCGGCTCGGGGTTGCGGGTGTTGAACAGGTAGTCACCGGCGTCGCGGATGCGCCAGCGCACCACGAAATCGATATCGATGATGTTCTCGTCGCCCGTCAGCATGAGCGACTCCTCCAGCACGTCCCGCGCCGCCTGGCCGCGCACCGGCGCGGCATCGCCCGAGCGGAAGCCGATGAACACCAGGTTCTCGGTCGTGACGCGCGGCGTCTCGGCCGATTCGACCGGCCAGGGAATGTGGTAGTTCAGGCCCGGCGCCGCGGTGCGGTTGAAGGCGCCGAAGCGGAGCACCACGCCCTCCTCGTCCGGCTGGACGCGGTAGAAGCCACTCGCGGCCCAGAGCGCGACCACGATCAGGCCGAGGATCGCGAGGCCCTTGCCGCCGCCGCCCGTCGGCACGATGCGGCGCACCGCCTCCTGCGCCTGGCGGATCAGGTCATCGAGGTCAGGGCCGGGACCGCGGCTGCCGCCTCCGGGAGGGGTCGGCGGTGGCGACCCCCATGGCCCGCCCGGTCGGGGATTTCCCCAGGGGCTGGGTCCGCCGTTGTTCAGCGCCATGGATCGAGCCGGCCTCCACCAAAAATTCGTTTGAACCTGCCGCGTGTTCTCCCCGGGGTGGGGCTGGATGCCACGGCGGTGCCCGGCCATATCACAACATCGACCGGGGCGCAGGGGAACCGCGCCCCGGTCGGCGAATCCCGGGCGCGGGCGATATTGTCGGGTTGAGGGGGCTTTTCAAGCGATGGGCGAGTCTCTGGTCGAGGCGGTGCGGCAGGCACTCCGATCCGTGCGCGATCCGATCAGCGGTCGGGACGTGGTGGAAGCTGACATGGTGCAGGGTCTGACCGCTCGCGACGGTCTCGTACAATTTGCCATCGCCGTGCCGCGCGAGCGGGCGCGGGAGATGGAGCCGCTGCGGCAGGCGGCGGAGAAGGCCGCGGCCGGCATTCCCGGTGTGCTCAGCGCGACAGTGGTGCTGACGGCGCATCGCGAGACCCAAGGGGAGATGAAGGGCCCGAAGCCCGGCGGCACCGGCCGCGCGGGCCCGCCGCCGGCCGGCCATGCGCATCCGCCGCAGGGCCCGGCCGGTCAGGGCCCCCGCGCGCCCGCGGGCCAGGGCCCGATGCTGCTGCCGGAGGTGGGGAAGATCATTGCCGTCGCCTCCGGCAAGGGCGGCGTCGGCAAGTCCACCACCGCGGTCAACCTGGCGGTCGCCCTGGCGGCACAGGGGCTCTCGGTCGGGCTGCTCGATGCCGATATCTATGGCCCGTCGCTGCCGCAGATGCTCGGGGCGCGGGAGAAGCCGCGGACCGAGGGCCAGCAGATCATCCCACTGCAGCGCTGGGGGCTGAAGGCGATGTCCATCGGCTTCCTGGTCGATGAGGAGACGCCGATGATCTGGCGCGGCCCGATGGTGATGGGGGCGCTGGAGCAGCTGATGGGCCAGGTCGCCTGGGGCCGCCTGGACGTCATGGTGGTGGACATGCCGCCCGGCACCGGCGATGCGCAGCTCACCATGTCCCAGCGCGTGCCGCTGGCCGGCGCCGTCATCGTCTCCACGCCGCAGGATGTCGCGCTGCTCGATGCCCGCCGCGGAGTGAAGATGTTCGAGCGGGTGAACGTCCCCGTGCTCGGCCTCATCGAGAACATGTCCTATTATTGCTGCCCGAATTGCGGGCACCGGGCCGATGTCTTCGGCCATGGCGGCGCGCGGGCGGAGGCGGCGAAGACCGGCGTCGAGTTCCTCGGCGAGCTGCCGCTGAAGCTCGAGATCCGACAGCTCGCCGATGCCGGCACGCCGATCGTCGCGGCGCGGCCGGAGACGGAAGAAGCCAAGGCCTATCGCCGCATCGCCGCGCGGTTATGGGAGAAGCTGCAGGGTGCGGGCGCGGCGGCGGGGCCGCGCATCGTGGTGGAATAGGGCGCATCACGGCGGGGCGGAAAGGCCGGCAGGCACCCATCCGCCTTTCCGCCGCAGGGTCCGGGCGCTCCCATGTCGCAGGACCGGCCTGCAGGCATTCCCGCGCCCTGCCCCTTTGGCCGGGCCGTCAGTAGGCGCTGACGAGTTCGCCGAGCTGGGCCTCGACCGGCAGGCAGACCAGCCGCGTGCCGGCCCGTGCGGTGAGCTGCGCCACCGCTGCCTCGCAGGCCTCGGCGCCGGGATAGGTGCGGAAGCCGACGGTGGGCGTCCGGTCCGGGACGACAGGCGGCGTGCCGGGCGTGACTGGGCCGGCCGTGGCGAGGCTCGCCAGGGCGGCGACCACGATGACGAATTCGGTCATGGGGCATCTCACATTCGCGGGTTGCCCGGCCCGCAAGATCATACTCCGCGGCGCAGGCCCGGTCTGTGCGCCACCACACCCTGTGGACGCGATGTCATCCCTGTCGCAGGAGCGTGTCCGTCTCCGCCGCCCGCGGCATCGCCGCCGCGGCACCCGGCCGGGTGCAGGCGAGTGCCGCCGCGGCCGAGGCACGGCGCATCGCGGCCTCCAGCGGCAGGCCGCGATCGAGCGCGGCGGCCAGCACGCCGCACCAGGCATCGCCCGCGCTGGTGGTGTCCACCGCCCGCACCGGGAAGGCCGGCACGCGGAAACGGCCCTCGGCCGTCACGGCTTCCGCCCCCGCCTCCCCCAGCGTCACCGCCACGCCGATGCCGAGCGTCCGGTGCAGCGCCGCGGCCTCCGCGCCGCAGCCGAGCCGCGCGGCGAGCCAGGCCGCCTCATGCTCATTGGCGATCAGCAGGTCGAGGGCGCGCAGCGCCTCCGGCGGCATCTCGCCCGCCGGCGCCAGGTTCAGCAGCAACCGCGCGCCGCCTGCCCGGGCCCGGCGGATGAGCGCGGCATTCTCCGCCGGCGGCACCTCCATCTGCAGCAGCAGCACGGTGCCGGGGGAGAGCGCCGCCGCCTCCACCTGCGCCGCCCGCGCCAGCAGGTTGGCCCCGCTGCCAACGGCGATCTGGTTGCGGCCCTCGGGGTCCACGCAGACCGCGGCGCAGGCGGTCGGCGCATCCACGGTGGCGAGGCGGGAGAGATCAACCCCGGCGCCGCGCAGCCCGGTGAGCGCGACCGCCGCCATCGCATCCGCCCCGACCGCGCCGGCGAAGGCGGCCGGTGCGCCGTCCAGCGCCGCGGCGACCGCCTGGTTGGCTCCCTTCCCGCCCGGCAGCGCGGCATAGCCGGGCCCGAGCACGGTCACACCCGGCGCGGGCAGCGCCGGCAGGGCGAAGACGAGATCGGCGACGACGGAGCCGAAGACGAGGACGGGCATGGCGGGCCTGGCGGGGTCAGGGCGTGCGGCGGCGCCGCTCTCGAAGCAGGCCGAAGGCCCGCAGCCCGGCGATCAGCGCGAAGCCGATGGGCGCGGCCGTCGGGATCGCCTGCGGGAACCAGGCGAAGGTTCCCCAGGGGAGGTCGAGCGCGGCGAGCGCGCCGCCCATGCCGAGGAACCGCGCCAGCGCGACGCTGCCGGCGAGGCTCGCCACGACCAGCAGGGCGATCATGGCGCGCGGAGCCCGGTTGCCGGGCGCTGCGGGGCTTCGTCATGGCGTGAGCCTAGAGCAGCCTGCCGCCGCCTGGAAACAGCCGCGGTCCGCCGATCCTCCTGGCGGAAGCGGCGAGCCCGCCCCGATCGGGGCCTCCCTCGTGACGCGCGGCGCCCCGCCCTCAGCGTGCCGTCCAGCGCCCTATCAGGAAGCCGAGCAGGAAGACGGCGCCGAGCAGCGCCACCACCTCCCCGAAGATCGCATGCGCGAGCGGCAGCCCGATCACGCCGGCGACGACCAGGATCGCCACCCAGCGCCAGCGCCGCCAGCCGGAAAGCGGCGAGGCCACGGCACGGATGGGGGCGGGGCGCGGCGCCGGGCGGGATGCGGGCCGGGGCTTCGGCGCATGGCGGGCACGGGCGCTGCCGCTCATTCCGGCAGCATCCCGCCGGCAGCCGCACGGGCGTAGAGCGCGCCGATCAGCGCGCCGAAGGCGGGATCGACCGCCATGGCGGGTTGCATCCGGGGCGCGGTGTCGGCGCGGGTCACGCCATGCTCCTTCCAGGCGAGGCCCTCGCTTAAGATGTTCTGCAGGAAGCCCTGCAGGCGGTCGCAGCCCATGGCGAAGCGCGCCTCGGCGGTCTCGCCGGCCTCGAATTCCTCCCACAGGGCCCGCAGCCTGGCGGCGAGATCGGGCGGCAGGGCGCCGAAGACCAGTTCGGCCGCCGCGGCCTCGCGCGCTGCCTGCGTCGCGCGCCCGGCGGGATCGTAGGCATAGGTGTCGCCGGCCTCGATCTCGACCAGATCATGCACCGCAATCATGCAGAGGGTGCGGGCCAGGTCGATCTCCGCCGCCACCTCCCGGTGCAGCAGCAGGGCGATCAGGGAGAGGTTCCAGCAATGCTCGGCGCTGTTCTCGCGCCGCGTGGTGCCGTCCGGCAGCGGCACGCGGCCGCGGCGCTCCACGGTCTTCAGCCGGTCGGCCAGGGCGAGGAAGCCGAGGATCGCCTCGATGCGGGCCGCGTCCATCCGCCCCTCCCCTAGGGCCGGCCCGGCCGGGCCGCGCCGCGGCCGATGGCGATGCCGGCCGCCAGCGCCAGGAAGATGCCCAGCAGGGGCCAGCCAAGGACGAAGGTGAGGATGCTCCAGACCAGGCCGGCGACGGCCAGGGTCACCCAGAGCGCCAGTGCCACCCCCATGAGGACCAGGACCAGCGGCAGGCCGAAGACCAGCAGCAGCCCGAGCAGGATCCAGCCCATGGGGTCAGGCCGCTGGCTCGCGGCCCAGCACCTCCATCAGCTCCCGCCACTCCCGCTTCGAGAGGCCGCTGCCCGCCTGCTCCACCGGCTCGCCCGCCAGCATGCGCTTCACGATGGAGAGCATCCCGGCAGAGAGCGTCACCGCGCCCATCCGATAGTCCCGGAAGGCCTCGAAACAGGCGGGGACCCAGGCTTCCACCGTCCTCAGCATGGCCTCGGCATAGACCCGGATCTCGTATTGCGCATGGCTGTCGGCGCGCAGCGAGAGGAAGTGGAAGAGGTTGTGGAGGTCGGTCTTCCAGTACCACTGCGTATAGGTGTTGAGCGTCAGGTTCATGCGCGCCAGCTCGCGCGCCAGGCCCTGGCGGGATTCGTCGAGCGTGTTGCCCGCCTCGTCCTCGTTCAGCATCCAGGCGTAGTGGTCATAGGTCTGCATGGCGTCCTGCCGCAGCAGGTCGAGGACGCGCGCCGCCTCCTCCCCCTGCAGCACCGTGCCGCGGCCCTGTCGGTTCACGCTGGACTGGGCCGCCAGGTGCTCCGGCGCGGGGATGTAGAATTCGCGGTCGAGGATGGAGTACCGCGCCGAATACTCGTTCACGTTCGAGGTGCGATGGCGGATCCACTGCCGCGCCACGAAGATCGGCAGCTTCACATGGTACTTGATCTCGCACATCTCGAAGGGCGTCGAGTGGCGATGGCGCATGAGGTAGCGGATCAGGCCGCGGTCCTCATTCGCCGCGCGGGTGCCGCGGCCATAGGAGACGCGGGCGGCCTGCACCACCGCGGCATCGTCGCCCATATAGTCGATCACGCGCAGGAAGCCATGGTCCAGCACCGGGATGGCCTGGAACAGCAGCGCTTCCAGCCCCGGCGCCACGGGGCGGCGGGTGCGGCCCTCCGCGGCGCGGGCCGCCTCGATCTCCTGCTGTTGTGCGTCGGTCAGCGCCATCCGTCGGACCCCTAGAGCAGATGCCTGCGGGTGGACACGCCCGGAGGCATCTGCTCGAAAATCAATGCCATGTAGCGACAATAGGGCGGTTTTACGTTTCGCAGTCAGCGTGTCACCGCTCCAGGGACTCGCAGGGCCGGAGGTATGGGCCGCCGCGGGCGGCCTTCTAGACCGGGCGACGGTCGGGGTCGATGCAATTCCCAGCCCCTGGCGCTGCCGGGGAACCGGGCGCAGGATGCCCGCCTGTTCCCTTCCCCTTCCCTTCCCCGTCGCTGCCCAGGAGTTTCGATGTCCCCCCTGGACGCCATCCGCCGCCACCATGCCGAGCTGACCGCCATCCGCCAGGACCTGCATGCCCATCCGGAGCTGGGCATGGCCGAGCACCGCACCGCGGAGCTGGTCGCGCAGCGACTCGAAGCCTGGGGAATCGAGGTCCATCGGGGCGTCGGCGGGACCGGGGTGGTCGGCGTGCTCCGCGCCGGCCGCGGCAACCGCGCCATCGGGCTGCGCGCCGACATGGACGCCCTGCCGATGGAGGAGCTGACCGACCTCCCCTTCCGCAGCACGGCCAGGGGCGTGATGCATGCCTGCGGCCATGACGGTCACACCACCATGCTGCTCGGCGCCGCAAAATACCTGGCGGAGACCCGGAATTTCGACGGCATCGTCCATTTCATCTTCCAGCCGGGGGAGGAAGGCTGCGGTGGCGCGCTGGCGATGCTGGAGGACGGGCTGTTCGAGCGCTTCCCCTGCGATGCGATCTACGCCATGCACAACCGGCCGGGCATGCCGGTTGGCGAATACGCCATCCGCCCGGGCCCGACTGCGGCAGGCGGCGCCTTCTTCGACATCACCGTCACCGGCAAGGGCAGCCATGGCGCGCGGCCGGAGGCGAGCATCGACCCGGTGCTGACCGCCTGCCATATCGCGACCGCCCTGCAGAGCATCGTCTCCCGCAACCTCAGCCCGCGCGACCCGGCGGTGGTCAGCATCACCAAGGTGCAGGGCGGCGAGGCCTATAACGTGATCCCGGAGACCGCGACCATCGCCGGCACTGCCCGCTTCTTCAGCCGGGAGGTGGCGGCGCAGATCGAGCAGGGCCTGGCCCGCATGGCGGAGGGCGTGGCGGCCGGCTTCGGCGCAACCGCGGCGCTCGACTGGCGGCTGATCTTCGCCCCGACGGTGAACGATCCGGAGCAGACCGAGGCGCTGGCCGCCACCGCGGCGGAGCTGGTGGGCGAGGCCAAGGTGGCGCGGGACAAGCCGGCCGGGATGGGCTCGGAGGATTTCTCCTTCATGATGGAGAAGGTGCCGGGGGCCTACATCCAGTTCGGCAACGGCGATAGCGCCTCGCTGCACAATCCGCGCTATGCCTTCAACGACGCGGCGATTCCCTATGGCGCGGGGTTGTTCGCCCGGGTGGTGGAGCGGGGGCTGCCACGCAACGAGGTGGCATGATCGGATACCCCCCTCGAAATCAGCGCGGGGATGCGCTATATGGGGGACGTCACTTCGGTGACTATGGTGATAAACGCGGCTCGGGATAAGCGTTGCGGACCCGGGGGCAGTGCCCGGCGCCTCCACCATCACCCTTCGGGGTGGCAGGGGGGGCGAAACAGGCTCGACGCGCGTGGTAATGGGGCCGTTTTTGCCCGGCATGGTTCCGCCGTTATCGGGCCGATTCTAAGTGCGAACGACAACGACGCACTCGCTGTTGCTGCGTAAGCAGTGATAAGCGCGGTTCGGGGGGCACCGGGCAACAGAAGCCCCCCACTTCACGGCGCCGTTATCGAATTTGGCTTACGTTAACGAATCCTCCCACTTCCGTGAGTTCATCCTCTCCCCTATTTAAAGGGGATAAGGTTGGATCATGAACGAGACCATTGCACCCGCCGAGAGTCTGCTGCCCTACTCAGCCTGGGCCGAGGAGGCACTGCGCGCCGTGGTGGTCGAGGCAATCGACCATGCCTCGAAGAACGGCTTGCCCGGCGATCACCATTTCTACCTGACATTCCGGACGGATTTTCCCGGCGTCTCGATCCCGGGGCATCTGAAGGCGCGCTACCCGCAGGAGATGACGATCGTCCTGCAGCACAAATTCTGGGACCTGAAGGCGGACCGGGGGGCAGGCAGCTTCTCGGTCGGTCTGTCCTTCGGGGGCGTGCCGGCGACCCTGGTGGTCCCCTTCAAGGCACTGACTGCCTTCGCCGACCCGCAGGCGCGCTTTGGGCTTCGCTTCCCAGCGCCGGAGCCGGCCGAGGTGGCGCCTTTGCCCCAGGCCGAGGAGCCAGCCACGGCACCGGCCGACCCGAAGCCGCAGGTCGTCAGCCTGGACGCTTTCCGCCGCAAGCGGGATTAAGGGCCGGACGGGGACCGGCGACCGAAGCGACCACCCTGGCCAGGCTTGTCCCGGCCATCCCGGTTGTCGACCCCGCTGGCATTGTCGCCACGCCCGATGTACGGACCACGCCCCGCCGGGACTCCATGCCCGCGCAGAACGGGGCAGAGGCCTGTCGCGCTGTCGTTCCGCCCTCCCCCTGTTCTGCCCCGGCGGTTGGCTTCACGCCCGGGCTGGAGTAATCCCGCCGAGGATTGACGGCGCTGCCCGACCGCCCCTGCACCCGGCAGGGGCCCCGCGGCGCCAGCGCGCGGAGACCGCCCGTGACCCCACCCCTCGACGTCGATGCCGGCCCGATGACGCAGCCCAGCCGCCCCTCCGGCTTCCTCTACAGCCCGATGTTCCCGCTGGCGGAGGACAGGACCCCCTATCGCAAGCTGCCGATCGAGGGCGTCTCGACCATCCAGGTCGAGGGCCGGACGGTGCTGAAGGTCAAGCGCGAGGCCCTCGAGCAGCTCGCCTTCCAGGCCTGCAAGGACGTCTCCCACCTGCTGCGCCCCGGCCACCTGCAGAGCCTGGCGAACATCCTGAAGGACCCGGAGGCGAGCGCGAATGACCGCTTCGTCGCGCTCGACCTGCTGAAGAACGCCGCCATCGCCGCCGGCGGCACCCTGCCGATGTGTCAGGACACCGGCACCGCCATCGTCTTCGGCAAGAAGGGCCAGCGCGTCTGGGTCGAGGGCGACGAGGAGGAGGCGATCTCCTTCGGCGTGGCCAAGACCTATACCGAGACCAACCTGCGCTACTCGCAGATGGCGCCGCTGAGCATGTTCGAGGAGGTGAACACCGGCAACAACCTGCCGGTGGACTTCTCCATCATGGCCGCGCCCGGCGAGCACCATGCCGACGAGCTGCACCTGATGTTCGTCCTGAAGGGCGGTGGCAGCGCGAACAAGACCTTCCTCTACCAGCAGACCCGGGCGGTGCTGAACAAGCCGAAGCTGCTGGCCTTCATCGAGGAGAAGATCAAGACGCTCGGCACCTCCGCCTGCCCGCCCTATCACCTGGCGATCGTCATCGGCGGCACCACGGCGGAGACGGCGCTGAAGGCGGTGAAGCTGGCCAGCACCCGCTACCTGGACGGGCTGCCGACCACTGGCGACAAGTCCGGCCACGCCATCCGGGACACCGAGCTGGAGGCGGAGGTCCACAAGCTGACCCAGAATCTCGGCATCGGTGCGCAGTTCGGCGGCAAGTATTTCTGCCATGACGTGCGGGTGGTGCGGCTGCCGCGGCACGGCGCCAGCCTGCCCATCGCCATCGGCGTCTCCTGCTCGGCCGACCGGCAGATCAAGGCGAAGATCACGCCGGAAGGCGTGTTCCTGGAGGAGCTGGAGCATGATCCGGCGCGGTTCCTGCCGGAGCACACGGAGGAGATCCTGGGCGGCGAGGTCGTGAAGATCGACCTGAACCAGCCCATGGACCAGATCCGCGCGACCCTCTCCAAGTATCCGGTGAAGACCCGTGTCTCGCTGACCGGCACCATGGTGGTGGCGCGCGACATCGCTCATGCCAAGCTGCAGGAGCGGATCGACGCCGGCCAGGGCCTGCCGGACTACATCAAGAACCACCCGGTCTATTATGCCGGCCCGGCCAAGACCCCGCAGGGCATGCCGACCGGCAGCTTCGGCCCGACCACGGCCGGCCGCATGGACAGCTATGTCGAGGCATTCCAGAAGGCGGGCGGCAGCTTCGTCATGGTCGCCAAGGGCAACCGCAGCAAGGCGGTGCTGAATGCCTGCAAGACCTATGGCGGCTTCTATCTCGGCTCCATCGGCGGCCCGGCGGCCCGGCTGGCGCAGGACTGCATCAAGAAGGTTGAGGTGCTGGAATACCCCGAGCTCGGCATGGAGGCGGTGTGGAGGATCGAGGTCGAGGACTTCCCCGCCTTCATCGTCATGGACGACAAGGGGAACGACTTCTACGAGGGGCTGGAGTGATGGCCACCCGCCGTCCTTTTGCTGATCGGATGGTCTGAGTACCTTCCCGGCGGGCCGGGCCATGGCGGGACCGGCATCCATGGGGGCAGGCGTGACGGCTGCACGCCGCCTGCAGCTTCATGGCATGATGCGGGGGGTCTCCCGGCCACCGGCCGGGACGGCAGGACAGGACGCGGCTGGCCTGGCATGCCGGCCTTGGAAGGGAGTCTGGGATGTCGGGATTCCGCATTCGCCTC